>Ga0118677_10005117_pt1 | contig 23247 bp, 21 predicted proteins | sample AliMusrvi5mmetaG_FD_86154 | JGI IMG/M metagenome (GOLD analysis project Ga0118677, IMG submission 86154)
ACGGTGTCGCTATGGGCCATGGCTCGGATCTCCTTGGTTTGTATGATCTTTTTCGCAAAATCATTATACCCCAAAGAGCGCTCCGAGCCTCCTTTTAGTGATCATTTATGAGACAGCAGTGTATCAACATGAGGAGGGATTAATGCAACTCAATCGACGACAGTTTTTCAAAGTCTGTGCAGCGAGCGTCGGCAGTTCCAGTCTGGCAACGCTCGGCTTTTCGCCAACGAACGCCCTGGCAGAAGTGCGCGAATTCAAATTATCTCGCGCCACCGAAATTCGCAACACCTGTCCCTACTGTTCGGTGGGTTGCGGACTGCTTATCTCCAGCCTGGGTGATTCCTCCAAAAATGTAAAAGCAGAGATCCTGCACATCGAAGGCGACCCGGACCATCCGGTGAACCGCGGCACGCTCTGTCCCAAGGGTGCCGGTCTGCTGGATTTTGTGCACAGCGCAAGCCGGCTCAAATATCCCGAGTATCGCGCCCCCGGCGGTTTGGAATGGCAGCGCATCACCTGGGACGATGCTTTCACCCGCATCGCTGGGCTGATGAAAGCTGATCGGGACAAAAATTTTATCGCCAAAAACGACAAGGGTGAAACCGTGAATCGTTGGGTCAGCACCGGCTTCCTGGCCGCGTCGGCCTCCAGCAACGAAACCGGCTATCTGACCCACAAGATCGTTCGCAGCATGGGGATGCTTGCCTTCGACAACCAGGCGAGGGTCTGACACGGTCCTACGGTGGCAAGTCTTGCCCCGACGTTTGGCCGTGGTGCCATGACCAACCACTGGGTCGACATCAAAAATGCCGATCTGGTTCTTATTATGGGGGGCAACGCCGCTGAAGCCCACCCCTGCGGGTTCAAGTGGGTGACCGAAGCAAAAGCCCACCGTAAAGCAAAGCTGATCGTGGTGGATCCGCGTTTCACGCGCTCCGCCGCAGTTTCTGATTTCTATGCTCCTCTCCGCGCCGGCACTGATATCGCCTTTCTCGGCGGTGTCATCAACTACCTGTTGAGTCACGACAAGATCCATCATGAGTACGTGCAAAACTACACCGACTTCAGTTTCCTGGTGAAGGAGGAATTCGGCTTCGTTGATGGTATCTACACCGGCTACGATCCGGAAAAAAGAAAATATAACAAAGCCACCTGGGGCTACCAGATCGGCCCGGACGGCTTCGTCATTATTGACCCGACTCTGCAAAATCCGCGCTGCGTCTACCAGATGATGAAGGCGCACTATTCGCGCTACAGCCCGGAAATGGTCTCCAGTATCTGCGGCACGCCCAAGGAGGCCTTCCTCAAGGTGTGCGAGCTGATTGCCGAGACCGCAGCCGCCAACAAAACCATGACCATCATGTACGCGCTCGGCTGGACCCAGCATTCCCAAGGCACGCAGATGATCCGTACCGGAGCCATGGTGCAGCTGCTGCTGGGCAACATCGGCGCGGCGGGTGGTGGCATGAACGCCCTGCGCGGTCACTCCAACATCCAGGGGCTGACGGACCTGGGCCTGCTGTCCAATCTGCTGCCAGGCTACATGACCTTGCCGGGTGATGCCGAACAGGAATACAAAACCTACCTTGACAAACGCGCCTTCAAACCGCTGCGGCCGGGTCAGCTGAGTTATTGGCAAAACTACGGCAAATTCTTCGTCAGCACCATGAAGGCCTGGTACGGCGATGCTGCCACCGCGGAAAACAACTGGTGCTACGACTGGCTGCCCAAGCTCGATAAGGGGTACGATATTCTCCAGGTGTTTGAAAACATGCACCAGGGCAAGGTCAACGGCTACATCTGCCAGGGATTCAACCCGCTGGCCTCGGCACCCTGCAAGGTTAAGGTTTCCGGTGCCTTGTCTCAATTGAAGTATCTGGTGGTCATCGATCCGCTGGCTACGGAGACTTCAGAATTTTGGCAGGATTACGGCGTCTACAACGACGTTGCGCCGAGCAAGATTCAGACCGAGGTTTTTCGTCTGCCTTCGACCTGCTTTGCCGAGGAGGATGGCTCTCTGGTCAACTCGGGACGATGGCTGCAATGGCATTGGAAGGCTGCTGATCCGCCTGGAGATGCAAAGGGCGATCAGGAGATCATGGCCGGCATCTTTCTTAAGCTGAAACAGCTCTATAAAAAGGATGGCGGCGCCTTCCCTGACCCGATCCTTAACCTCACCTGGCGGCATCGCCAGTCTGATGCCCCCTCGCCCGAAGAACTGGCTAAAGAATTCTCCGGCATGGCTTTGAAGGATCTGACCGATCCCAAGGATTCGACCAAGGTGCTGCTTAAGGCCGGCCAGCAACTGAACGGCTTTGCGGAACTGCGCGATGACGGCTCGACCGCCTGCGGTTGCTGGATATTCTCCGGCTGCTGGTCGGAAAAGGGCAACCTGATGGCGCGACGCGATAACAGCGACCCCTACGGCATCGGCCAGACCTTGAACTGGGCCTTTTCCTGGCCGGCAAACCGGCGGATACTGTATAATCGGGCCTCCTGTGATGTGTCCGGCAAACCCTTTGATCCCAAACGTCCGCTGATTGCTTGGAATGCCGGTGCAGGTACCTGGGCAGGTTCAGACATCCCGGATATTGTGGCGACCTCTTCTCCAGAGAAGGGTATGGGACCGTTCATCATGAACCCGGAAGGCGTGGCGCGCTTCTTTGCTGTCGATAAACTGGAGGAGGGCCCTTTCCCCGAACACTATGAACCGATGGAATCACCGCTGACGGCCAACCTGCTGCATCCGAAGAACGACAAGGCGCGCGCCAACCCCGCCACCCGGGTGTTCAAGGGGGACTGGGAGACCTTTGGCACCCCGGACAAGTTCCCCTATGTCTGCACCACCTATCGGCTCACCGAGCATTTTCATTTCTGGACCAAGCATGTGCGTCTCAATGCGGTCGTGCAACCGGAACAGTTTGTGGAAATCGGCGAGGAATTAGCCAAGGAAAAAGGCATCAAAAACGGTGACCCTGTTCGGGTGAAATCCAACCGCGGCTTCATCGTGGCGGTGGCGGTGGTGACCAAACGGATACGCACCCTGGAGGTCGACGGTAAGAAGGTCCATACCGTCGGCGTACCTATCCACTGGGGTTTTACCGGTGTGGCCAAGAACGGTTACATCGCCAACACGCTGACCCCCTTTGTGGGCGATGCCAACACCCAGACCCCGGAATTCAAGTCGTTTCTCGTCAACATTGAAAAGGTGTAAGGAGGCGAACCATGGCACTGCAATCACTCGATATCAAGGCCCGATCCGCCACCTCCACCCCTTCCCCCAGTGTTCGCAAGACCCTGGAAGTGGCCAAACTCATCGACATTTCCAAATGTATCGGCTGCAAGGCCTGCCAGGTGGCCTGCATGGAATGGAACGATCTGCGTGACACCGTTGGCAAGAATGTCGGGGTGTACGACAACCCCGCTGATCTTTCCGCTCAGTCCTGGACCGTAATGCGCTTCTCGGAGGTTGAAGTGCAGGCCGGTAAACTGGAATGGCTGATTCGCAAGGACGGCTGCATGCACTGCGCTGACCCCGGCTGCCTGAAGGCCTGCCCGGCGCCCGGCGCTATTATTCAGTACAGCAACGGCATCGTCGATTTCCATGAGGAGCACTGTACCGGTTGCGGCTATTGCATCATGGGCTGCCCGTTCAATATCCCACGCCTCTCTAAAAAGGATAACAAGGTCTATAAGTGTACCTTGTGTTCCGACCGGGTCGCGGTGGGTTTGGAGCCTGCCTGCGCCAAGACCTGTCCCACCGGAGCGATCGTCTTCGGCTCCAAGGAGGACATGCTCCACCACGCCCAAGAACGCATTGTCGACCTCAAGGAGCGCGGCTACCAGAAGGCCGGGCTCTATAACCCTCACGGCGTTGGCGGCACGCACGTCATGTACGTGCTGCAGCATGCCGATCAACCCGAGTTGTATAATAACCTCCCCAAGAATCCCGGTATCAGTCCGGAAATTATTATCTGGCAGGGGATTGCCAAAACCGTGATGAACGTGGGCTTGGGTGCGGCCATTCTTGCTGGAATATTCCACTACGTGACGCAAGGACCCAATGAAGTCAAAGAGGAAGAGGAGGCAAAGCAATGAGCCAAAATACATTGATCCAGCGGTATAAGGCCAGCGAACGGTTCAATCATTGGCTGGTGGCCATCTGTTTCCTGCTTACCTCCCTCTCCGGACTGGGCTTTTTCCATCCCGGCTTTTTCTGGCTGACCAACCTGTTCGGCGGCAGCACCTGGGCCCGTATCCTGCACCCGTTTTTCGGTGTCACCACGTTTCTGGTCTTTATCGTTTGGGTGGCCCGCGTCTGGAAGTACAACCACGTCACCGAAGCGGACTGGCAATGGGCCAAACACATGGGCGATATTGTGCGCAGCAGAACGGACAATCTGCCGGAGATCGGCAAGTACAATCTGGGCCAGAAATACCTGACCCGGACGCTTTTGGTCGCCATCTTGCTGTTGCTGGCAACTGGGATTCTGATCTGGCAACCCTGGTTCGCGCCTGAGTTCTCCATCGACTGGCGCCGAAAAGCTATTCTCATCCATGCCTTCTCAGCCTTCACGGCCTTGCTCTGTTTTATCGTCCATGTCTACGCTGCCTACTGGACCCGCGGATCGATTCGTGCCATGACCCGGGGTACCGTCTCAGCTGCATGGGCCAAGCATCATTGTGCAGGGTGGTATAAAGAAATAAAGGATGGCAAGTAGATAACGATAGCTTGCAGGTGTAGGCAGAATATCGGCTATCGCGGGTTCCCCTTGCAGGCCTCAGGGGAACCCGCGACGCCGGTATTTTTGTGAAATTTAAACAAAATTCATAACTCCGAGCCAGAAATGACCGTTACTCCGATACTCCAGGCTGGTCAGCTAGAGGCTGCTGCCGGCGATATTCCCGAATTGCGGTTGCCACCGGCAATGGTGTTCAGCCACCGCGCCAACAGGTTCCGCCAACTGGCTGAAGGGCACAGCTTGGGCGATTATCTCCGTTTCCTCGCAGACCTGGCGGATGGCCAGCAAAGAGCCTTAGACCACCATCCGACCATCCCCGCACCAGATGCTCACCTGATGGCAAGCTGCCTCGAACACGCCATGCCGCCCCTTGGCACTGCGGGCTGGCGTCGCCATCCCCATTGGCAGGAAGTCACCCGGACTCTCGCCGAGGCGATGTACCCCAAGGTTCCTGCCGAAGGTTGGGAAACCTTCGCCCCCCTGCTTGCCCCCCAACAGGAATGGCTGGAGGCGCAGGCTGACCAATTACTGGCCTATAAATTTGCAAACCTCAATCTGGCGACAGCGCCCCTCATCGGGGCAGCCCTGCAGGTGCAATGGACTTACCTGGCAAGACAGCTGGATAATTATCAAACGACCCGGCACGAGCAGCCTGCCCTCTGCCCTGTTTGCGGTAGCCATCCCGTGGCATCGATCATCCGCACCGATGGTCCTGCCAATGGTCTCCGATATCTGCATTGCGCGCTGTGCAGCTCAGAATGGCATGTGGTCCGCTCCAAGTGCAGCAATTGCGATACCACTAAAGGTGTCACCTATTACAGCATCGAAGGTGGGGCAGACATCGTCCGTGCCGAAGCCTGTCCCGGCTGCCATTCTTATCTCAAAGTCATTCATCAGGAAAAGGACCCGCAGGTTGATCCGGTTGCCGATGATCTTGCCACGCTCGCCCTGGACCTCCTTATGGGCGAGAACACATTCGTTAACAATGGCATCAATTTCTTCATGATCCACAGCAACAGCGAGTCCTGAACTAGCAACGGGTGCGGCCGGTCGACATCGCTCTTCCCTGCTTTAAGGTTTTAACGGACCTCTAGTTTCCCGGGGCTTTTGTCCATCTCCTGCTGGGGAGCTTTCATAAGCAGATCGCCCGCCTTCTGGGAGGATTCTCCGCAGCCCTTGAGCGCGGGCTTGACAGATTCAGCGGCCTTGTTGAATTCCCGGATCTTGCCTAGCGACGTTTTCATCACAGCGACAGCCGCTTCAAGTTTCGGCAGTCCCTCCTTTTGAGGGAGGCTGAAGGCAGTCTGAGCTTGGGTCACAGCCTCACCGAGTTTCTTCATATCCTGACCGAAGGCCTGAATGCCAGCCTCAAAGTTCTGTGCACAGGCCTGCGTACGGGCAAGGTCGGAGCCGATTGCCTTCAGTCCGCCTGCGTCACTGCCCCACGTGCTGCTTTTATAGGAATCGCAGCCGCACTCCTGTGGGATCATGAAGCCACCGGTTCGCGGCGTTTGCGTGGGAAACTCGGGGTCGGCAATGATTGGCGGTTCAGAGGGTTCGCCCTGGGGCTCAGGTGGTGGTGTGGGCGTTGCGGGCTGCGGATTGTCGGCCGTCTGGGGCTGTTTTTGGGGCGGCGTAGACTTTGCAGGCGATGTCGTCGGCTCCACTGGCGGCTCGCCTGCATCCGTTTTTCCTTTCCCGCAAATCTTCTCGCGTCGATCGGCCAGGAATTCGAGCTCCTCAAGATCACGCTGACATTGCGCCAAGAGCTCTTGAACCTGATCCGTCGTGGACACAATCTTTTTCACGTCGCCCAGCCATTCGTGCCAGGTTTCATAGAACTCATACGCGACAGCCATCGTCGACGTTACCGGATTCAAATGGGCTGCCGTGACGAGCGTCCCTTCAGCCCCCCCTTGAGCCCCACTCCACAAGGATAGCCCTTTATTTACTCTCGACACAAAATGTTCCAAACCCTCAGCGGTTTCGGTAAGAGTGCTCACCGCTTTTGTCCCCATAAGCATAACCTCGCTGGTCTTAAGCAAGGCATTGCCGGCGTGCTTCCATATCTGCTCAGCGGCCTCTTTCACCTCGGGCTCGTTGACCAGTTCTTTGGCTTTCGTCACCTTTTCATTGAACTGATCGAGGACTTTCTGTTCCTTCTCAAGCATCTTGTCGATCGTCTCCTTGGTGCAGCGAACCACATCGAGATTGAGTACCGGACCGGTCTTGTCGTGGCAGGAGGTTTGCGCCTGGGCCGTGGTCTTGCCGACATGCAGCCCCTGGATCAACAGGCTCGGGCCCTCATTGACCAAGGTGGCGACGCTGGCGTCAGCGGCGGGAAAGTTGAGTAGATCCCCTTCAGGAGGGTTTTGGAGAATCGGAATGCGCACCGGCGGGGCTTCCCGGCCGTTTTCGTCTCGAAGCCCGATCTGAGGCACCGCAGTACCGCCATTGATCGAGAACGCACCTCGACAACGCTTCCGGGAAGGTTGCCCCTGGTTGATTTGCCCTCGGGCGTTCGGTACACGACTTCGATAGTAGCACGGCCGCAGGCTTCTCCCAAAACGATCGCGTTCTCGTCAGAACCAGAAACATTAAATGGAGCAGAGGGGTTAGCGCTCCAGGAATAGATCCCACCTGGAGGCTTCCCCTTGGCAGTGAGCCGTGCTATCCCTCCCTTGACGAGGTGCGCACACCCGTCGATGGCGACCGCATCGGTCTTTCCTGGGCCGCGACTGATGTTCCAGGTGACCACCTCGATATTGTTCACATTGGGGGACATCTGTCTCTTCTTCTGGCCCGAGTACGAAGTGCTGAGAGGGTCACAATCGAAAGAGAAATCATAGACAGAACCTGCATGGAGGGAGAACTGTTGCTTGACGGCCTCCTCCCCCGTTTTCGAATCCCACCTGCGGCCGACCTCGGGAACCTTGGCCACCTCCTGCTCGACATCGGCCGTCAGGTGGCAGGTGGGATTACCGGTGTCCGGATCAATATACCGGGAGAACCGGACACTGCCTTGCCCGACGCCGTCGCCCGAGGTCGTGGTTTCATAGCCATGCTCTTCGGTGTTGGGCGGCGCCAGTACGCCGCACTGCGCATTCTTCCTGACGTCCAGGGTATAGTAACTCGCATTGATGGTGACATTCGCACGTGCTGTTCCCCGCCACCCGTTCGGTTGTTCTTCCCCAGCGTCGGGCAGCAGTTGAAAGTCCGAGTACCTGGTGGTTTTCTCATCACGGGAACGAAACGCGGCGCGCAGGCTGAAAGAACATTCCTCTTGGCCGTCCGGCTTGGACACCTCCGTCTTGTCGTTTTCCATGAAATCATTGTCCACGACGGTCACCGTGCCCTGCCAATTCTCGACTGCGGGAGGAAGTTGCGGGGCTTGTTTTTTCGCATGAAGGGAAGGGGCGGAAAGGATCATCCCGAGGAAAAACAGGGTCGTCACGGTTGTCCGTTGCAGTGTCATTTTCTTCCTCCGTCGCAGTCCATCGCGGGGCTTTCCTTGGAGAGTGCCCGCGACAGCAGTATAGGTAGCAGGTGATCGGGAGTCACTTTTGGGGGAACCTCGCACACGGCCAGTCGCAAGCTCCTTGAATACCTATTGGAACAGGTAATTCGCATTTGCATTCAGGATAGCACCCTTTTTTCACAGGCTGTAGCGTGGCACCGAATTGAGCCAAACGTAACAGCGGTGAGAATGCACCCCACTTTCTCATTAACTTGTCATATTCGACCAAAGGGGAAATCTCTAAGTGTGGGTGATTCGAGATCTCTCCCATGTGATCGAGATGACAAAGCCCTTTGGTCGAGCGACAAGACGTGGCCGCAGAAACAAAAAAAGGGGCACAGCCGCAAGCTGCACCCCCAATGAGAGGATAGGGCCAAGTTTGCCCACCATGTGAACCGGTGGGCACGATGAGCCGTGCTCACCCTACAAGACTCTGCTTCTTGCGCTCCCGCTCCGATCAATATTCGAAGACCACAATGTCATTTGCAATTTCCTGTTTTACCCCATTGCGCGGATGGTCTCTGCAAGTTTACCCAGATCAACCCGGCGCTCATAAAGCGGACGCGGATCGTTCACATACGCGGCAAGCTGATCCTCGAAGATCGGTTTTTCCTTTTGGTAGAAGATGCCGAGCCTGAGTGGATCATCCTCGCAAGCACGGGCAAAAGCCTGCATCCGGTCGGTGGGATCGTGGTCGTCCGGTAGCCGGGCGGTATGTGCCGCAAACCATTGGTACGTGTTGAGCTTGTTGAAGGTGACGCAGGGCTGCAGGATATCGACCAAAGCATAGCCGCGGTGTTGAATCGCTGCCTTGAGAATGGCGCGGGTCTCCTCGGCATTGCCGACATAAGCGCGGGCGACGAAGGAGGCGTCGAGAGCCAGGGCGACGGCAAGGGGATTGAACGGTTCGAGGACAACACCGTTGACCTGTAAGGGCGTAACAAAGCCGCGAGGGCTGGTCGGCGAGGCCTGTCCCTTGGTCAGCCCATAGACCATGTTGTTGTGGACGATGTTGGTCAGATCAGGGTTGCGCCGGATGCAATGGAGGAAATGATTGCCGCCCTCACCGTACATGTCGCCGTCGCCACTCTCGGCAATCACCGTCAGTCGGCGATTACTGGCCTTGATCGCGGTGGCCGGTGGAAGGGCGCGGCCGTGGAGCCCATTGAAATAGTGGACGTTGAGATACTGCGGCAGTTTAGCGGCTTGTCCGATTCCCGAGACCAGGACGGTCTGTTGTGGGTCAAGGTGCAGTTCAGCCAAGGTCTCGCCAACCAGCTTGAGAATGCCATGGTTGCCGCAGCCAGGGCACCAGGCGACATCGCAATCGCTGCAGATCCAGGGATTATTGTTCATCGCTTTACCTCCTTGTGCAGCAATGCGGCTATCTCTTCAATGCTGAAGGACAACCCGTTGTATTTGTGCCATTCATCGGCTATTACGCAGCCGGTTTCAGCGCGAAGCAGACGGGCAAACTGACCGGTGGCGTTGTTCTCGATAACGATGATTCGCTCGGCCCGACCCAAATATTCTATTGACGCGGTTGGCAGCGGATAGAGTTGTACATAGTGGAGAAAGGCGGTCTGTTCCGGTTGGACTTGTGCCAGGGCCTCGATGATCGCCGGAGCGATGGAGCCCCAACCGACAATCAACCGGTGGTAGTCGGCAGGACCATGGAGGGTTGGAGGCAACGCGAACGTATCCTGTAGCAACCGCTGCTTGGCAAGACGTTTATCAACCATGGCGGTCCGCACGGTAAAATCCTCGGTGATTTGCCCCTTGGCGTCATGCTCGTCGCTGTCGACACAAACCCGCCCCTCACCCAATCCCGGAATACCACGTGGCGAAACGCCGTCAATCCCAGGGGCGTAGCGTTGATAGTCGACGGCGGTGGGGACAATCTGCGACTCAGGAGGTGCGTCGGGGAGAACAAAAGGATCAAGGTCGCAGAGGGTGTCGAGCAGGTACTGGTCGGTAAGGATGATGACAGGTGATTGGCTGGCATCGGCCATGGTGAAGGCATGGGCAGCGCAGGCAAAGGCCTCTTCAGGAGAGCCGGGGGCGAGAATGGCACGGGGGAATTCGCCGTGCCCGGAGTAGCGGGCAATCTCCAGATCTCCCTGCTCGGTGCGGGTCGGCAGACCGGTTCCCGGTCCGGGGCGCTGCGCCAGGTGGATAACAAGCGGTGATTCGATTGCACCGCAGAGACTCAGCCCCTCAGCCATCAGGTCGAAACCGCCTCCGGAAGTGCTGACCAACGCACGGCCCCCTGCGTACCAGGCGCCGAGACCCATATTAATCGCGCTGATCTCATCCTCAGCCTGCTCAACGACCACGCCGTGATCGTGTGCCTGTTTGGCAAGATGGATCAACGCCCCGGTGGCTGGGGACATCGGGTAGGAGGCAATGAAGTTACAGCCGCCGGCCAACGCGCCAAGGGCAATGGACTGTGAACCATCAAGGAGGAGACGATCGGGGGGAGGCTCCCTAGGGGGCAAAGAAAAACGTCCATTCAGTGCCGCTCCAGATTCCCATCCGAGTCGGGCGGCGACAAGATTTTTTTCCAGTGAATCCTGACCGCTGAAGGCGTGGCGTATTGCTGTCTCCAGCGGTAACAGCTCCCAGCCGAGCAGCCTGACGAGAAAACCGCAGACAATGCTGTTGGCATAGCGTGCACCGCCGATCCGTGCACTCAGCTCGTGCAATGGTAGAGACAGCATTCCGCCGGTATCCCTGAAAATATTCGGGTCGCCGATCAGTAAGGTTTTTCGCGTGCAACGCTCGCGCAGGCGGGACAGAGCATCGTAATCGAGGAAAATGCAGAGATCAATCCGGTCAGTGAGTGCCCGCACCGGTTTGGTGGCGGCCCGCAGGGTCACAGAGTTACTTCCGCCCCGGATGCGTGACATGAACTCGTTCACCACCAAGACATGGAGTCCGCCCGACAGGAACGTCCGTGCCAGAATGAGGCCAATCGTCTGCAATCCGTGTCCGGCTTCACCGCCGATGACCACATTGATTTCACTGAGTTGTGGAGGAATCTTCATGGTCACCTCATTGGTTGTATAAAAAGAAGAATATTGGGACCCCAGGCGGCAAAGATTTAAGGCTGTTTGCAAGCAGGAGCCCCGGTTATGCTATGCCACATGTTCTGCATGGGGACAGTAGAAATGAAGGCATCTGGTCCGGTTTTTTCAGTGTGGGGTGTCTGAGCTTCTAGCCTGTCTGAGTTGCAGAGGAGTAGAACCTCTCTGCCCAGCGAGAGGTACCCCCCTAAGAGCATATATCTCGAAATTGAATTTAGAATTGCTTTACTCGACATTATTCCTTAATTGAGATATTGCAAGGTCAAGCGCGACACACAGCTTTCCTTCCATGCATTTGTCGGCAGCCATCATTACAAGAAAATGATCTAGGATTTCCGGGGGCACTTTTTTCCCCCTCAACTAAAATACAATCTATTCAAGCAATATAATTCGCATGAACTGGAAAAAATCTCTACACCAACTTGGCGTGCGGGCTGCACTAGGGGCTGCTTTGTTGTTTGGCGTCGGAACACCGCTCGCAAAAATACTGTTAAACAGTGTCAGTCCCTGGTTGCTGGCAGGCCTGCTCTATTTTGGTTCCGGTGTGGGGCTTCTGTTGTATCGCAAGTTGATCCATGCCCCAGCGGGCAGGCTTTCGCGTGCCGAAGTACCGTGGTTTGCTGGTGCTATATTGACAGGCGGGATCTTCGGCCCTGTATTGTTGATGCTAGGGCTGAGTGGAATGCCAGCATCAAATGCGTCGTTATTGTTGAATGCTGAAAGTGTATTCACCGCCCTGCTGGCATGGTTTTTTTTCAAGGAAAACTTTAGCTGTCGAATAGCCTTGGGAATGACCGCGATAGTTGCTGGAGCTGTTATCTTGAGCTGGCCGGACGAAATTCTTTTTGAAGGCTTGTGGCCTGCATTGGCCGTACTGGGGGCTTGTTTCGCGTGGGGTGTGGACAACAATCTAACGCGACAAGTAGCATCGCCAGATGCTACTTGGATTGCCTCTGTTAAGGGGTTGGTCGCTGGTTCGGTCAATCTTGCTTTAGCTTTTGCTTTAGGAGCCACTTGGCCACCCTTTCCCAATCTGGCGATTACAATGGTGGTCGGATTCCTCGCTTACGGAGTCAGTATAACCTTGTTTGTAGTTAGCTTGCGTAATCTTGGTACAGCACGAACAGGTGCCTACTTCTCGGTTGCTCCATTTTTTGGTGCGATAGTAGCTGTCGCGATCGGCGAATCGGTGACCGTGCCACTGCTAATCGCAGGGGGGCTCATGTTGCTGGGTATATGGTTGCTTCTAACCGAGAGGCACAAACACGAACATACTCATGACGTGTTGGCACATGAACATGAGTATGTTGCCGATGAACTTTGAAGTGGTAGGGAATAAGTGGACACTTTCTTAAGAGCGTGTTAGGCCGCAAAAGGAGGTGTTCTATGACAAAAAAAGGAAGAAATATACACAGGAAGTCAGGGGATCGGCAGTCAGGCTGATTACGGAACAAGGATGTCAGAATGCTGAGGCCGCTCGTGATCTCGGTATTAACCCAACGATGCTGGGGCGCTGGAAGCGCGAGATTGAAGGTGGTGGCGCTGACGGCTCTGATCCTATAAATACCTACTACGTGCATTACTGCAAGTATCCAGGACCGGGCACTATTTTTGGCGGATACGTGGAAAATCGGCGAGACAGAAAGAGCATGACAACCTCATTTCCATTGTTCAACAAGCCCATAAAATATCAAGGGCGACATACGGAGCTCGACTGATTTCGGGAGAAGTCGAGGTCCACCGAACGCCCTGTGGTCGAGTTAAGGTCAATACCCTGATGAAGCTGGCAAGGGGGCGCTGCGAAACAGAAAAAGGGCTCCTCACACAAACCTGTGCATAAGTGGTATTTCCGGTAAGTTGCCCATGCAGTGGTAGAGTCAGGTTTATTGACTTGTTGGGCTATTTTTTGGGAACGTTTCCTGCCGGTGCAACTGCTTCTGAATTTGGTTTGAGTAATTTACCAAAGAAGTCGCTCATGCTAGGAGGAAGCCACCACATAGAAATATTAGTGGGAAGTTTCCCGTCTGTTTTGTTACCAAAAGAGCGTAATGCTTCAGCGGTAGCAAGCGCTTGGATCGTTGATGTGTACGGAGCAAGTTTCTGGGCAATTGCTTCATCCTGGGTTGCAATATAGCGTCGATTAATTGCTTCTTGCACAGAAGCGTCAAATTCGAATGTATCAGCCCAGCCTATATAGTCCAGGGTAATCCCGACTGACTTTAGATACTTTTCGAGGTTCATCTGGACACTTGCCATAATCTGGTCGGCTTGAGCATTGGCCTCGTCAAAAGTACGCTTTGTAAACTCGTTGCCTAGCAAAGCCTGCACCTTGTCTTTGACGACGCCGTCCATCACTTCCGTGAGATTGCGTCCGTAGTAGACAGAGGTGAAAATAACGTCAGGCCTTGCACGATCACCGGTAGGTGGCTTCACTCCGAACCGAAACAGGAATTTGGGCGAGTCATCTTCAGTAACTGAAGTGGCGATTGATATTCCAAGCGTGATATTGAGCCCTTCTTTGCTTTGGACTGGAAATCCTTCGTTTTTGGCAGAAGTTCCACGCGATGCAGATTTAACCCATTCCCGATTGTATGGCGTACGATCAACAATAATTAGTCGACCGGTCGGAACGTAAAAGTCGGTCAACGCACCAGAGCCAGAAAGCTTGGTATGTGGGATGATGAACCGCTTGGCAGCTACCTTGTTTTCTCTCAAATATTGCTCGGAACCGAACTGGCTCTGCGCATCTTTATTGGATCCGACGTCAGGGATAAAGAAAGCCGACTCATTCGGAAGAATGAAATAGGCCTCCGTGTAGTCAGCCTTGTCATAATAGGCTAATATTTGTGTGCTTGATGACAAAATAAAAACAATCGCAACCAGAGGAACTCCAAAGAATTTCAATAGAGACTTAATGGGCTTCCACCAGAGCAAGACGAGAATGGCCAGGAGAACAATCGCCGGAACACCCAAGTTTTTGAAAAAATTCATGCCATATTGAGATACGGCATACGTGATATCGCTATTCTCAAACTGCTTGCCAGCGAATTTGCCTGTTTCCAATGTGGCCACAGGGTTAAGTAAAAAATTGATCCATCCGTATGCGAAAACAGCAATGATCGTGATAATGCCGCGAATCACATAACTACGAGCTTTATTATTTTCTTCTGATGCATTGTTGCCCATCGTATTTCTCCTAAATGTAAAAGTAAGGCGCTCAAAAAAATAGTGAAACTGGCTGAGTTGCGCAGCCCAACGGTGAAAAAGAGGTGGCTCAACTTGTTAGAACAAAGTCTACACTTTTTTAAGTGGAGTCTCTGCTTGTTGTTATGCTGCCCTGTTCGACGACAGTCGGCAGCATCACGGCATACGCTTCGTCAGGTGTTTTTTATCTAATTTTAATGCGGTCTGGATCGGTTGTGCCAGTCCACATACTGCATGATCGACTTGCGGGCCTCTTTGACCGAGTCATAAGCGTGCAAATAGACTCGCTCGCATTTCACCGATTTTCATAATTATTCAACAATAACATTGTCCCGCCAGGCTCCGCAACCATCCATGCTGAGCCTGCATCCCCGATCTTCAACCGCTTTTACAAATTCGTTGGCAGTATATTGGCTTCCTTGATCGGTGTTGACGATCTCCGGCGTGCCGCAGCGATTGAATGCCTCTTGCAGCACATCGACCGCATGACAGGCCTCCAAGGTGATCGCGACCTTTGCGGCCAGGACTTTCCGGCTGGCCCAATCAACAACGGTAACAAGGTAAACAAACCCCTTGGCCATGGGGATATAGGTCGTGGCCAGAGCCCAGGCCTGATTGGCTCGATTGATTGTCAAACCTCGCAGCAGATACAAGGGGTAAATCTTATGGCCAGGGTGTTTTTTGCTGGTCCCTGGCTTTCGGTACAAGGCCTCAACTCCTATGCGCTTCATCAGTGTGCCAACATGTTTGCGGCCCACATCAAGGCCTGCTCGATTGAGCTGATCCTGCAACATGCGAGCACCCATGAATGGGTGTTCCAGATGCAGTTCGTCAATGCGGCGCATCAGTGCCAAATAGGCGACGTTGATCGGTTTGGGGCGATAGTAGACGCTGCTGCGGCTTATGCCCACCAATTCGGCCTGCTGCTTGATCGGAAGAGCATGCGTGGGGTTTATTATCGCTTTGCGCTCAGCAACCCCACCTTGGTGAGCTCACTTTATAAACAACCGACCCCGGAGGGGCCGGTATTGATTAACCCCTAAAAGGGGATGAATTGCTTTGCCTCTTAAAGGGGCAAAGGGAGTTGTCCCCATCCCTTGTCAAAATAGTCGTCCTTGTTGCTCGTGCCGACGTTCTTCTTTTTCCTGATACTTTATGTACTTTCTAGCCATCTCTTCATCGAGTCCAACGGTATCAACACAATATCCTCTGGACCAAAAATGATTACCCCAATAGGGTCTCTGCTTCAGCTTCCGAAATTTATTGAACACACGGATAGCTGTTCGACCCTTCAAAGTCCCAACAAAATTTGATATCGAAACTTTGGGAGGAACCAGTACAAGCAAATGGAGATGGTCAATCTGAATGTTCAGCTCAACCACCTCCCCTTTTTGTTGCTCGACAAAGGCTCGTATACAATGCGCAGCTTCTTGCGCTACTTCTCCAGTCAATATTCGAAATCGGTACTTTGGAACAAAGATTATATGATACTGGCAGTGCCATATCGTTTGTGATAACTTCCGAAAACGGCTCATTGCTTCTCCTTTCGTTGCGTTGTGGGGACAACTCAACTTAGTAATAGCAATGAGTCGTTCATACGGCAAAGCCTATGAACTCTGACCTTGGCCGGAGGCCAAGGGTTTCTTTATTCGAATAAAACAAGAAAAGCACTTACCGAATTAACGATAAGTGCCTGAATGTGCGTGGCTGGGGGACAGGGATTCGAACCCCGATAAGCGGAGTCAGAGTCCGAACCTTTCAAACAATAACCATCATCAAACAATCAACAACTACAATTAAATCAAATCATTAATCAACATAACCCTACAGTTGGTTATTGCCGACTATCGCGTTTTATTGGATTCTAGTGCACTGGAAATGCACTAAAAACAGACGCTATTTTTTTGCTGGCTAAACAATGGAGCTATTTCAGGGCAGATTTCTTTTTCCTTACGGGCTTGGGATTTTCCTTGGCGGCATCAAAAATAACACCAGCGATAGGAGTCCCTTCGGGCATTGCTATAAGCCCTATTCGTTGCAAACCAACCATCACCCCTGGAGAGCTAGATTCTTGATTAGGGCCGACAGCTCCAACCCCTATATTGAATTCAACCGAAACGTCATATATCCCTTCATGGATTCCATAATGATTTGCCAGAACTATTCCCAGAGCTCTAAGTGATAACGGTTCCCTTACTGGAGCAGGAACGCCAACAATCTCGCTAGGCATTGCAAGCCTCCTTTGAGTTAAAAAAATGACGTTCAGATAGCAGCGGGGCTGTCCTGACTGTTCTCAGATATAAAATATTACTGTACTGCACTGCGGCTGGCCCCGAGCTACTTGCCATCTCACCGAGTTTGATATTGTTCTGTGGGATAACCAAAACTGGTTGATCTTTTACTTTTGCAGACTCTTTTCGATACTCGATGAGAGAAAACCTTCCATCTCCGCTTTCCAAATATTTCTCAAGGGAACCTCGATGATAAAACCGCAGCCCATCGATAACGATTGAGTAGATAAATCCTTTGCTGATCCTGCGGTGCTTATGCAAAGCCTGTCTTGATATTCCAAGTTTTCTAGCAGCACTTGCCGCCAAAATATAGTCCTTCACAGGAAGACTTGTAAGAGTTTCGTCCAGTAAGCGTCCTTCCTCTCTGTCTGCGGCTTCCCAAGTGTCGGGAGGCAATATTGTCTCGCCGCATCCGTCACATTTCCTGAAATAAACATCATTAAGAGTGTAACTTCCTAGAGACAAACTGTCTAACACCAATGCCCCATGACGAAGCGTTAACTCACCTCCACAATTAGCACACTTCATATTATATCCTCTTAAAACTGCATATTACCAATAGCTTTCCATTTTCATCTTCATCGATTCGAAAATGGATATAAACCTGTTCCCCCATCATATTTCTAGCTTTGTAATAATCAACCATGATGGTTTGAAGCGTGTCATACTTGGGTTCTTTTTTATAAAAATCACTAAGCCTTAAACGTTGAATAGCCTTGATGATTTTGTCTTGCTTCCACCCAAAGCAATCATCGGCATCTTTCCTGGCGTCTTTATTAATCTCGACTCTACCTTCGTTGACGAGAGATTTGACTTCCGAAAGATTGTAATGTGGTTTTTCGCTCGATCTCAATGAATGCCCGTTCAATAATAGTGTAAACGGAAGGTTGACAGTTGTCAACCGCGTATCACGGACTGGATAAATTCTACACACTCACCCCATCCATAAAATCAACATATGGAAACCCTATGTCGTTGGCAGCCGCTCAGTCAACAGGTTCCTTAAAAAGGATAGCCGATATGAATTGTTACCGCTCAAATTTATCAGTGTAATAGAGATATTTTTTTCAGACAACCCCGGCAAGCTAAAGCCAACCGGGGGATATTATACAGGGTGGTTTTTGCGCCCACCATGATCGGTAATTCTTTGTTTTACTGTGCTTATACTGCCCACTATAAATAATAATTTTACGCACTTTTACGCATTACTCCTTGCATAAAGGGTGCGGACACTTTGATTAATGCGGACATCTTTTTAAACCCCATTGTTAGAGAAACATCGAGGCGAGCAACTCCCATAATGTTGAATAGGCCAACTGGGACCCATTCATTCATGGGGTTATTTCGATAATCGTGGTGAACAATGCCTTTTTGCCGTTCACGACAGACCGTAAGTGCCCGCCAGCATGTACTTTATGCGTTCACTGTCAAGCCCATTATCGTTATCGTTCATGGGGTTTGTTTCGATAAAAGGAATTTGAGGGGAAGTTTTGCGAACTTTTGCCCTCTGTTTTGACCTTCAACAGTAGGCGGGTGCTCATTTAGGTGCGAACTTTTTTGGGGAAGCTTGCGCCGTTTGGATGTCAGGTTTTGACAGGTAGTCATGGGGTTTGTATCTGAGGCTGCAGGAGAGAGGCGGATTTCTGATTGTTTGAATAAATCTTGATTAAAATCAAAAATCCCTGCCCAGCCGAAGCCAATCAGGGAATATCCTCTTGGCATAAATAAAAAAAGCCGGGTCACCCTGGCTAAGAGGTTGATTCCGGCTACCTCCCTATCTGGTGATAGGATGAACACCAAGGAGAACCAAGAGACTCGACTTGTTCGGTCATTCTGGCGGATAACTAGTTGGTCCATTTTTACGCTCCAGGCGGTTCTCGGACACCTAGTGGAAGACCAGAATGGCTCTGACCATTTTGAAGCTATGCTAAACCAGGTGGACTCATTTTATATCCTCCTCTGATAACTACGGCTTCGACCAGGAGGGGTGACCTGGCCCCGAAGAATTAAAGATATCTTCGGTTTCGACTTAAATGTATTGCCGCTGTAGACCATTGGCAAGGTCATGTTGATAATAATTACTATGCCAGTCTGTCACCAACCGCCAATCCAGTCGAGGGCAACCGGGGGTAGAGGGGATTTAATTAAAGGAGGCCAGGGCAATCTCAAAAGGGGGAGGCAAAGCGGGGGAAGCCTCCTGTTCCCCCTTCCTAAGCGGGTCACCAGTTCACCAAGGTTTAGGTTAACAACTTTGACAACCAGTTAACCAAAATGACAACCAAAGGTTAACCGGAAGTTTAACCAATATATCAGTTGGTTAGTCTGGCAACTAGTAAACCGGTAAACCAAATTCCAGAAGTCTATAACTAGGGATTTATCGAGGCGTGCAATCCACGTGAAGCTGCATCGGCTAGATGGGACCCCCGGCATTCTCGGCCACGTTTGGTTAAAAACTGCGCTGAGAATGAAAAGGGGATAGCTGGAAAGCCACAAGCAAAAACAACGCCTAGACTTAAAGCCCACAATGTGGCATATTAGCCGCTGGCCTTGATCTATTTTTCCTTAAACTATTTACACTTTTTGCATGGAAAATATAATTAATTGGGACGACCTCCCCACGCTGGAAGGTCTTGGTGTGGATTGGGATTTCAAACCGATTCCTCCCCTTGGGAAAAGAGCTTTCGTTCGCATAGAAAAAGAAAACATCCCTCAAATGTTTATAGTGGACAAAATCTTCGTTAAAGTTGCCACGGTCACGGAAATCTACACAGGCCAACTACTTGATATCAGCAAAGGTGGATTGTCGGTAAACCTGCCTGTCTCACTTGAGGAAAACTGTCCATTGAGGGTTGGATTTCTCCTTGGCCCTGTTAAAATCATTTCTAAGGCTGTCGTTAAACATTCTCGCAACATAGATAATCAGCACATAACGGGGATTGAGTTCATAGACCTTGATTCTGAATCTGCTGGATATATCAACGGACTCTATGCTTCTTTGATTCTCCACCACTCCTTATAAAGGGTGCGGACACTTTGAATTTGTCCTCACTTCTAACCTATTGATAAGATAAAATTATCCGTTTTTCTCGCAATAGAGTGCGGACATCTTTTTAAACTCCATTGTTAGATTTGCATCGAGGCGGGCAATCCACGTGATGCTAGAAGAGTTGAATGGGACCCGCGACATTGGTTAACCCAATCACGCCTCATTATTGGGTTTAATTTTCAGATTATCGTTGTCTGGAGATTTAAAGCGACCAACTGGTCAGCCATCTATAATTCAACATTCCATGAACCATGGATAGTTCGACTATTCATAATGCCCCCCATTTACCTGCATTGCATCCTCTTCCGATATCAGACATAGTAAGTAAATCATTCCCGAAATTCCTTCACTGAGGCAAGCATTGATGGAAGAGATAGCGAGTAAAATTCTAGGCAGTTTTGTTCTTGAGCGAGAAGAATGGTATAAAAATGTAATCGACTGTATCGCGACAGGGATTTGCCCAAAATGTGGGAACAAATTTAGGAGTGGTGAGGATATCTTTGATTACACAAAAACTATTAATGGACTTAGGGAACGTGGCGAACCAACCAATCGCTTGTGCCTGAACTGCGATTAGAATATTTTCCATTGATGTGAGAAGTATATCTTCCCCAAAGTTTCTTTCACCTCCTGGATTAACCTTATAAAGTTATCCATATTCTATACATTCTTAATACGTTGTCTCAATTCATTGATAAAATCAATAAATAATATATATTTCACCTTGAATCAATCTTGATTAAACGAAAAAATTTAAATTTATTCCAAATAACAGAGGCATTAACTTGCTTAAAATATTAGACATATCAAGTATAGACAATTCATACATGCCTTTCTTGGTGAGGCATAAGAGTGATACAAACAGATATGCGATAGTATATCATGATCATACAATTAACAAATTAATACAATTACACGATAGCTATTTTTCAAATATATACAAACAGTTAGTATTTGACTTTAACACAGGCCTTACAGTTGGCGCTATTGTTGGATTGGCAAAAGAAAGAACGCCTGAAGACAAATGGCATAGTGATACAATAGCAAGAAGCGATTTTGACAAAAATAGTATTCATCAGGGTATATTGCGAATTATAAAACAAGAAGATGGAATTCCTGTTTTTATTGCTCAAACAAAAATAGTTGGAAATATCGCCCCTGCGTTAGCATATTGCCTTAAGGGCAATCATGTAGATATTTGCAACGCTTTGAATAAACACAATTTTGTACAGAAAAACATCGTAGCAAAAATCTTGGAAGGTAAACCTGCCCCACCTGACGCTGCCACTTGTTACGGAAGATGGTTATGAAGTGACCGCTATTCTTTCCCGCATGAGTATGTATCAAATATTCGGCGATTTATGCACTTATTAATAAGTCCGGCAAGCCACAGCGAGCCCAAGCAGCGCGTTTTCAAGGTCAACCCATACCAGAGTCACGTTGGGTTAAAAACTGCGCTGAGAATGAAATGGGATGGATAACAGAGGCGTTGATTTCATCAAAATGAGTACTTATTTTTAACAACAGGATGTTCCACTTTTTTCATTCATTATTCAGGGAGGAAGAAATGAACGTTCAAGGTGTAAGCAGCACGCCAGTACAACAAACAGCCAGCACAACGTCAATAAGTCAAACTGATTCGACCAATCAATCCGCCGTGTCATCTGGAAGCACTGCAAATTCATCTAGTATTAACTCAACGACAGATACGGTAACCATAAGCAGTGCCGCAAAAGCTGCCTACGAAGAAGCGACAGAAACCCCTGAAGACGTCGTTACAGAGGCAAGAAATGGTGATCGCTATGCGCAGCAATTATTAGCAAAACAAGCGGCAGCACAGACCTCAGCACAAGAGGTTCAGAAGAAATAAGCTAGAATCGTACCTGCCGAGTAACTGAGATCAGTTCCATGGTGACCGACGCCTTTTTACCGTTCACTATGGACCGCATCCACCTGCCAGCGTGTACTTTATGCGTTCACGATGACGGCCCTGTCCACGCATCTGGTGATGACAGATTGACAGTTTTGGTTTGATTAATTTTGATTGTTTTCAAAGAATCCAAGAGGATTGAAAGTCGAGTTTTGAGGGGTAGTCATGGGGTTTGTATCTGAGGCTGCGGGAGAGAGGCGGATTTCTGATTGTTTTGATTAATTTTGATTAAAATCAAACCCCCGACCAGCCGGGGCCAGAATTTCTGGAATACCAGATACTACTGATTTTAACAGAAATGAGGGGTGGGAAGTCCTCTATATTATCAAAAATCTCGCTGATCACGTAGGATGGGGAGTGGAGAGTTTTGGGAATAAAATTGAAAAATTAATCCATAACAAACTCCCTTTGGAAATAAAAAATCAAGAAGACACTATTAAATGGATTGAAGACAACTGGACGAATTTCGCAGTAGCTTTTAAATGAAGAATTTCGTGAAATTAGGAGGATGGTTCCGAGCGTGAGGTCTTGGTGAAAGTTGAGATTTACTCTGAAAAATGAGGAGCTATGTGCTAAGGCCAATGGAACCTTTGCAACCATATCAGCCCAAACAGCCATACGACTTGGAATCAGGAGTTCTGATTATATTTAATGAAGGGGGGGGAGAGCTGCCAATCCTTAATCAAAACAAAGGAGCATGAAAGATTAGGGCGAAATAAACATTCCCCGGCCAGCCAAAGCCAACCGGGAAATATTTTCAGGGTGAAGATGGTTATTATCCCTGGCCCTTAAAACCTACCTACCATTTTTATGGGGGGTGCAAACCGGCTTGCTGAATAACAGGTGGCTTGTTTCTGCTTACCAACCTTGACGATTCATGCAGCTTTTAAAACGATGGGTACCAACACGATTCTCATGGGAGCATTGCCTATAGGCACGCTTGTAGCTCACTCGATTATGACGGTCACCATGATAGCCATCCCTGTCTGCTGATGCAATTGAGAAGGGTCCGAAAGCAATTACCGCACCAACAGCAAGACCAACAAGACAAACTGCTCGGAAAAATCGTTTCATACGCATCTCCATTCACTAAAATTTTTAAATGACAACATCCGTCATACTGCACCGAAACCACTTTAAATATACAGCAATTCAGATAACAATGCCCTCATTGACTTATCTATACTCACGATCTTTCATTCCTACCATAAAGGTAAAGATAGTACAGAAACAACAATCTCAATCTCAGTACCCAAAAATTAGCTGACCCTGGCAGCCGAATTGGAAAACCTCGTGAAAATATTTAAGGTCACTGCTGTCTCATAAATGATCACTAAAAGGAGGCTCGGAGCGCTCTTTGGGGTATAATGATTTTGCGAAAAAGATCATACAAACCAAGGAGATCCGAGCCATGGCCCATAGCGACACCGT
>Ga0118677_10005118_pt1 | contig 23238 bp, 20 predicted proteins | sample AliMusrvi5mmetaG_FD_86154 | JGI IMG/M metagenome (GOLD analysis project Ga0118677, IMG submission 86154)
GTCTCATCCTCGTGGTTTTGGTTGCGGTTTACGCCTTTTTTGTCATCCAGATGTTCAAGCATGCGGTCGCACCCGATCTTTCCACACTCGAACGGATCGGCGTGATCCTGTTCGCTTTCCTTCCGGCCGCATTCGCCGCGCTTGTCGCCATCTTCATGCGCCATCCGCAATACCGGCTGGAAATCGAAATCGACCGGGATGACCAGAAATGGATCATGGGCACGGTCCTCAGTTTTCTCGTCATGAGCGTCATGCTCATCGCCTTGGCCAACCCCAAAGGAGACATTCAGGACGCCTTCATCCAAAAGGTTAAATTCATCTCTTCCCACGCCCTCTTTTCCTTCTGGATCGGCTACGGCATCATCTTTGGACTGGCCGTGGTGGATACCCTCTTTCGCGGGAATCGCTGGATCAAAGGATTGGGAATCACCTTCGTCCTGCTCCTCCCCCTCGTCCCCATCGGCGAAAATGCCTATAATCAGGAACTCGTCCGGATCATGGGCGGTGCCGAACAGACCGGCCATGATTTCGGCTGGCAATTCGGTAATTACCAACTCCGGGGCGCGGAAGCCATTGCCGAGGAGGTCGCCGCGGAGGACGAACCCCTGCCCAATCCCGCCTACCCTCCGGCCATGGGACCCCGCGCCATTTTCTTCGGCGGCACCGATCCGGGGCGGTTCGTTCCCACCTATATGATTTATTCCGCCCATGTTCGGGAGGATGTCTATCTCATCACCCAGAACGCGCTCGCGGATAACACCTACATGAGCGTCATGCGCGATCTTTACGGAGATACCATCTATATCCCTTCCACCCGGGACGGCAACGGGGCCTTCCAGAAATATATCGAGGACGTCCGCTCCGGCGCCACCCCCGCCAGTGCTGACATCCAGATCGAAAACGGGCGGGTCAGTGTCCAGGGCGTCGGCGGCGTCATGCTCATCAACGGAATTCTCGCCCAGATGATCTTCGACCGCAATAAGTTCAGGCATGAATTCTTTGTTGAGGAAAGTTACGTCATCCAATGGATGTATCCGTACCTGACTCCCCATGGCCTGATCATGAAGATCAACCGGGAATCCGTTCCTGCTCTCTCGCCTGAGAATGTCCGCAACGATCTCGATTTCTGGGATTGGTATACCCGCCGGCTCACTGCCAATACCAAGTTCAAGCGCGATGTGGTTGCCCAAAAATCATTCTCCAAGCTCCGGAGCGCCATAGCCGGCTTATATGCCGTTCGGGGCCAAATGCCTCAGGCCGAAATGGCCTTCAAGGAAGCCTTGGAACTCTATCTGCTCAGCCCGGAAGCCAATTTCAGACTGGCGGATCTCTATTTGCGCTCCAATCGCTTCGACGATGCCTACCATGTCATGGAAGTCTTCGCCCAACAGGATCCTTCCAATACCCGGGCCTTCGACTTCATGCATGAAATTCAAAACCGGATGGGCCTCGTTAAACGGCGTCAGGAATTGGAAAGCATCCTCGGCAAAGGTGCCACCGATATCAACCAAGCCCTTGAATTGGCGGACATTTACCGGAAGATGGGCATCATCGAAGCCTTTGTTTCCCTCAGCCAGAATATACTGGGCACCCGCGAAGTTCCTCCCCAAACATATCTGCGAATCGCCAATATGGCCGCCGAGGAACACCGTTACGATCTGATGGCCTCTGCCCTCGAAAAATATCTCGATCGGGTTCCCGCCGATGCCAAAGCCTGGCTCGACCTCGCCGCTGTCCGGGTGATGTCCTCGAAAAATGAGGAGGCCTTGAAAGCCATCCAGGCGGCCGTTCGGATCGGTGGCGATGATATTATCCGAATGGTCCGCGAAGACCAACGCTTCGCCCCCCTGCGCCGGATGGACGCCTTCCAGCGCCTTATCCTGCGCCAGTTCTGAAGTGAATTCACGTGAACGAATCGAATGTGCCTGGCGATTCGAGGAACCCGACCGCGTCCCATTGGAAATCAACCTCCCCGACAGTATCCGCACCGATCCACGGTACGCGCACCTGCTTGATTTGGCGGCTGAATATTCCGACCCTTGGAATTACTGGCAGGTCCCTTGGGGATGGATGGAATTATCACCCGACGGCCCGGCCAAAGAAGAAGAAATCGAATGCCGACCCGGGGAGTTCCGCAGGGTGCGGCATACCCTGACCACCCCGGCCGGGGTCTTCACTGCCATCACCTGGCATCCCACCGATAGCCCCGATTATCACTGGGAAAAACGCTATATCTCCACCCTTGATGACCTCGAGGCCATCACCCATGCCAGCCATTCCCCCCGCCCCTTCGATGCTATCAAGCTTCAGGCTGAAGCCCGCTCCCACGTGGGCGAGGACGCCTTCCTGGTCACCGGCGTCCCGCATCCCTTTGGCGCCCTCGTCCGAAACACGGATCAGGAAACGGTCTATTCCTGGCTGGCCCTGGAACCGGACCGGATTCATCGTTTCTTGGAAATCCAGGTCCGCCAAATCGTCGCCGAACTGCAGGCCTTCAGGGCCATCCGAGAACCTCAGTATTTTGTCCAAACAGGCCTGGAAATGGCCATTCCCCCCTGGATGGGACCCACCCAATTCGACGAGTTTATCGTTCCCCATGACTCCCAAATCTATGCCCAAATCCATCGAATGAATGGCAAACTCCGCCATCATTGCCATGGAAATTGCATGAATTTTTTAGTCAAAATGGCCGATATGGGCATCGATGGACTCGAACCGCTCGAGCCCCCGCCACAAGGTAATGTCATCCTCAGCGAAGCCAAGCGCCTCGTGGGGGACCGCATGCTTCTCTGCGGCAATATCACTTCACCCCAGTTTATTTTCATGACGCCGGACGAAGTGGACCAACAAGTCCGACAGGCTTGTGTCGATGCCAAGGCAGGCGGGGGATTTGTCCTCCGAACCACCGGCGGAGACGGAGGCTTTTGGAACACACCGGATCCGGAACGGGTTTTGCGCAACAACGAACAGATGATTGCGTCCTGGCTGAAATACGGCCAATATTAAAATGCGCCGAATAAAATCGTGGTGAAGGAGGTGATCGGCGAGGTTTCGCGGAAATCGTCGATCGCCGCGCGGAATTCCTTGATGGCCGACTGGGCATCGGTGTAGAGACTGTCATCCTTGAGCATTCGGCCCAACAAACCCTCTCCATTTTCTACCCGGGCCGTAATGTTCTTCAATGAGGTGGCCGTCGCCGACAGATCCTTGTACAACTGATCGTCGTCGGACATCAACTTGCCCAAGGTGCCCTTGCCGTCGTTAAGACGCTGGCTGACCGACACGAGATTCGAACTCAGACGCGTCAAGTCGTTGTAAACCGCATCGTCCTTCAAAAGCTTGCCGATCGTCCCTTCCCCGCGATTCACCGAGGAAACCAATTGATTCACCTGGGCCGAGGCTTCCCGCAAATCCTTGGTAATCGACGTCAAGTCTTCATACACTTTTTTGTCCGAGATCAATTTACCCAGCGTCCCTTCACCATTGTTCAATTTGTCGGTGATTTCCCGAACCTGGACCATCGTCGCTTCCAGGTTTTTCAGAACCCCACCCTCGTTCAGTGAAGTTTTCAAATCATGCACCAAGGCTGACGCCTCTTCCATCAGATCCACCGGAAGTTCTCCCTTTAAATTCACAGTGTCCGCCAACAAAGGCGCATCGGGCGTTCCCTCCCGAATCTCCAGATATCGTCCGCCTAAAATCGAGGTGGTCACAATGATGGCCCGGTAATTCGAGTACAATTTCAGGGGAGCGGACATCTCTCCAACCACCAGGACCCCGTCCTCCATCGTTTTTCCCAGAATGAGCTTAGTGACCTTGCCCACCGGCATCCCGCGCACCACTATGTTGTCGCCCTCTTGCAAACCCATGATCTTTGAGAACTGCACTTGGACCGGATATTTTTTCACAAATAGGTTCTGACGCGACAAGACAATGGTGAACCAAAACAGGCCCGCGAATATCGCAAGCAAAAACGCGCCCACCACCAACTCCATCATCATCTGCCATTCAACGGTTTTTTGTTTCATTGGTATGCTTCTCCCAGGATCCCCGGGTTGTGATGTATTGCGCTTCCAGGAAACGGACCACCGCCTCCACCTTCGATTTAATGAAATCCTCCGGTGTCGCCAGTTCGACAATCCGGCCCTCCGATAACATCGCGATGCGCGTGGCGATCGATAGCGCACTATGCAAGTCGTGCGTTACGACCACGCTGGTCACCGTCAGCTTTTGCCGCATATCGTCGATCAAGGCGTCGATCGTCCGCGCGGAAACCGGATCCAGCCCCGAAGTGGGTTCATCGTACAAAATGATTTCCGGGTTGCGAATGATCGCCCGCGCCAGGCCCGCCCGTTTGCGCATCCCCCCCGATATCTCCGAGGGATGCTTCAACTCGTCCTGATCCAACCCGACCAATCGTAATTTTTCGCGCACGCGGGAGACGATTTCCTCTTCGCCGGTCTGGGTCTTTTCACGCAACGGCAAAGCGACATTCTCAAACACATTCAACCATTCCAGTAGAGCGCCACCCTGGAACAAGACCCCGAACTTCTCGCGCAACCGTTCTAAATCCCGGCCGGTCGCCTCGCTGATCGGTTCGCCGCCGACCAGAACCTGGCCCGCGTCCGGGGTCATCAACCGCACCATGTGCTTGAGGGTAACGCTCTTGCCCGTGCCCGAAGGCCCGACAATCGCCAGGGTCTCCCCATCGCGGACCTCCAGATCGATCGCGTCCAGCACCTTGCGACCGCCCAGCGTTTTAGTCACTTGTTCGAATTGGATCATACGTAGAAAAACCGGGTGATGAAATAGCCGACGATCAGGATGGTCAAAAACGACAGAATTACCGTTCGGCGCGTGGCATTGCCCACGCCGACCGCCCCCTGGGTGGTCGAAAAGCCCTGATGACAGGCGACAATGGTGATGATGATACCGAACATAAAGGCCTTGAATACCCCCACATAAAGGTCTTTCGTGTCGGCATAGCGGGTGGCATTCTGCCAGTAGGCAACCCAGGCCACCCCCAATTGGGTCTTGCCAACCAAGGCTCCGCCCAGCACCCCCATCAGGCAACTATAAAAGGACAAAAGCGGGGTCATGATCGCCAATGCCACCAACCGCGGCAACACTAGAAAACGCACCGGATTGATCGACATGATTTCCAACGCCGCGATTTCCTCGGAAACCACCATCGTTCCCATCTGCGCCGCATAGGCTGATCCCACGCTGGCCGCCACGATCAAACCGGTCATAAACGGCCCCATCTCCCGCAACATCGACACCATCACCGCGGCGCCGATATTCACTTCCTGCCCGTATTTTCGGAGCTCAATCCCCGTCTGCAACGCCAGGATCATTCCCGTAAATCCCGCCACCACCGTGATCACGCCCAGGCTCTTGATCCCTCCGACATACATCTGCAGGATGATTTCCCGACGGGTGCGGGGCACGAAGATAAACGGGAGTTGCAACACCGCCTCGAACAATAACAGAATCGCGCGGCCCGTGTTGCGCAACATGAACAGAGTCATCCGCCCAAAATTGGCGACCCAATTTCGCGGCGGCGGAAAATCTTCCGGCTCACGGGTGATCATTCGTCATCCCCAATATCGAAGGTATACAGAAAGCGATAGGAAGCTTTGCCCTCCATCTCCCGCCGGGCAAACAACCCTCCTAAAATCGACCACTCTTTGAAGTCCTGATTTTGGGGGGATCGCGTCCAGGAAACAAGCGGAAAAATCGACACATGCCGGTAGCGATTGCGTGCCCGATCATGCCGGAAGAGCCCCCACAGCAACTCGTCCTCCACGGCATCCCCTTTCAGACGATGTGAATAAAGCGTCCAAATCGGCGCCCAATTTCGCTCCACCGGCGCCGAGTGGAACGGCCACAGGTCCAGCGTCCGAAAATCCTTGTCCTTACCGTCCCGCGCATAGGTCGCCAGAGGCCATAACGTAAACCGGCGTTGACGGGCCGGCGCCGAGGGCGGTGCCCGCGGGGTCACGGCGTTATAATACAAAAAGGGTAAAACCCACCACCGCGCATCATCTTCCGTTTTATACGGATGATTGCGCCACCCGCCGATCGGCCAGATCACGAATCCGCTCGATTCGCCTTTGTCATAGGTGCGATATCCGGCGACCGGCCAGAAATAGAATTTATTCACATCGCCCGAGCTGTACTGAATGAAGGGCCAGGGACAATATCCCTGAACCAGACTCGAACTGCGCGAATGGCGAATGAAAGGAGGAATCACAAACCAGGATTCCTGATTTTCCGTTTTGATATGCCCGTAGATCGGAATCAAAACAAAACCGCCTCCTCGCGTGCCCGGACGATAGTAATGCACATCGGTCCAAAAGGGCCACAAAACAAACCGTTTCTCCCACTCATCGTCCCGGGTGGATCGCCCATAAATGGGAAATATCCGGAATCGGTCCGTGTCTCCGCCGGTCGTACGCGAATAAATCGGCCACAGAATGCTGGTGGTGTCCATCTCGTCGAGCGTGCTGTGACCCCAGATCGGGAAAAGAGCGAAATCAATCTTATCCCGCCCCAGGAATTCGCGAAGCCTTCCCCCGATAGGGAAAAAGGCCGCATAACCGTTGGATTCGACGCTACGCCCCCAGTAAAAGAAGGGGAAGATCCAGGTCCGGTAACGCCCATCCGGATTCGTCGGATCGAAATCCGTGCCCACCGCGGTCAATACCCGCCAATGAGTCTCCCCGAAGAGATCGCGGGTGGACCCCACCGGCCACAAAAATTCCTGCCCCTTCGTTGATTCGGATGGATTCGCCCGCCTTGAAAAAAACGGCCGGATGGCCCAAAACGTGTTGGAGGCGGAATCGGACACGGACTCCACCAGCGGACCCACGGCTCTAAATTGAGACCGTCCCTCGATATCGGTCCAGGGAGGGATCGGCGGATCATAGGACCAGATCGGGCCGGCCATCAAGCGGCTGCTCAGCCCGAGCCACAGAGCCCCCACAATCGCAAAATAACCCAGGATCCCACGAAGGGAGCGAGTAGTGGAATTTCTTCCAATCCGGACCCGATCGGTGCGATTCATCCCGTCCCTGGTGATAGCATTGTTATTGATTGTAGTTCCCCGAATTGAAGGCATTACCGAACCGACGCATAATAGCCATCAATCAACCGTTCCTTTTTAAAAATCAGGGCCATCAGGGCGGCCCGAATCCACATGCCATTGCGCATCTGCCGCCAATATACCGCCCTTGGATCATGATCGATCGACGTGGGAATCTCCTGCCGCCGTGGAAAGGGATGCAGAATCACCGACTGGGGCCCCAGCCGATCCAGATATTCCGGCCGGAAGTGATACCGCGCGGTGTCGATTTTTCGGCTCTCCCCCTCGGTTGTATCCCATTCGTCCTGGATCCGGGTCATATAAATCGCATCGGCCATCGGTATCGTTTTTTCGAAATCCGACGCCAATTCATAGGTCACCCCGGCAACATCAAGCAAATCGAGAATATCCCGTCCGATCTGCAAGGGTTCTGGCGCCACAAAAATCATGCGCACCCGGGTGTAATTAGTCAAAAGCCAGGCCAGGGAGCGGACAGTCCGCCCGCGCGCCAGGTCGCCCACGAAAACAATCGTCTTGCCGTCAATCCCACCCCGCGCCTCAAAACTCCGCTGGAGGGTGTAGATGTCCAGCAAGGCCTGCGTGGGATGCTGGTCTTTGCCGGACCCGGCATTGATGATCGGGATCGGTCGCTCGGTGTTTGAAAGCACCCACGCGGTGTGCTCGGCCAACCCGCCCACCTGGGTGCGCATCACGATCATATCGAAATAGGAACTGAACGTGCGGAGGGAGTCCTCTTGCGATTCGCCTTTGAATTCGCTGGAGGTCGCCGTGTCCCGGACTTCGCCCACGTTCACTCCGAGAATCTGGCAGGCGGAGGAAAACGACAAAAACGTGCGACTGCTCGGCTGCGTAAAATAAAGCATGGCCCGTTTGTTGGCCATCAACCCCCGCAGGAAACTCATGCCTTCTTCGGTTTTCGCCGTGCGGCGGATCCGGGTCGCCAGCCCACCCAGGGCCTCCAGCGACGCCCGGTCGAACTGCTGGGCCAATAGGACATGAAAAACCCGTCCGTCCGAAGCGGACAAAAAGGAGGCCTTTTCCCTGACCGGCAAGCGGCTGAAAGACTCCCAACTAATGCGGCTTAAAGGCATGTTCTCCGTTGTCATGCGATCCGCTCCTTCAAGTCAAGGTCGCCACCATCAACGCCTTGATGGTATGCATCCGGTTTTCAGCCTGATCAAATACTTTCGAGTAGGGGGCATCAAAAACCTCGTTAGTCACTTCCAACTCCCCGATCGTCCGGGTCACCTCGGTGTCCCGATTGTGGAAGGCCGGCAGGCAGTGCAGGAAGATGAACCGGCCGGACTCCAGGTTGCCGGTCCGTTCGACCCTGGCCCGGTCAATCTTATAGGGTTTCAATAGGCGCACCCGTTCTTCGAATTGGGCATCCTCGCCCATGGAAACCCAGACGTCGGTGTAAATGGCATGGGCCCCGCGCACCCCTTCCTGCGGATCCGTCGTCACTTGCAGACTGCCCCCGTTCCGCTTAGCCAACGCAGACGCCCGCTCCACCAAAGCCGGATCCGGCGCCAATTTCGACGGCGCACAATTTACGAAATGCATGCCCACCATGGCGCAGCCGATCATCAGGGTATTGACCATGTTGTTGCGGCCATCGCCGACATACACCATGCGTAAGCCCTGGAGTGCGCCAAATTGTTCGCGCAACGTCAACAGATCCGCTAATACCTGCGTGGGATGCCAGTCATCCGTCAAGGCGTTCCAGACCGGAACCCCCGCGCAGCGCGCCAGGGTATCCACCGTCGACTGCTTGAATCCCCGGAAGGCGATTCCGTCAAACATCCGCCCCAAAACCTGAGCGGTATCGACGATCGATTCTTTTTTGCCGAGATGAATATCATGCACATCGAGATATTCCGCCTGACCCCCTTCATCCGCTGCGGCAACGGTGAACGCACATCGCGTGCGAGTCGACGATTTTTCAAAAATCAATGCGATGTTTTTGCGCAGGAGCAGATCGCCGCGAACGCCGGCCCGCTTGCGCGCCTTCAGGTCCGCCGCCAAGTCCAGCAGATCGGTTAGATCCGTGACCGATAACTCATCCAACGTCAACAGGCTCCGCCCCCGCAACCGGGTTTTATTGATGACCGACATGTTACACCCCTCGCTTAAAAAACAGCCTGAATCCTGCCACATTCCCCGCGCTTCTCCAAGCCAAAACCCTGCCAGCCAAAACCTTGGGGCGCATGACGGTTCCGTGGGTGACTCGGGGCCTAAATCGCAATCGGGAATTTTAACGCTACGGTCGCAAAGAAAGCCCCGCGATGAACGCGAGGTAGACACAGCCCCTGTCCATCCCAGACCGACGGCCCACCCATTTCAATGAAAGGCCCATTGAAATGGCCGGGCCGGTTGGCCCTGCAGAAAAGATCACCAATCTTTCGCACCCTTTTCCCAAAGGCCAACGGGACCGGCACCGGTTTTTTGCGGGGCTTCTCGCAAAAATCGGGTGCCGGTCCTCTGGTAGATGCGGCAAGTATCTTCTTACTATCTTTGCGCTTCCCCCTTGGCTTCCTTTGCGTTAAAAGATTTTCACTCCGTCTTTTTGATTGTGTCCCAGATACTACCCACGGAACTTCCATGCGCCTCGTGTACCCGGTTGATCAGCAGACGATGAATTTCGCGTCGTTCGCGTATCGTAGTTCATGCGCTTTTCCCTGGATAACAAGGCTTTCCCCCATTGCCAAGGGGGGCCGGTCCCCTCAGCCCACCGCGTGGCTCCGTTTTTCGTGTTGTCACACCTCGAAAAACGCTATTATAAGAAGATGTTGACGATACCTGAGCCGCTTAAACGCAAACTGGCCGAATTGCCGGATCAACCGGGCTGTTACCTCTTTCGCGACGCCCGGGGAACCATTATCTATGTCGGCAAAGCCATTTCCTTGCGCAAGCGGGTCCAATCCTATTTTCGGGCCGCCACTCTCCGGAGTGCCGACCCCAAGCTGCGGGGATTGGTCCGAGGGGTCGCGGATCTGGACATTCTGGTTCTGCACAATGAGGCCGAGGCGATCCTGACCGAAGGTCGCTTGATCAAGGAATATCGGCCCCGCTATAATGTCGATTTCAAGGACGACAAACGGTTTCTTCTCATCCGGTGTGGCATCCATGATCCTTTTCCCACCGTCCAGGCTGTGCGTCTTCAGCGGGAGGATGGCGCCCTGTATTTTGGTCCCTATGCCTCTTCGCCTTCGGCGCGGGCCGCCGTCGAATTCGTTCAAAAACGTTTCGGCCTCCGCCGGTGTCCCTATGCGGAGCCGGGGTCCGATGCCCATACCCATTGCATCGATGATATCGTCCGGTTCTGTTCGGCGCCGTGCATTGGGCGGATCACCCCGATGGATTACCGGGCGCGGGTGGAGGAGGCCTGTGCTTTTTTGCGGGGTGCCCGGCCGCAGTACCTGGAGGAACTCCGCGAAACGATGCGGGATGCGGCATCCCGCCAGCATTACGAACGGGCCGCCATCTTGCGCGATACCGTACGCCTGCTGGAGGAAGCCACCCGCCGCCACATGCGCGTGGCAACAACCCCCGCCCTGGCCCGCTCGACGGCCTCGGCGGGCATGGCCCAGTTGCATGAGGTCTTGAATTTAACCTCCGTGCCCCGGATCATCGAGGCCTTTGACGTGTCAAATATTTCCGGCACCCTCGCGGTTGCGTCGCTCGTGGTGGCCGTCGACGGCATTCCCCAGCCGCAACGCTACCGCCGGTTCCGAATTCGCACCGTCGCGGGCAGCGATGATCCGGCGATGATGGCCGAGGTGATCCGGCGTCATTATGGCCGAATCCAAGCGGAAGGAGGCGAATGGCCCGATCTCGTGTTGGTGGATGGCGGGTTAACCCAAAAACAAGCCGCCGAACGGGAGATGGCGCTGTTGGGTCACGACGCACTTCCCATTATCGGGTTGGCCAAAAAACGGGAGGAGCTTCATGTCGGGCGGGACGACGGAGCCCGGGTGTTGCGCCTGGACGACCATTCGCCGGCCTTGCAATTATTGCGCCGCCTGCGGGATGATGCCCATCGGTTTGCACTCCGCTACCACCAGGGTTTGCGCCGAACCCGGCTTCGCGAATCCCTGCTGGACGAAATTCCCGGGATTGGCGCCCGGCGCAAAGCCGATCTGTTACGCCATTTCGGATCCGTTTCCCGTCTACGCCACGCCTCCCTCGAGGCCATCACCCAAGCACCGGGAATCGGCCCCGCCCTCGCCCAGGAAATCCACCGGGTGGTATTATCATGGCGGGATGGTATGTGATTGTTCGAATATGGAATGCGGCAGTTCACTGCCGCTTTTTCCGGGGCGCAGTGCACTGCGCCCTCGTTAAAGCGGGACTGAAGTCCCGCAGTCCCAAGGGGGGGAATCCTTTCATTTGTCTTACACCCCAGGGTCGAACCCCCTAAATCGAGACTTGATCCCCGGCGTAATCCGGTTACTGTTATGAGATTCAACGCATCGTTACCCGTCCGTATTCCTCGTGTCTAAAAGGGGGGCGGACGGAGGGAGATTTTATGAGATTATGCTGGATGTTGGGATGGGCGCTGTGTGTCGCCGGTGTGGCATCAACCGCAACGGCCACTGTGAATCGTTCGGATCTATCCGCTCAAGCACAGGCTTTTTTGCCGGATGAACGAATCGTAACGGTGAAATTAAAAAACGGGTTTGTCGTCCGGGGCGAACGCCAGCCCTCTCCCGCGGACACTCTGGAGCTTAAAGTTACCGAAGGATCCATCTCGACCCGGAAGATTTATGCGACCAACGAAGTGACAATCATTCCGGTCGATATCGCGCGCCTGTTTGCTGATGAACTCAAGAAGCTCCAGCTCAATCCCGATACGGCCCTGCCGCGGACTGAGTATGAGCACCGACTGGCGTTGCTGGATGAATTTTTGGGGAAATTCCCGGATCATCCCGATGCGGCGGAATTGAAAGCCCTGCGGCAATCGACGGCGATTGAATTTGAGCAGGTCAAAAAGGGATTGGAAAAGGTGGATGCCCACTGGATGTTACCCGTCGAGGGGGCCGTTTATCGATTTCGCGGAGTGACGCTCCGGATGCGGGAACTGGCAAAGCAGTATCCCGGTGTGGAAAAACCCACCTATGCCGCCCAGCCCAAGGTTCGCAAGGTGTATGAGCAATTGCGCGAACAACGCCGGGCTATTGCACGGAGCTTGGCGGGTGTGATTCGGGAACGCGTCCCCTTGTTGCTGAAGCAAGGGGAGGTCGATTCGGCCGCAACCGAATTGAATGCATTCCTCACGTTCTGGTTGGAACGGGTTATGAAAACCGAAACGGAAGCCACCGATCGGGCGCTCTTCGGTGAAACCCCCTTCGAAGCCATGGATTTCAGTCTTATAACCGGTTTGGCCCGTCGAATCATCGAAGCCGCCCAGACCCAGCCGCCGCATTCGCTGCCCGCCGGGGTCACCCCGCCGCCGGGAATGGTCTATGTGCCGGGCGGATATACCTTGATGGGACGCGCGGACGCCAAGCCCACTGATCCCGATTTCCCCCTCCGGGTGGTGTATGTTAAACCGTTTTACATGGATCGGTGTGAAGTGTCCAATGCCGCCTATCACAAATTTGTGGAGTATGTCAAAACCAGCGGCGATGTCTCCATGGAACATCCCCTCTCCCCCCCGATGAAAAACCACGACCCCCTCGGCTGGAAACTGCCCGCGTTCAGCCGCGATGAACAACCGGTCATGGGGGTCGATTGGTTCGATGCCTATTCTTATGCAAAATGGGCCGGTAAACGTCTGCCGACGGAAGCCGAATGGGAATGCGCCGCGCGGGGGGGAGACGACCGGACCTATCCGTGGGGCGATCTCCTGCCGAACCAGACGATAGTCAGTAGTCCCGGCGGCCGCAAATTCTTGGGCGTGGAAATGGATCGACAGTTCCCGCTCCCGGCGCCACGGCCTCCGCCGCGGGGCCTCTTTGGCTGCCTGCAGCGCAAGGAACCGCCGCCTCCGCCACCCCATTGGAATTTACCGGTTGAGCCCTGGGACGCCGACCAGGTATTGCCGCCCCAGGCCATGGACAAATTAGACTGGAAGGAAGACCTGGCTGGACCCTATGGCTTATTGCACTTGGCCGGGAATGCCGCCGAATGGGTGAATGACTGGTATTCACCCACCGCGTATGTCACGAATGTTTTTCGCAATCCGCGGGGCCCCGAACAGGGAATCGTCCATGTTTTCCGGGGTGGATCCTATCTCTCCGCGGATGACACCAAGGAATTGCGGGTATTTCAACGGGGAATCCCGGTGAATGACAACATGAAAAAAGGGTGCTTTTCCGACGCCCGCCCCATGATCGGTTTCCGCTGTGTCAAAGAATTGGACGAGCCTTCCGGGCCGTAACCGGCGGAATATCGATGACTAAACCGAACTTCAGAAAATGTCCGCTCTGCCAACAGGAAACCGCCCGCGATCACGAGTTTTGCGATCACTGTGGGCGCGGGATCGGTGATTATTGTGCCGACTGCGGAGCGAAGCGCACCCCCAACGGCACCTTCTGCGTGAAGTGCGGGTATGAATTCAAGCCCTTTCCGGTGGCGCCCCCCGGCCTTGTTCAAGCAGGCGAAGAGCAGGCGGAAATCCCGATGGAGGAGGAGCCCCCCGCACCTTTTTTACCCGTTTGGTTCAAGCGATTGATTCTGGGAGCCGTGCTCCTTTTTGTGGTATTCGGATTCGGCCTCTGGCTGACCGTCTGGTTTATGCGGCAGTGGGCTGAAATGGGAGGCGGAGAAAAAACGATCACTCCTTCTGCTAAAATCGCCCAGTCGGCAGGGGAAAAAAACGCCTTCTCGAATGCGCCTCCCATCATGATTCCCGATTCGATCCCGACCTTCTCAAAGGATCCCCGGTGGCAGGCTCGTTTTGAACATTGGTATGTGGTGTATTTGCCGAAATTCAAGCCGCTTTCACCGGGCACCCTCGTGGAAGTAGAGACCCGTACCGGAGTCCGGATGACCGGCACCTTGGTCGCTATTTCCAACCAAGTGATCACCCTCAATCGGGAGGGAATGCAAATCGGGTTTGAGACGTCGCAATTGACCTTGCAATCCCTGAGCCAGTTCTTTCGGGAAGCGTATGCTCAGGGACAGGCGACGACGGAAGTCGAGCGGGAACAACACAGTGAGGGGCAAAGCCAGACCCGACACACCGTTGCCGCAACCCGAAGCGCCAATCGGCCCGATATAAAACCCGGAGTGACCGCCGGACCGGCGACCCCGGTGACACCCCCGACGGAATTTCAATCCGACCTGGCTGTTTTCAAGCAATCCATGGTCCGATTATTGATCAGCTTGCTGGTGATAGTTGGGGTGGTTGTGGTGGTCCGGCATGTATGGTAAAAAATGAATAATCGCGGGATTGACAGGACCGGCCAGGATTCTTATTATTCCCGTTCTGTTTGTGCGGGCGATTAGCTCAGTTGGCTAGAGCACCACCTTGACATGGTGGGGGTCGGAGGTTCGAGCCCTCTATCGCCCACCATTATTATTTTTTTCTTTTATTCTTGCTGTCCGGGTTGGCCCTGAATTCTTTGTATGGCATCGGCCGGGCTCAGAATATCAATCCCTTCCCATTGTCCGAGGTCAAGCAGGTGTGAGTCCCCTGATACAATCAGCGTTGCGCCAGCTACCGAAGCACATTCTAAAATGATATTATCATCCGGGTCTGCGGACACCTTTCGGACCCGGCGTTGAGGCGTTACAATCTCGCAGAGGCCGTGAAGTTCCTCAATCAACGTGAACGCTTGATCGGAAGAGAGCCCAAACTTTGGGCGCCGCAAAACTTCCCGAACTTCGTCCAAAATCGGCAATGATGTAAAACATCGCACCGAACCGCTTAACGCATAGTTAAGGAGGCGGGCCGGATGACCGCCAAAAAGAAATCCGGAAATAATGACATTGGAATCCAGGACCACACGCCATGGGGTCATGAGCGCGAAGCCTTAGTCTTGCGATAGGCCGTGATTTCTTTCGACACGTCCTCAAGAACCAAACCCTGGGTTTGGGCAATCGCCTGCCCCATCGCAAAAACGTCAGCCCACCGACGCTTACGCTGAATGTAGGCCCGGGCGGCCTCGCGCAAGAACTCTGAGCGACTGCGGGACTCGGCCCGTGCAACTCGGTCAATCTCGTTAAGCAGGCTTCCTTGAAATGCTATATTGACAGTGGTCGTACTCATACGGTTCCTTTACTTTTCACTCTCAATATACAATGATTGTCTATCGCAAGTCAAGCGCGACCACCAGATCGGGCAACTAATAACCTGCCCCTGTTCACCTCTCGGCCCGAACGCCTCGTGGGGCGCACGGGATAGGCTGGCGGCAAGCCTGGGCAGTCGGGCGGATTTATCGTTGAAAGTAAAAAGATGGCAAAAAGAAGGCAATAGGTATCGGACGGATCACCGGACTGAGGGCAGGACAGCCCGGAAGCCAACGACGCGGTTGGCAACGTTCGGGTAGTAAATGATGCGAACCGCAACCCGGCAGAGGTAGGCGTTGCCGCTCCAACCACCGCTGCGAGCCACACGGTACGAGCCGACGTATTTTGGATGCCAGTCCCAACACCACTCCCATACGTTGCCCGCCATGTCGAACAACCCGTACCCGTTAGGAGGGAAACTCCCCGCCGGACTCGTGAAGGGCATCACACCATTGGTATAGGCCGGGTGATAACCACGAGTCGGACTTGTGTCGTCACTGAAAAACGAATTGCTGTAATAATTCGCCCGTGCGTGCTGGATATCATCGCTGTCGCTCCACGGGAAACGCCATCCGCTCGTTCCGCCCCGGGCCGCATACTCCCACTCCACATCCGTCGGCAACCGATATCCGGCGACATTCGTAGCGCACGTCACTTCATCAGTCTGCCCGGTCCGGTAAACGATGCCGCCCACCCGGTAACTGACCGGTTTGCCCTCTTTCTCGCTACGCGCATTACACCACTTCACGACATCATACCAGTTTACCGTATGCACCGGGTGGTTGGCGGCCTTACCCAAGCCCGCGTTGCCAAAACTGTACCCGTTCTTAATCGCCCAGTTATATACCTCGTCCCATTGCGCCTTCGTCACCTCATCTTTGTCCATGTAAAAGGCGCTGACTGTCAGCGAATAATTCGACGGATATTGACCGGGACTATAAGACTCACCAGCAGACAACGGGTTGGTCCCACTATTAGTCCCGGCGGGGATTAAGACCATGCCCTCCGGCGTCGACGTATTGGAGTGGCGCATATTCAGCGTGCCGCAACCTGCAAGCACCAGACCCACCATTGCGATCGCCAAATATTTCATGATCAACCCTCCACATTCCCACGCCAAGCCCGTTGCTGTCGCGACGATAACGTCCAGACCTGTTCCAATATTGACTGCGAGATGGGGCACTGAATCGGCTTATTTGTCCATCGCGTCCGCATGGGCCGCCTTGTGTGTCCTGTTACTCATGACCATTAACATCCGTTGCCGAATGTCCTCCATCCTTTGCTGCAACTCAGGATCGGTTGCTTCTGGATTCGGGCGTGCAATCCTGCGAAGTTCGACCCGGTCATTCGTGTGCACCATTGCCAGCCCGGCTGTTTTCAGATTTTGCTCAATCATCGCCACGGTTTCGTCTTTGGTAAGGTTTCTGCCCGGCGCAAAGGTGAAGGCGTCGAAGCAGTTTGTGGGGACTATCACCTCTTTGCCAACGACATTCCCGTAGAATTCGGCAACCACCTGAATGGGAGCACTATCGAATTTGAAGTCATAGAGCCGGACATCACTGGAAGGCGACAGCGGTGCGTTTGTGACTGCGGGCGAAAGAGGGTCGGCAATTCCTACGGCACAACAAAATGAACACGCCGCATAAAATAGGATGATGACTATGGTTGCATTCATCGAATCTCCCGCGAAGGATTAGCCCAGCTGGTGCTAATGGCCTCGCCCACCGCACATCCGGCCAGCCCCCCGGATTGGCTCTGTCCAGCGTCCCGCAGTCTATTCGTCTGAGGAATCTCGACATCAAACCGTTTACTTCCCAACACAATGCTTACCGACTTCCTTTCAGGATGCCACATAATATTCTCACGCCGTATCCGCACAAATCCGCCAAGTTCAGATGGATAAATATTCGTGTAAAATAAAACCACCAATGGGGGTGCGGTTTGCACTACGTAGACCCGGTAATGTTTTTGCGTTACACCATCAGATACGGTGGCAGACAAACCCAAATGCGCAGTAGAAACCTTATTAGGCGAATCCACGTTGTACCCATCATATTCGCCGTTTGGGGGAAGATATAAGCGGTTAATAATATGGTATTTCACTATGAAGATTACAAATCCCAGAAGAATCCACCCAATTGCAATCACAAGGCTTTTCTTGAACATATTTTACCTCTATCCAGCCCGATGAAACCTCCCAAAGGTCAAAGCGGCGGATCGGCAGGCTTGCGGGCAGTAGCTAACTCGCCGCTCACTATTACCCGGTTCATCCCTCATAGGTTTTCCATTATCGTCGTTCATTTCACAGAACCTTTATGGTCACGTCATTGGTCGAATCCTGCTGGTCCTGAATACCGGGGGCATAATGCGGCTTCATCAATGGCAAGTATCGGTATCAATGGGAGCATTAGTCTCGATGTTTTGCTGCGCTTGCCCCTGTAGGAGGCCGATTAAGCTCAGGATGACTACAAACACTCCGGTTCGGCTCACGGAATTGTATTTCATAGCCAACCAACCTCTCTGGTGTTCGTTTCTATCCACTTTCAAGTGTCCCGAATCATGTCTCCCGTTTATACACTAAAATCACCGCCTGTGGCGATTGCGCCATGTTCACCGGCAAGCCGGATTCCATCAGTTCCTGTCCGGTCATTTTCACTGGGGAATGGGGGGCATCAAAATTCGTAACACAATAGGTCCCGACTAGTTCAAGTCCCCGCAACTTGAAATGCGCGGTTTCAAAGGGGCTATTCTTATGGCGGAAAGCTTGCACCATCCCCTCGCCCATTTCCGGTCGATCATATTGCCAGGCCAGCCAGGCCCGGTCATCGAGACTATAGCCGGTCAAAGGGTAGAAATCACCCAGCAGATACTTCTCGACCTGGTGAAATTCAGCCATCATCTTGATTAAAAGCGGGAAGTCCTGTTTGTTATCGCGCGTATCCATGCCGATGCGCGAAGCGGGGAATATGCAACTCCGATACCAGTACACATCCCCGGGTGCCATACCGGACCCGTGGTAGGGCATCCAGAACGATAGGCCCAGGGTCTGCGCCTGCTGGGCCTCGGGAGTGGCGGCATAGTCACTGCGCAGTAACGGCACGGAACGGCGCAGGGTCTCCAAGTCATTGCGTCTTCCTCCGCTGGCACAGGTGTCGATGAAAAGATCGGGGTGGCGTCGCAGAATCTCGTCCCACAACGCCAGATGACCCTCTACATGCCGCATTTCCGTGAGGCCCTGTCGATCCGGGGCATCGGCGGCGCGCCAATAGGCTAACGGGTCCAGGTTGAAGTCCTCGCGGTAGACATCAATGGCCTCGCTGGTGAGGTATCCATCGATTTTTTCGAGCATCCACTTCCACGCATCCGGATGCCCCAGGTTCAGCAACCGGGTCGCTTCGCTTCCGAGAAGCCACTCGGGATGATTGACCGCCAACCAGGAATTGTCTATGACTCGCTCGGGTTCAAACCAGAGGACGAACTTCGTGCCGTTCCGATGGAGGTGATCGGCAATTTCACGCAAACCGTGCGGGAAACGCCGGGGATCGATTTCCCAGGTGCCGACATTCCCCCACGGGCCCGGATGCGTGTACCAACCGGCGTCAATATAGTAATAGTCGAGTTTCACACCCGCATTTTCGAATCCCTCGATGATGGCGAGTTCCTCTTCGGCGCTGGGGTTCAAGGTGATACTCCAACAGGATCCATAATGAGTGGGGACCAGTTTGCCGCCCGGACGGGGCAGATTGTGCGCCACCATCCAGCGCCGCCAGACGTTTTGGGCGTCCATCCAGTCGCCCCCTTTCCAGAATTGCAGGGCGACCAGCGGTGAACGCGCCCTTTCGCCCGGCAATAACTTGAAATGGGTCAATTCCTGCCCGCCCGTCACCTGGATGCGATGTTCATCATTGCGGGTAAAATTTGCGGCCCACTGTCCCGGCCAACCCAAGGCGATAATCACCCCTTCACCCGGCCCTTCGAGATTGAAATAACACAGGTCGCTATTCGTCGGCCGTCCCCCCGCGGCGGATATCCGTTTCGATCCTCGGGGTTTGAGAATTGTTTCCAACGGCTGAAAATCATTCGGCTGGCAGGGACTGCCAACCGCATGATGCAATATGAATTCACCCTTTACGCCAGACCCAAAATGCGTATCGAGCACCTGGATGTTTTCCAGAATAGGGGTGTCCCGCGGACCTGTCTGGTGGAAGTGCAGGGTCCATTCAAGAGTGGGAAAGTCATGGTAGGAAACGACCACGCAACGCACTTCCAAACCCGTCTTGGGATCGGTCCAACTGAATACATGCTCGGTACGGGTGGAGTCCCGTTGGGTCGTCGCGACCTTTCGTTCCCAGGTGGCAAGCAAGGTCGCGGAGGACTGTCCCCCATAGATGAAGGAAAAAGGCAACTCGCCCTTCTCTAAAAATAACCTCTGGTTCAGCCATTCAGCCATCCGGTCGTTATCAGTGGTCATCATCGTTTCTCCTGCCCATTGGCTCGTCGGGTTCAATCTGAAGTACTTCCACAGGTCGTTTTTCAGGCCAGAGGATCACGGCGACAGCGCAAACCCCAACCCCTCCAATGCTACCAATCGCCCATTCCGGACGGACGGCAAAAATACTGCCGGCAACGTAGCCGGCCGGAATAGTGACCAGGGCCACCAGTAATTGGACAGCGGAATACACATCGGCTTTGTGAAGCGGGTCCATCCGGTTATTCAGGGCGGCATTAATGATCACCTGGAACAAATAGGATCCAGCCGCAATCAGCGCCGATGAGATCAGCACCAGGATCAGGTTTCCCCGGGGGGTGAGCAGCAGAAGACTCAAACCGGTGGCGAAGACCACCAGCGAACCCGCCAGCGTCCCCCGTTCGTGGGTTTCGCGAATCCGCGGAACCACGAAACGAAACAAGACCACTCCGACGATAGCCGCAACCGGTGGCAGCAGGGAAAGCTCAGTCAAGGTCAACTTCAACACATTATTGACGAATAAAATTTGAACAAAACTCATGGCGAGGGCGAAGTTGAACAACATATAGGCCAGTGTCAGGCGAAAAAACGCCCGGTCCTTCAGTTTCGCGGCCACCACGGTTAGGCAACGCCGGAAGGTTTGACCGAACGTCATCCCCGCGTGGAGATCGTTCAACGCCGATCCGGCGCGGGTTTCTGTCAGGAGCACATGACGAAGGATGAACATGCCGGTCATGCTGACGAAAGCGAAACCGTAAAGGTATCGAAGAGAGAGCACCAGCCCGAACCGCTCGAGGATCGGCCCCGCAAAAGCGGTGACCACCCCGCCCATGGAAGAGAGGATGAATAGGATTCCAAAGACCTTCGATTTATGGTCTTCACTCACATCCTCGGTGACCACACAGTACCACGCGATACTCGTGATTCGGGAAAATGAAAAGATCAGGGCCGCCAGAAGAAACAGGACAAACCCGGTGGCCATCGTCCATAACAAAAGCGGAATTGACCAGCAGATGAGGGAGAAGATCAGGAGGGTACGCCGTCGGCCCAGCCGGTTGGTGATCGGCGCCGCCACTAACTGGTTGAACATCCCCGTCACCGCCGCGAGAGTCGCAATAAGACCAATCTGCCGGGCGTCCAACCCATTGCCCTGCAGGTAAAGGGCCGCATAGAAGATCAGGATGCAGGAGAGGGTCGAGCTGTACGGCTCGAGAAAGAGCGTGATGCGCGAATTTCTGGGGAGATAATCTAACATGGGCCCAAATTATAAACGGCGATGGGTTAATTGGAAATGGTCATTTTGCGGAACGAGTTGATCAGAAGGGGTGGTTTAGAAATGATAAGCCACACCAAACTGCAAGACGGGGTAGATCTTGAATTGATCCAGGTCATCTTGCAGATCATTCTGTTCTTTCTTCAAATCCGCCTGGAATTCTGGAGAGGAGGCCGCTGCTCCATTGGCTGAGAGACTGGCGTCAAAGGTCTGCAGGATGACCCCGAGATCGAACACAAAACTCCACGACTGATCATACGGGCCGATTGAGTTCCCAAAACCGAGGCCCACATAAGGCGCTACGCTTTCGAAGTCGAGTTCGCCATTTAAGGTGCCGACCGATTCTGGGGAATATTCATGGTCCCCAATGGTCACATAATCCGTGGGCGTTCCTTTGAGTTTCACCTTGCTGTCGCCACTCCAGACAGGGCCGGCACTCAGCCGGAAGTTATTACCGAACGGATGCCAATCCGCCAACAGCATCAGATCATTGAACTCCAGGGTGAAATCATAATCAATGTCATCGGCGGTCCCGTCATATGAGAAATTCAAGTAGTTGCGGCTCACCCGGAGATTCAACCATTCGGAAACAATGGGTAAGGACAGATCTGCGCCCAATCCGAGAGTACCGACTTTGAGGCCCACTCCGAATCCGGGCCAGATAACTTCATCATTCGTGGATTGAGCCTGGAGGGTTTGCGAAATCAGCAAGCCGACACTCACTAAAGCCAGCGCGAGGGTACGAAGTGAAGTCATGAGATCTCCTGTTATCCGGTGGGTGGTGCGAGAGTAGAGAAGCCTCTTTATGGCGTCAATAATAAATGATCAGACCCGACGACTACCCTTTGAAAACCATGAACTTTCTCAGGACGTAATTGATCGACATCGAGGCAACCACGTTGGCGCCAAAGGCTGGGGTCGTCTCCAGTCTGAAATGCTGGATTAAAAACAATTGCAGAATCGATCCCACCGCCAGACTGATGCCGGAAACGGCGTAAAACAGGCCCACCTCAATCCACCAGTGATGCCGACCCCGTTCGAAAACCCAGAGAATATTAAGCACATAGGCCGTCATATTCGAAAAAACAAAGGCAATCGCATTGTCAGCCAACGCATACCAGGCGCGGGACGCCTCCACCACCGGGTTCACCGTCAGGCCGAATAGCCGGACCAGCGGATCCGCCCCGCGCAGGGCCGGCAGCAGCTTCCAAGCGCATAGGAAAAAAATCAGGATATGCACCGCCGTGGCCAACCCGCCGCATATCCCATATTTGATGAATTGCACGAGCGGGGTGTGCTCCCGCCCCGAAAATTGTCGTGCGATCGAAACCATATTTCTCCCCCGGGGACACCCCCGGCGCCAGCCTGGCATCAGCGCGGAATCGGGATCCCCCGGCGTTCAAACGTCGGCACATCCAGATTTTCACCATTGACGATCGTGGGTTCAACGCCTTTGAACCGCCCTTTCCCGACGACCTCCAATACCATCTGTTCCTGTTGAACCCGCCGCCCCGGTCCCGGCACCGAAGTCTGCCCCTCGGTTTTACCGGTCGGCATCGCCGGCGCCGGATCCAGCTCCGGTTGAGTCGGAAGTTCGACCCTGCGACCCGCCCAGGCTTCGCTCGCCAGAAGGGTCACCCGAATCCGCCCCTGTAATCCTGAGTCCAAGGCGGGGCCCAATCGGACCAAAGTTTCCTTGGAAACGGCGGTCTGAACTTCAGTCATGATTTGTGAAATTTCCATGAAGGTGACATCGTGCCCGCCCGCCACGCTCACTAGTACCGCCGGGGTCCGCGCCAAAACGGCGCCGCCTTCGAGCAAGGGATGCGCAATGGCGGCCCGAACGGCTTTCAAGGCGCGATCCTCGCCATCACCCACCCCGCATCCAAAAACCAGGGTTCCGCCGCTTTGCCGCAATACGGTCCGCAAATCCGCGAAGGTAACAGCCTGGTATCCGGTCTGCACCAACAGACGCCAGATGCCGCTCACGCCCACCATGATCTCGTTATTCGCCCGATTAAAAGCCTCTTCCGCGGTCCCTTCGGCCGTGGCAAATAACCGCTGATTGGGAATTACCACCACGCCATCGGCATACTCGCGCAAGGCTGCCAAACCCTGGTTCGCCACCTGTTGAACTTGGGGCCCCTCGTAATC
>Ga0118677_10005119_pt1 | contig 23235 bp, 15 predicted proteins | sample AliMusrvi5mmetaG_FD_86154 | JGI IMG/M metagenome (GOLD analysis project Ga0118677, IMG submission 86154)
GTCTTCCGCCGGCGATGGCTGGCATGGCAGCGGCGAGTGGCACACTGTTGGCGGCCTGAAATTCGGCAGCGTTGAAGTGGCCGAATCCCGTTTTCCATTGGTTTTTGAGCAGCATGAATACCGGGTCGGCTCGGGAGGCGATGGCAAATACAACGGTGGCGACGGCGGTGAGTTGTGGCTGCGGCTGGAAACTGACGGTCCGGCACAGGCCAACACCGCTGGCGATGGTGTCCATCATGGCGCACGTGGTCTGCTGGGTGGCAGTGACGGCGCGGCCCACCGCTACATATTACAGGCGCCCGACGGCACCATCCGAACGCTGCGAACCAAGGAAGTGGGTGTGGCCGTCGCATCCGGAAGCCGCCTGCATGTGCTGTCCGGCGGTGGCGGCGGCTGGGGACTGGCATGACGTATGCCATTGGCGTCGACGTCGGCGGCACATTCACCGACCTGGTGGCGATCGAGCCGACCGGACGCGTGACGATTGCAAAAGCGCCGAGCACGCCAGCCGATCCATCAATCGGCGTAATGGACGGCTTGCATTTGCTTGCGCAGCGCCTGGGACAGGATCTAGCCGATTTGCTCGCGGCCACCGGCAGGATCGTTCATGGCACCACTGTTGCCACCAACGCGCTACTGGAAGGCAAGGGTGCCAAGGTCGGCCTGCTGACCACTGAGGGGCATCGCGATGTCATCGAGATGCGCGAGGGCTTGAAGCCGGATCGCTACAATTTACGGATGCCGCGACAACCGGCCATGGTGCCCCGTGAACTGCGGCTCGGAGTTCGAGAACGATTGCGGGCCGACGGCACTGTGGAAGCACCGCTCGATCCAAAATCCATCAATGCCGCTCTCGATGTTCTCGTGAAAGCCGAAGTGGAATCTGTGGCGATCTGCTTCCTGCATGCTTGGCGCAATCCGGGGCATGAACGCCTGGCCGCCCAGGCCGGGGGTCACGGTCATGCACAGCAGCAGGTCTATCAGATGAAGGAACGGTTCCGCGGTTTCGAGCGGGGTGGCGGGATTGAGCGCGAGTCCTGCCAGGCGGCCTGCCGCGCGGATGTCACGCAGGGTTTGGGCGACGTCATGATCCGCTTCGACATGGACCGTGATGAGGTTCGCGCCAGCATCCACGAAACGCCGCCAATAATGGTCCGGCCGGGAAATCATGAGGTGGACGTCGAGAAAGCGGTCGGTGGTTCCATCGACGGTGCGGACGATATCGGGGCCGAACGAGATGTTGTCCACGAAGTGCCCGTCCATGATGTCCAGATGGAGCCAATCCGCACCGGCATGGAATGCGCGGTGGATTTCCTCGCCGAGGCGCGAGAAATCCGCCGCCAGCAGCGACGGGGCGATGAGCCGGTCATGGAAAGTCGGTTGGGGAATCACGCGGACCCATCAAACCGCGAACCGCCCGCGATGACACGTAAAAATTTCCGGAAAGGAATCCGCGTGCATCGGCGGGCGGCATCCGTTATCCAGCGGGTGTGGACGACAGCAGCCCGATCATTGATTTGCACAGCGACGTTTACTTCATGGGCCAGGCGCTGCGTGAGGCGCACAAGGCGTACGGTGCCGGGGAGGTGCCGGTTGGTGCGGTGGTGGTGCGGGATGGCCGGATCATCGCCCGTGCTTGGAACCAGGTGGAAACCCTCAAGGATGCCACGGCTCATGCGGAAATGCTCGCATTGACTGCGGCCCAGGTGGCCATGGGCGATTGGCGGCTGGAAAAATGCACGCTGTTCGTCACCAAGGAGCCGTGTCCGATGTGCGCCGGGGCGGTGGTCCATTGCCGGCCGGAGCGGTTGGTGTTCGGCTGCGCGGATCCCAAGGGCGGTGCCGCAGGAAGCTGGATCAACCTGCTGGATTGCAATCCGCCGCTCAACCACCGCTGCGATGTGACGTCCGGCGTGCTCGGCGAGGAATGCCTCCAGTTGCTGCGGTTGTTTTTCCGCGAAGCCCGCGAGCGGAAAAGATCCGCACATGCGGACGACTGATCACCGAAAGGGAGATGATGAGCCAACGGCCCATTCGACACCGGCTTTGGGCTACGCTTGGCGTTTGGCGGGCGATTCACCGTCTCATATTGGAGACCGGCAATATTAAGGGCCGAAGGTCCGCCCAAATGTAGCCTAGGGCAACGCCCTGACGAGTATACTCAAATCGCGGATTGTTCTTTCTGAGTCGCGGAGCGACCCTGCGACGATAGCCGTGGGTTTCAACCCACGGTTCAGGGGACCAGAGGTTATTGCGTCGCGGCGCGACGCTTGATGGAGCGGCCCCGGATCGCAGCCCCCCGGTTTCAAGCGTCGCTGCGCGACGCAACGGTTTTTTGGTGATGCCAACCGTGGGTTGAAACCCACGGCTACTATCACGACGTCGCTACCGCGACTAAGAGGGCGGTCCTGCAATCACGAGATGTGTATAAGGATCAGGGCGTTGCCCTGGGCTTTCGTAGATCCGACCGTTGGCCCTGAAGTTAGCCGTGAGGATCATTCAGGCTCCTCGCACATGACGCGGAAGCCGACGTTGTACACCCGCTGCCACGGACGATACCCCAGGCGGCTTGTTGACGTCGCGTGCACCGGTCGGTCCGCCCACGATCCGCCGCGCACGGTCTTGCGTTCTGGGGTGAAGTCGCCGTTCGTCCATTCCCAGACGTTGCCGCACATGTCGCGCAGGCCCCATGCGTTGGGCTCGAAAGACCCGATGGGTGCGGCGATGCGGAAGTTATCATTGACCGAATCAATGGCCGGACGCCACGGCGGAATCGCGCCGGATGGCAAACCCCAACCGAAGGTCGGCATGACACGCAGCGAATGATCCGCCAGGTTCGCGAATTTCGCGAAGTCGCATGTCAGGTCGCCGAACCACAGCGGCGTGGCGGTGCCGGCGCGACACGCGTATTCCCACTGCGCCTCGGTGGGCAGCGCGAAATGCCCGCCGGTTTTCCCGCTGAGCCAGCGGCAGAAATCCCGGGCCTCGTTCCAACTGGTTCTAACAACCGGCTGGCGCGGGGTGTTGGCCGGATAGCCGCGCTCGGTTTCACCGAACTGGAGGAAATCGCCGCGTTCGATCCGGCTGTCGTGCGCCGGATCGAAGCATGCGAATTGTTCGTTGGATATTTCGCAGCGGCCGATCCAGAACGCCTTGGTCAGGGTGACCGCCGTGGTTGCCGCATTTCCGTTAGGATCCCCCATGACAAACGCACCCTTGGGGATTTTCAGCAAATCCAGCATGACTCCGTTGCCGAGGTCGAGTTGCCGCTCGAACTTCCCGGATTCGGCCTGGCGGCGCCGCGCCTCGGTGGCGTCAAACGGCCAACCGGCGACCGCTGCGCGGAGGGTGGCGGGTGGCGGCGAGGTTCTAACAGGAAGACTGGCGTTCCGCCTGTCTTGGCCGACGGGCTGCCAGCCTGTCGTTTCATTGGCGGACAGGCGGGACGCGCTGTCTTCCCTAACAGGCTGGACGCCTGTTCTCCCGGTATCCTCGGGATCCTCGTCGCGTTGCGCGTATTGTTTCAGCATCTCGCGGCGGCGGTCCCGCTGGGCTGTCACCTTGTCCGGGCCGACGATTTCCGACCACGTCCCGTGGGCCGGCGTGTTCAGATCGATCCAGGTGATCAGGCGGTCCCATGCCTCGGCATCGGGTTTCACGCCATGGTGGCTTGCGCGCAGCAGTTGCACCAGTTCGGTGGTGTCGGCGGAAAACTCGCAGGGTGTTAGAAGATGCATGTCACTCTCGATCGTATGGCCGCGCACATAGCAACGCAGCGCGAGATAGGAGGGCGTGAATTGGGTGGAATTGTTATATGTGGCATCGCCGGCGTTGGGGTGTACCGGCGGCGCGGCACGGAAGTCGGGGATTGGCCCGTGCTTGGGATCGTTTTTGCCGTCATGGCAACCGACACACCAGCGGTCGAGCACCGGTTGCACCTCGCGCACGAAGGAAAACCCGCGGACCGGCCCATGCCATGGGGTGATTTCGGCCGGTGGTTTGGAAAGCGCGAGCGTCTTGCCGGCGGGCGGGCTGGAATTCTGGTGGTCATGGCATCCGACACAGGAAAGCGTTTCGCCGGGCATCGCGGACATCCAACTGCGCATGAGTTGCAGCGCCTGGCCATCGGCATCCAGCGGTTGCACCGAGACCGGCGTGTTGGCCGGCACCCGGAAATAGACTGAGCCATCCTTCTCGACCGGGACGGTTCCCATGATGCGTTTGATATCCCATGGTCCGTCGAGGCCGACGCGGTTGGTTTGCCCGCCCATGTTGTGATAGGCGAAATGATAGGTGAAGACCCGCAGTTGTTTGACCGTGCCGCGCGGCACCCCCGCCAGGCCGGGACCGGCATAAATGTCGAGAATCGAAATCGTCGCGTCCTTGCGTTCCGGTTGCACGGTGGTGGGAACGATCCGCGGGCGCACGACCGGCCGCAGCGGGACCGGCTCTAACAGCGCATCCCCGTTTTCGCATTCCTTGAGCAACACCAGGTTGTCAAACACGTCTGCCAGATAGATCCCCCACTTGGAACCGGGCGTGGGCTTGGCGGAGACAAGGAAGTACTTATCGCTCAGCGGCCACGGGTGCAGATACTTCGGCCAACTGGCGTCGGTGAGTTGGTCGAGGATGACCGGTTGGATTTTTTTGTTACGGCCGGGGATGCGTTGCACGGCGCCATCGGCTTCGTGGCGGCCTTGGGCGGTATCGAACAGCACCAGTTCGCCCATGCGCGGCAGCCCGTGATGGCCGCCGACCACCGCGACGAATTTGGTTGCGGAGTCGGGGATTGGCCGCGCGTAAAACATGGCATTGGGCCAATAGGAACCGCTGCCATAGAATTCCTTTTGATCCGAACCATCGGGGTTCATGTGGAAGAGAATGCGCGCCACGAAGTGCGGGATGTCCGAGTACTCCCATCGCAGATAGAGCAACCGGCCGTCATTCAGCACCGTCGGGCACCAATTGTGATCCTGGTCGAACGTCAGGCGGCGGATCTTTCCAGAGCCGCGGTTCAGCAAAAAAAGATTGGCTACGTGCGAGGTGCCCGCCACACAGGGAACCCCGGTGAATGGCGCGGTGCTTCCGAACACGATGTTGCCGTCCGGCAGATAACAGGCGTCGTAATTGTCCACATCCGGCTCGTGAATCAACGGCAATTGCCGGAGATTGCCGCCATCGACTCCGACCTCGAACACCTGCCAGCGGCCATTGTCACCCGGCATCGAAAATAACATTCTGTTAGCAGCGAAATCCAAATCGACATCGCCGACAAAGCGCCCGCCCTCCGGTTGGTAGAGCGTGCGCAATTCGCCCTTGGGCTTGACGGGCGACAGCACGGCGATGCGGTTGTTGAACCCGTCGTGCGGCAGGCTTGAATTGCCCTCCCAATTTTGCGGCAGGCCGAGTTTGTTGCCATCGCGCTGGATGAGCAACAACCGTCCGAAATCCAGCAGCGGGTTGGCCAGCAACGCGTCGCCGCGAAGCTGCTGCAACGCTGTTGCGAATTCCGGACTCTGGCCATCCGTTGCGGCACGGCGCTCCAACTCCGCCAAGCGCGCGCTGAATGCCGTGCCTTGGGCGTAGCGCGCGCCAAAAGTTTTTGTCAGATCCTCGATGGCAAGCCGCAACGCCGTGAGTTCATCGGTCCGGGTTCCTTGCGCCAACACCCGCGCGGGTGCCGAAAGGAGCAAACCCAGGCACACGATCAGCGGATTCATCATGGAAATTCTTGGAGTGAGCATGGATTAACTGTGTGTTAGATTATCGGAGAGAAACGCTCCGGTGACGGCCTGGGGCAGGATGCGCCAGCCACTTCAATATGTCAGTTCATTTCGGTGGGGTAGGGGATGGCGGGGCGGATTCGGGTTGTGCGATCCACATGGGTATTGAGGATTTCCTTGGATGGCGGAACGTGATCGCAGTTGATCGGCTTGGAATGCCACCACCACCAACCGTCCTGCTGGGCGTTCCACGAGGCGAAGGTGAATGTGTGATCGGTGACATGGATCACGCCGAAACAGCGCGCGCCGTGTTTGATGGAGCCGATGTTGTACACGTCGATGCCGTGCCATTTATAGCATCCGGGAATGTGATAGTGGCCGTGGAGGATGGCGATGATGTTGAAGCCGGCGATCAGGTTTCCGAAGCGTTCCTTCAGGTCGGCATGGCCGTCCCACCAACCGCCGCTGTAGGGGCCGGACATCGGATAGTGCATGTAGAGGATCACCGGGCGTTGGCGTCCGGTGGCGGCGAGGTCGCGCTTGAGCCAGACAAGGCCCTGATCATCGGGACCCATGCCGAGGCTGACGAGATGGAGGTCGCCGTAGTCGATGGAATAATCATCGCCGCCATGGCGTTCGGCCACGCGCTGGGTGACATAATAGCCGGTGTGCCGGTCGTGGTTGCCGATGCATTCGAAGACCGGCAGGCGGTCAGTTGGGCCGGGAAGTGGGTTGGCGGAGGTCGGTTTGGGTTCGGGCACTCCGGGCTGCAAGCCGTAAAACGCGGCGAATTGGTTCCATTCCTTGAGCAAGCCGTCTTCGGTGAGGTCGCCGGTGATGATCAGGCTGCCCGGTCTGCCGACATTGCCGCCAATGGCGGATGGATAGGGTTTGCCGGCGATGCGTTTCATTTGATCGTCCATGATGCGGCGAACGGGCGCGGCATCGACCCATGACTCTTTTCCTTTGGCCGTCCAGTCCACGATGGTGGCACCGAAATGAAGGTCGGAGGCCGCCAGCAAGGTGATGTCCAATCCTCCAATTCGGGGGACATCACGTACCACCGGTTCCGTTTCCTGCCTGAAGTGCCACCACAGGGCGCCACCACCTGCGGCCATAAGCACCAGGAATCCCCAAATCAATTTGTGTTTGCGCAATGACATGTAACCTAAAACAATTCACCACCAAGACGCCAAGGCCGCCAATGAAAGCAAGGATTTTCCGTTAGCAAATCCACCTTGGCGAACTTGGCGACATGGCGGCAAATCCCCATGTGAGTCAGGAGGGTCACGGTTTTGTGGGCGGGGCTTCGCGGTAATCCGGGAACACCATCACGCGGGGAGCGCGGGCACCATTTTCCGCGATGATGAAGGCGACGCAGCGGCTGCGCGGGTCATGGCGCCATTTCGTTTCGCAAAGCGGATAGAGGTGCTCGTTGCCGGGGATGCGGAAATACAATTTGACTGGATAGTCATGGTTGCCGGTGGCCGGGGCGTCGAGGATCTCGCGTGCTCCGGGCTGGATCTTGAGCGTTCCGGTTCCTACCGTGCCGCCGACCGGGTTCTTGGTCAGATTGAACCATAGCGTCTGGCCGGACTTGAGCTTGTCGGCCCCGGCGTTGATCACCTGCATGCGCACCGGGGCGATCGTGTTGGCGGTATCGCTGGTGACTAGCAGATAGAAATCGCCGATGCCCTCGGCCACGGCGACGCCCGGCGCGGCGGGCGGAATCTTGGTGGGATCGTCCGGCGGGGATGGCAGCAGGCGGAGGTTGAGAGGACCGCCCGGGAGTTGATAGACCTTGGAGAAATTCATGCGCGGCAGATCCACCTCGCGGGACTTGGCACCATCGAAGAGTTGGAGTTTCGCGGGCGCGTCGTCCGGGCCGTCGAGAAACAGGATGCGGCAGGTGCGCTCGGGTGACTTGCCGGCCAGCGCGCAGACCAAAAGGAGGTGAAGGATGGGGATGAGTTTCAAGGGGTGGGTGGTAAGTAATCAGTAATCAGTGATCAGTGGTCAGTAATCAGTAATCAGTAATCAGTAATCAGTAATCAGTAATCAGTATTCAGTATTCAGTGGTCGGAGGTCGGGAATTTGTGTGAAGCTCTCTTACTGATTACTGAATACTGATCACTCTCTTCCTCTTCACACCTCCGAGGGTGCGAGCCAGCGGAATGAGAGGAGTTGGAATTGGCGGCCGTAGGTCTTGTTGGCTTTACGGGTTGGTGGGGTGAGGATGTCCGCCTCTTCGGTAGTGTCCACGAAATCGCGGGTGCGGCGGATGACGGCCTCGCAGACGGCACGGGCGAGGATGTGGCCATGGCTGTCGCGGGCATCGCCGTAGGCGCGGATGGTGAATGTGTCGTCGCGGATGGATAGAATCGGCGCGAGCGGGCGCAGCAGGTCGGCCTGGCGGGTCCAACCGGGCAGGCCATAGCCGCTGTAACCGACACCGGCGGCAGGGAATTGATATTCCGCATCGGCGGCGCCGGGCGGCACCGCGAGGGATTTGGTCGAGAGTGCCTCGACTGCGGCGAGCGGGTTGTCCGATCCGGTGGCGGCCGCATTGAGGGCGGCCTGGAGGGTGCCGGCCAGGGCGAGGTCGCCCGAGGAAAGCTGGCGGTTGACGAATTCCGAGAGCGACAGGAATGGCCCGCGCAGGCGGACTTGGTTGACGATCTGGTTGGCCAGTGAGGTGAGGAACTTGTCCTCGAGCGTGCGGTAGCCCGCGAAGTCGTTGGCTTCGGGGAACTCGCCGGAGGTGCTGGGGTCGCCGGGTTTGGCATCGCCGGAGATGCTGAAGCGGGTGACGGCATAATCGCAGGGCGCGGACAACCCGGCGTCCCACGAACCGCCGGTTTCGCGGATGTAGGGGACGCGCATTTTGCGGGCATGGCCTAACAACGCGCGCCAGGCGGTCACCGAAGTGGAGTTCACATTGAACATGCCCTCGACTTCCAACCGTGAGGCAATGGTCCGCCAGGAATCGGTATTCCCGACGTGATCGTCGTACAATTTCTTGGCCTGTACGGCATTGTTGGCGGCGGCCGCCCGGTCGGCGAGAATCGGTTGATAGAAACTGTTAGGCAGTGGTTTCTTGCCGGTGAGGGCATCGGTATAGGTGGTCTTCTGGTCGCGGCCGGCGGTGCCGAACGAGTCCGGGTCGGGCGCGATGCTGGAGAGGAACCAATCGTCAACGAGCAGGTGGTTGGCGCAATAGGAATCATCGTATTGGAGATTCACGGTGCGGGCGGCATCGCGGGTATTGACCACGGCGTTGGCCGGTAGCAACGGGGTGGCGTCCGAGTTTCCTATCAGATTGAATGCGAAGGGCGCGACCGGGTTTTCATAGCGCAGGTCCCAGTTGACGAGTTCGCCTAACGACTGGAGCGGTCGTGACGGCAGTTCGTCGATGACGCAGCGTGACAGGCCGTCGGCCTTGTTGAAGCCGGTGACGATGTAGCCGCGTCCGGTGGCGTCATCGGCATTGGGCAGCAGGCTGTCGCCGCCGGCCGGGTGTTTGACGAAGCTGTAGTCGAAGGTGGAATTGACCGGGTTGCCGGAGCCGTCATAGTGCCACCGGATGGTGTCTTCGACCAGATCCTTGCCGCCCATGGCGGTGTAATTGACGAAGGGGCTGGACTGGACGAAGCCCTTGGCGGCGAGGTGGGTGCGGCTGGCCATGCGTGCGCCGAAAATGGTTGAGAGGAACGGGACCGGGTTGGTGGCGCATTGGCCGAGGGTTCCTTCGGCGAGTTGAGTGAGCGGTTGGTAAACGGCATTGGCGACCTCCGGCGTGTAAACCATGCGATAGGCGAGGTCCCATGCGCCATTGACGGTCATGTCGAGATAGATTCCCACGCCGGGGGCTCGGTCATTGTAAACGGTGTCGAATTTGGCGTCGGCCTTGAGGGTGGCGGAGCTGGCCAGGGCGAGGGGGTTGCCGCTGTCATCCTTGACGGGGAAGTAGTGGCCGCCGCCGCTGCGGTAGCCGGGTTGCACCAGGATGTTGGAACCGGAGGGCACCGGGATGTTGGACGCGGGGCTGAAGAGGCGGGTCTCGCCGGGCTTGAGGATGAAGGTTGAATCGATATGATAACTCAGGTTGCCCGCGCCGAGTGACGGCGTGTTGTTGGTGGACCCGCCCATCACGCTGTTATAGTTGGAGTTGGCCACGCCGTTGATATAGTAGCGGAGGGCAGCGGGCAGCGGGCACGGAATACCGAAAGACAACAGCGGTGCCGTGATTTCCACGCTGTAAGGATTCCACATCGTGATGACCGGGGTCAACAGCAGCCGCGGCTCCAGTTTGCTCGCATCGGAAGCCGCTGTGCCGGCACTGTGCGAAAACACCCATTGCATGCGGGCGATCACCGGCAGAATGCGCACCTTGTGGAGAAATTGAAAGCTGTCGCCAAAAATGCTCTCCGCATGGATCGGTGTGGTCATTTTGCCGGAGGACGAGGCGCTGATCCGTTTGTAGAAGGTGGCGTAGTCCACCATGTTCGCCCAACTGGTCACCGCGCCGTGCTGATAGATCGGGCCGCTGCCACGGCTGCCGCGGTAGGCCGCCCACGGGTAGAGCATGGAGCCGTCGGCCAGCGGGTTGGTCGGCGTGGCGCGGCTGCACATCACATCCTTGTCCGGGGTCAGCCGGAACAAGGGCAGCCCCGACAGGGGTTGCCGGTCCCAGCTTTCTATGAAAAGCGAGAGGTCCTTGCGCCAACCGCCGTTGGTCGGGTTGGTCAGCAGGCCGACCGAAACCGCCGACAGGTCGTGGAAAAATTCGCGCGATGTTTTGTCGGAGCCTTCGCTGGCGATGATGTCGGTTTGTCCCAGGGTGATGAGTTTGTCGGGTGCTGTGGGATCATCCAGGATCGGGTCGAGCCGGAATGGCCGCGGATCGGCCACCGGGTAGGTTTTGACCTGCGCCGCCCAGCGGGCCGCCGAGGTGGCAGGCTCGGGGGTGATGGGCCGGGGCACCCGTGCTTTCTGGTTTTCGCCGCCGATCCACCAGGCGAGGGCACCCTGTTGCATGCCGGTGCCGACGAGCGTGGGTGTCAGATGCACCTGCAAATTTTCGCGGCCCGGTTGGTTGCCGAGCGTGCCGGTGCCGACCATGGTTACCTTGTCGTCGGCTGGCGAGGTGTCTGGCAGGGTGGTGGGATCCTGGGTGTTGGCGGACGTCAGCCAGGCGACGAAGCGCTGCTTCTTCTCGCTTTGGTAGTCGCCCGGGGGCACGGGTCGGCCGGCGAAGGTCCCGCTGGTTTCATGATCGACGCCCTGCCAGGATTTCCAGACTCCGAGCACCGGCGGATTGGCTTTGTCGAGGATGTCGGCGCGGGCGGTGACGAGCGTGTCGAGGCCCGCCTGGCGCTGCAAGTCGCCGATGGCGAGTTGCAGGGAAACCCTGGCATTGGCGCGGGCGGCTGCTGTCGCCTCGGTTTCGGCCGAGGTCCGCAGCGTGATGCCGGAAAGCGTCAGCAGCCCCACCGCGACCACTGTCAGAAGGATCATCAAAGTGAGCGTGACCACCAGGGCGAAACCGCGCTCCGGGGCGCGGATGGACCCCGGGCAATTGGTGGAACGACTCAGCGCGGGAAAATTCATTGATGCTGGTGAAGTGGGTTTGTGGCTGGCTGAGGGTCTCTAAGTAGCGGAAAACGCCTTGCCCGTAAAGCTCCCTTTTTAGGCTTTTGACTGAAGGTGAAGCCCGCTTCACCGCTTGGGGAGTAAGCGCCGTCCCGGAGCAACCGCCGATCCCATCTCCCGGCAGCCTGAAAGGAGAATTGCCGGGGATGACTGGCGGCCATGGTGGAATCTGTCAGCCGCGCAAAGCGGCGGTGGTTCAGTCCAAAGCGGCGGTGGCCCGCCGCAGTCCAAGGTGCCCGTGCTTTGCGGTTGACATCCGGGTGGGCGATCCGCCAGTTTCCAACAAGTTGAAACGGATAGGATCTCATTCGGGATCCGCCCGCTTCGATGCCGAAAACCAACAAGCACCTATGAGCAATCCAAGTTCACTCCCATCCTACATCTCCGGCGCGACGCCTAATCCGCTAGCCAACCGGGCACCCTGGTACAAAAATACCGCCCCCACCTACGCGGGCATCTTCCTCTGGTTTGTGTTCTGGCAGGACGCAGTGAACGCGCCCAACCACGGCGGGCTGTTGTCTTGCGGCGTCGGCTGGGCGCTGCTGAGCCTGGTCATCGCGGCGCTGGTCTGCCACTTTCTGTTCTACATCGTGCCCGGCATGTTGGGCATGAGGACCGGCCTGCCGCTCTATCTGGTAGGCACTTCGTTGTTCGGCGCGCAAGGCGGGTTCTTCCTGCCAGGTTTCCTGATGGGAGTCCTGCAATTCGGCTGGCTCGGCGTGAACGTCTATTTCTCATCCGCTTTGATCGGCATGTTCTGCTTCCCGGATGCCAAGATCAACCCGATGGATGTCGCCACCATTCCCGTGGCGGTCAAAGCGATCATGGTGGTGTGGGGCGTGCTGGCGGCCTTCGTCGGTCTCAAGGGTATCCAATATGTCGCCAAGGTCGCGACCTATTTGCCGCTGATTCCCCTGGCGGTGTTGCTCATTCTGTTAGCCAAGACCGCTGGTGGCATCGGCAGCTTTGACCCGCAACATCTCATTGACCTGAGCAAAACGGCCGCAGTCACGGCCATGGTGGCGGAGCCCCCGGCCGCGGCGCTCAGTCACTTCGGCGTGCTGGCATTCATGCTCACCTTCGTGGTGGGATTCTTCGCCACCGCAGGCGCGGCAGGCGCGGATTTCGGCACCAACAGCCGCGACAAGTGCGACGTTTCCATGGGCGGTTTGGTGGGCGTGGCGCTGGCGATCATCGTCACCGCAGGCATCGCCATTCTGATCGTGGCAGGCACCTACGGTTCTCCGGAACTGAGCAAGCAAGCGGCCGCCGCCGGTTTGCCGCTGCAGGCACCGGGGCTGATGGAAGTCATCATGGGCAAGCAAACGGCGGGCATCATGATGCTGCTCCTGGCCATCGCCGCCTTTCCGGCGGCCTGCTTCTCGTCGTTCATCGCGGCCAATAGCTTCAAAACCACGCTGCCGGGTGTGAATCCCTTCGTTTCCGTGGGCATCGGCGCGGCGGTGAGCATCCTGCTGGCCATTACCGGCATGGCCGGCAAGGCGATCATCGTCTTCCAAATCATCGGCGCGACCTTCGGCCCGATCCTTGGCGCAATGGTCGTGGAATACCTCCTCAACGGCCGCAAGTGGAGCGGCCCGCGCGCCGGCTTCAATCCGGCCGGTTGGCTGTCATGGCTGGCAGGCGCGGTGGTTGGCGTGATGCCGGTACTCAAGATCTATCCGGTACCTGCTGCCCCGGTGGCGGCGTTCATTGTCGGTGCCGTGGTGTACTTCATCCTCGCCAAGGTTGGCCTGCAGACTGCCGTCGTGCCGCTGCCCGACACGCTGGCGGACACCACCAAGTGACCCCGGCGCGGGATTTTGGCAGCTTGTGATAACCCCACGCGCCATGCGGCGTCGTGGGATTCGGCGGTCATTGCTGGTTCACAAACGTGCAGGAATTCGCGAGCACGCGGTGCCTGTGAACCCGCCTGACTCGTGCAGTCGCTCAGGTCGGTCGCCCGGATTCCACCCAGCGTACCGCCTCGCGCATCAGGATATTCAAGGTATTGACACCGAGTTTCGTCTTCATCCGGGCGCAATGGGTTTGCACGGTTTTCAACGCAATGTTGAGCGAGTCGGCGATTTCCCGGGACTCCAAGCCGGTGCCCAACATTTCGAAAACCTGCAGTTCGCGGTCACTCAAGGTCGCGATCACCGAGCCGGATTGAGGCTTCTGGAATTCAACGATCTTCTCGGTCATCGAGCGTGCGAAATCATCACTCACAAACAGCTTGCCTTCAAGCACCTGCCGGAGCGCGGTAATCACCTTCTTGGTCGCCTCCCGCTTCATGACATAACCGCGGGCACCGGCACGCAGGGCGCGTTCCGCATAAGTTGACTCATCGTGCATCGACAGCACCACCAACGTGGTCTCCGGACAGCAGGCCCGCAGATTTTTGAGCAATTCCAGTCCCGACCCGCTGGCCAGCGTGAGGTCCACCAAGGCGGCGTCGGGTCGCAACTCCATGATCGCTTGCAACGCCTCGGGCGCGCTGCCGGCCTCGCCGCAAACTACGAGATCATCCTGCCGGTTGATCAGGATGGTCAACCCCTCACATACCAGAGGGTGGTCATCGACCAGGAATACGCGCCGTTTGGTGCTTGTATTATCGGACATCATGATCAAAACGGGTTGGCAAACTTGGCTCTTTCATCGTGCAGGTTACGACCGTACCACCTGTCGGCACGGAATCAACTGACAAGCTGGCACCGATCATTGCGGCCCTGTGTTTCATGATGAGCAGGCCCATGCCTTTCCCCTCCTGCGGCACGGCCGACAACCCGCATCCGTCGTCCTTGATCGTGAGGACCACCTGCCCGGCGGTTTCCGCAAACCTGATGGTAACATGCATTGCCTTGCCATGACGGACCGCATTGCTGACCGCTTCCTGTGCGATCCGATAGAGATGGATCGCCGTTGCCGCATCTTCCGTCCAGACCGTTCCGTCGTGTTCAAAAACACACTCTGTTTTGAGGTGATTGCGTGTGGTCATTGCCAATTCTCCGAAGAATTCCATCAATCCGTCAGCCTCCAGATGCACGGGTGCCAGACCGCGGGCGATTTCGCGGGCGAGAGAAATGCCTTCTTCCACCAAGTCAACGAGGCGTCTGACATCGGTGGCGGCTGTTTCAAGTCCCATATCTCCCAAGTCCTGTTGGACATTCAATGCCGCGATTGCGGTTCCGGTGAGGTGTTGGCACAGGTTGTCATGCAGGTCACAGCCGATCCGCTGTCTTTCGCTTTCACTGATCCTGAGGATTTCCATTTCGAGGCGTTCGCGTTCGGCCATTTCTTCCCTGAGTGCCGTCGTGCGGTCCTTGATGCGTGTTTCCATGGTTTCATAGGAAGATTTGAGCCATGCCAGCAGCGCCAGCACGATCATGTAAAATGTCATGGTGATCACTCCGTTCCATACCAGGATGAAAGATTTGTGCATGCCGGCGGCCCAGTCGCCAAGGACCCCAATGCCGATGCTCATGAGCGAAACCAGGATGGCCATGCCCCTGCCGGAGAGCCAGAATAAAGCGGCAATCGCCACCAGATAGAAGACCGAGAATGAAAGCTCGTAACCTGTCGCATAGTCGATCAACCCCACGGCCACCATGATTCCGATGGACAAGGAAATCGCGGTTCCCCGGGAAAGCGTGTTGATTCGGAGAAATGTTGGGTTCATCCTCACTTGTCTGGAGTGGCTGTGGTTTTCATGATGATGTGGTGTTAGGCTGCTGCGGTTGCGACAATCCGGTCCGCATTGTGTATGCAACACCTCAAACGCTGGAATGTTTTCTATACTCGCCGGGCCTCGCCGAGGGATCAAGTTATTTCCGCAATACCATTCATCGCACTCCATGGCGGGTGTCAATGATTCACCACGAGGCGCACGAAGCGTGTGCCACCGCTGGCGGCCACTGACGCCGTGCGATTGCCGTTGCCGTCCAGAGCGGTGATGGTCACGCCACTGGTGTTCCAGCTCTGCAAGTCGGTGCAGCCGTTGAAAGCATAACTGTTGATGCTGGTCAGGCCGTTGCCGATCGTGACGCTGGTCAGGTTGGAGCAGCCGAGGAATGCCCCGATCCCGATGTTGGTCACGCTGTCGGGTATGGTCACGCTGGTGAGGATCGCCGAGGTGGCGGACGCGCTGTCACCGATGGCGGAGACCGGCATTCCGTTGATCATGGCAGGCAGATTCAGCACGCTACTGGAGCCGCTGTAGCCGGTGGAGTTGAGGTTGAAGGAGAGACTGTCGTAAATCAACGATCCACTCGCCGGAGTCACGGTAAAACTGCAGTAATCGTTGTTCGCGAGCGCCAGAGCTTCGCTGCTAGGCGTGTTATTCGAGTACATGCCGTATGCCGGGTTGCTGTAGCCGACATTCACGAACTGGGCCACGCCATCCATGAGAAACAGGTCATGCGCGGAGGCACCGCTGGCGGGCGGCACCGGATTTCTTTTTTGCAGTCGTTTTTTCCTTTGTCTGTTTGGTGGTTTCTCTGTAAGTAATGAGCAACTGGCTCCACCCTCACATCAATGAATACCATCAGGTTATCAAAACCATTGGGTCTGCTGTTTGCAGCCGCTCTCACCTATCAGGCCGCTGCGGATCAGGCGGCCACCGAACCGACCGGCGCGAACCTCGCGCTGGTTGCCGCAGCCTCGACCTCGTTCGTCTCCGGGCATGAGAAACTCGCCGCGATCAACGACGGTGCCACCCCGCGCGATTCCGGCGACAAGAGCCACGGCGCCTATGGCAACTGGGCGAAACACGGCACCCAGTGGGTGCAATACGATTGGCCGCAGGCGGTTTCCATCCATGCCAGCAATGTCTATTGGTTCAGTGATGGCGGCGGCGTGCGCCTGCCCAAGGCGTCCCGGTTGAAATCCTGGGACGGCACGCAATTCGCCGATGTTCCAGGTGCCACCGGCCTCGGCCTCGAAGCAAACCGCTTCAACCTGACGACATTCCCCGAGTTGAAGACGACGAAATTGCGGCTGGAAATGGATTCCGGCAATGAAAGCACCGGGGTGCTCGAATGGCGCGTCTATGATTCCGGCAAGTCGCCCAACTTCGCGCCCACGGCGATCGCCGGTCCGAATCGCACGGTAGTTCTGCCGGGAACGACCTGTTTATCAGGAAAGGCCAAGGATGACGGCAAACCGAAGAACGTTCTCACGCTGCGGTGGGCCAAGCGCTCGGGTCCGGGTGATGTCACGTTCGCCAATCCCGCGGAGGCGGTTACCACTGCGGCCTTCGGCGCGGCGGGCGAGTATATCCTCGAACTGACCGCCGATGACGGCGAACTGAAAGCATCCGACACGCTGACTGTGACCGTGGTTGCCGCGCCGCCGCTTGCCCATCTTGACCCGCTGTGGACCACGCCCTATCAGGTGACCAGCCCGTTCTGGAAGCCGCGGATGAAAAGCCTGATCGTGAACTGGATTCCTCATTGCGTCGCCATGATGAGTGATCCGAAAACCCCGGAAGGCAGCATCGAGAATTTCGTCCAGGCTGCCCGCAAACACGCCGGGAAAACCGATGCCAAGCATGTAGGTCCCGTGTTCGCCGACGGCTGGTTCTATAACATTGTCGAATCCATGTGCCTCGCCCAGTTGGTGGATGCCCAGGACGATCAGGAAATCATCGCCGCCCAGGCCGCCATGCGCACAACCCTCGATGATTGGATTCCAAAAATCATCGGTGCCCAGGCACCCGATGGCTATCTGCACACCCAGTATATCATCCAGAACCGGCCGCGTTGGAAGAATGTCAGCGACCACGAAGGGTATCAGGCGGGCTATTTCATCGACCTGGCGATGGCCCACCACCGGATGACCGGCGGCAAGGACCGGCGCATGTTGGACGCGGCCATCCGCCTCGCCGATTGCTGGGTACGCAACATCGGCCCCGCGCCGAAACAGGCATGGTATGACGGCCATGAGGAATTGGAAATGGCGCTGGTTCAGCTCGCCCGCCATCTAACGGCCATGGGCGAACCGGCGAAGGCCAAGGATTACCTCGCCCTATCAAAATTCCTGTTGGATTCGCGCCATGGTGGTGACGAATACGACCAATCGCATTTGCCGCTTGTCCAGCAATACGAGGCGGTGGGTCACGCGGTGCGGGCGGTCTATTGTTATACCGGCATGGCGGACATCGCGATGGAAACCGGCGATGCCGGCTACCGCAGCGCCATCCAGTCGATCTGGGGCAACATTGTGAACCGCAAGTATTATGTCACTGGGGGTGTCGGCAGCGGCGAGACCTCGGAAGGATTTGGCAAGGATTATTCGCTGCCTAACAATGCGTACTGCGAGTCTTGCTCCGGGTGTGGCGAGGTCTTCTTCCAGAACCGGATGCAGATGATGTGGCAGGACGCACGCTACGCGGATTTGTTCGAGGAAACCCTGTTTAACGCGGTGCTTGGCAGCGTGGATCTGGACGGGAAGAACTTCACCTATACCAATCCGCTGGACTCCACCGAAAAGCGTTACCTCTGGCATGGTTGCCCGTGCTGCGTGGGCAACATTCCGCGCACCCTGATCAACCTGCCTACGTGGATGTACACGCGTTCTGCGGATGCCCTGTTTGTAAACCTTTACGCCGGCACCAAGGTGAACATCGACAAGCTCGGCGGCACTTCGGTGCAAGTCGCGCAAACCACGGATTACCCATACCAAGGAAAAGTGACCATTGCCCTCACCCCCGCCAAGCCGGCCACCTTCACAGTCAATCTGCGCGTGCCCAACCGCCAAACCAGCCCGCTTTACACCAACACCCCGGAAGTCAGCGGATTGATGTCACTGGCGGTCAACGGCCAGGCACTCACAGCCGCTATCGCGCACGGCTATGCCGCCATCACCCGCGAGTGGAAAGCCGGCGATATCGTGGCCCTGGAGCTGCCGCTCACCGTGCAGCGCGTCAAACCCAGCGACAAGATCGCCGCCACCACCGGTCGCGTGGCCTTGCGCCGTGGCCCGCTGGTTTACAACATCGAGAGTGCCGACCAGAATGTCGAGTCAGTGCTCGCACCAGACTCGCCCCTCGCCAGCGAATGGCGGGCCGGTCTGTTAGGCGGGGTGGAGGTTATCAAGGGCACCTTCAGCGACGGCAAACCGTTGCAAGCCATCCCGAATTACGCCCGCCTCAACCGCGGCGGACGCTCGCTGGTGTGGATCAAGGATCAGTGAACGGCGACGCGCGAGACGCGTGCGAAGAGACCAGAGATCAGATCCCCAGGAAATTGCGGATCAATCTGATGCCGGCAACCTGGCTTTTTTCGGGGTGGAACTGGCAGGCGAAGAGGTTGCCGCGCTCGACCGCAGCGGCGAAGGTCTGGGTGCCGTAGGTGGTTTGCGCCACCACGGTGGCAGGATCCAGCGGATCCGGGAAATAGGAATGCACGAAGTAGAAGTACGGTTCGCTGCCCAGACCTTGCCAGACCTGGGTCTCGCCGTGTTTCGCCAGCGCGGAATTCCACCCCATGTGCGGGATCTTCAGGCCGGGTTCATCGACGAAGCGGCGGACGATTCCGGGCACGGTGCCGAGTCCCTCGGTCCCCGGTGCCTCCTCGCTGTTAGAGAAGAGGATCTGATAGCCGACGCAGATGCCGAAGTAGGGGCGGTCTGCGGCGATCCAGTCTTTGAGGAACGGCACCAGGCCGCGGGATTCCAGGCGTTCCATGCAATCACCGAAGGCACCCTGTCCTGGCAGGATCAGGTGGGTGGCGTCGCCGACCTCGGCGGGGTTGGCGATGATGCGCGGGACTTCGCCCAGTTCGCGCAAGGCGTTGGCCACGCTGCGGAGGTTGCCGCCGCCATAATCGATGATGCCGACGTTCACAGCGTGTCCTTGGTGCTGGGGATGCCGGTGACGCGCGGGTCACGTTCGCAGGCGTCGCGCAGGGCGCGGGCCAGGCCCTTGAAGACGGCTTCGGCGATGTGGTGGCCGTCGCGGCCGTAGAGCACCTCGATGTGGATGTTGGCGCGCAAGTTGGAGGCCAGGGCGCGGCAGAACTCCTCGACCAGTGAGAACGGCATGTTGGGAGCGGAAGGCAGGCCGGGAGGAGAGCGGAATTCTAGGTGCGGGCGATTGCTGAGGTCCACGACCACGCGTGCCAGCGTTTCATCCATGGGCAGGTAGGCGCAACCGTAGCGGCGGATGCCCGCCTTGGTGCCGAGGGCCTCGCGCAGGCACTCACCGATGACGATGCCGGTGTCTTCGACGGTGTGATGGGAATCCACCGCGATGTCGCCCGCCGCATGGAGTTGCAGGTCAAACAGCCCGTGTTTCGCAAACAGCGTGAGCATGTGATCGAAAAACGGAATGCCGGTGGTGATCGTGGAAACCCCTCTGCCGTCGATGTCGAGCGACAGTTCGATGTGGGTTTCGGCGGTCTTGCGGCTGCGGTTGGCGGTGCGGGAGGCGGGCATGGATCGGAATCATTCGGTGGTTGGTGGCGGGGCGATGCCGCCCGGCACGGATTTTTCGAGGATGCTGAGGTAGCGCCGCGGGACCAAGGACTTTTTGGCGGCGGCGATGGCGTCGATGATGGCGGGTTTGGCGTCGGCGGAGTCGCCCTTGGCCTTGATCAGGGTCATGGCGTCGCGGTAGGCTTTGCCGCCATCCGCGGTCAACTCGGTTTTGGCTGTCAGGCGTGCCAGTTCCTGTTTGCCGGAAACGATGGTATCCTCCAAGGCTGGCCTGCAGAACGGATGGCAAGTGACCCAAACCAGTTTGGGATCTTTTTGTTTGGCATCTTTTTCGGCATTGAATGTTCTTTCGAGTTCGATGGTTTCGGCTTGGATGGCGAGTTCGGTGTTGCGGCGGTCCTCGGCGCTCTGGCGTTCCAGTCCGGCTTTGCGCTTTTTGACCCGTGCGTCATAGGTGGCCAGGTTGGCGGTCGCCTCCGCAAGGTGCGAGCCGATCATCTGGTTCATGAGCGGAAACAGATCGTTGTAGGCGCTTGTGTTGCGGAAATCATACGAGAACTCGGTGAACGCGCGCAATGCCGGAAGGGGGTCCGGATTTTTGATGAGCTTGCGGATTTTGCCCTCCTGGAGGTGGGCGTCGATGTCATATTGGTTGGTCCGGTATTCCGTGGCTGAAATGATTTTGCCATCCAGCTTCATCGCTCCCGCGCCAATTTCGTTAGCCTCGGCCTTGAGGGTGGCGAGGATCGCCTCGGCATCCTTGGATTTGGCGGTCATGCGGTGCTCGGCGAGATACTTTTCCACAGTGCGCACCCGCTTCGCGTATTCGCCGGTTGGCTGCAGATCCGGAACAGGCAGCAGGCCGCTGATGGCGGCGAAGTCGTTTTGCACGGGTGTTTCGTGCTCGATTTTGACGACATCCGCCTTCGCGACTTTGCGTTCGTCTTTGATGCTTTTGACCTTGGTTTGCACCTCGAGCAGGTAGGATGTGGCGTCCTCACGCACGATCTTTCCTTCATACTTGGTGCCGTCCTTCATGATGAAGGTATCGGCAGAGGCGTGAAACGTGAGGGCCAGCAAACAAATGGAAGTCGCTATCGGGTGATGATTCATGATGGTTGAGATTCGGATGACTCGAATGGGTGCGAGCACGCGGCAAGGATTTCTCATTTTGCCGGTGAGGGCAAGACCGCTTCTTGCAAGGCTTCCGGCGTGGCGACGATCCGGCTTTCCCCCTGGGGAAGCAAGACCTTGACCGATCCGGCCGGCACCTGGTCTTCGGCGCGCGCCGGACGATGCTGGATCACGCGCATCTGGAGCCGTTCGGTGGCCAGCTTGAGCGCTGACGGGATGTCCGCGCCGAGCACCACGGTGACACGGAAGTTGCGGGCCATGGTGGCGAGCGCCAGGTCGGTGTGGAGCACCGGCTTTTCCACCGCGTAGACGGGGAAGGGAGTGGCAAGTTCGCTGAAACTTTTGACCAGTGGCCGTCCGAGTTCAGACAGCCGGCACTCGGCCGACGAGATCAGCCCCGCCGTCGAATCGTCGAAGAGCATCACCAGGTCGGTGACTGGCAGGTCGATGAGTTTCGCGTCATCCGGGCACTCTTTGAGGAATTCATTGCTGGTGAACAATTCGGCCGAGGTGGTTGCGAGGTCTTCGGACCAAATCAGCCAATGGTCGTCGGAGGTGATGGTGGCCACATCGAGCACCGCTTGCAGAGCCAGGGCATAAAGGAAGTCACGACCGGCACCGATTGAAGCGGGCGCATCTTGGGAGAAGTTCCGCAGGCGGGGACCTGTGGCGAAGGCTTTTTGGGCACGGCCGAGCAAGGTCACCGCCTTCTTGCGGTATTGTTCGTCACCGGTGACGCCGAAAGCCGCAGCGTATGCCGATACCATGCGGAAGGTGGCCCCCGCGTGCGATGATTCGTCGGGCGGCACTTTGCCAAGACGGGCGTTGCGGACGGCCAGCAGCTTGGCTTTCACCGCCTCGAAGCGCGGTGCGAAGGCCTCCGGCGATTGTCCCAGGGCAGCGGCGATTTCCGTCACCGATTGGGTGAGTCCCAAGGTGTTGCAGCGGAAGTACTCGCGGTGGGGATCGGCCTCGGACGGCAAATTGCCGAGCGGTTTCATGCCGGTGGCCTTGATCCACCATGCGGCATCTTCGGGCGAGAGTGACCTTTCGATGTCCTCCACATTCCACATCCAGAGTTCCGCCGGTGTTTCGGGGGTGATTCCCAAGGCGAATAGACCCTCTTGAGTGGTGTAGGATTTTTCGGCAAACGAGATCAACCCGAGCGCCTTTTCCAGAATCTGCGGCTTGCCGGTGGCGCGGTAGGCCTGGATCAAGGCCACCGCTACGCACGCCTGCCCAGGACAATTCCGGCAAAACGACGGCAGCGCCCACGAACCCCCGCGACGCGATGGGAAGACTCCGCCATCGAGCGGGTCAAACATCGCGCTCGGCAACAGATCGACCATCAGTTCACGGGTTGTTTCCATGGCGCGGGACCGGACTTCGGGCGGCAGTCCGGGATGGATGGCGGCGGCGGCCAATAACTCGATCGCCCCGGATGGAAACAATCCGCCGACCCCGTCGAAGGAGCGGGTGTAGGGATCGTAGAGGGATGCGAGTTGGCGGATGCAATGCACCACTTCCACGGCGGGTTGGGTGCTCATGACCTTGGCGTTCTTGCGCATGGCCATGAGTTTGCGGCGATTGGCATTGTCCAGGCTGCTGTTTTTCAGAACGTATTCCGGCGAGTCCGTCCACATTTTAGCGACCATGACGTCCGAATCGTCGAACAATTTCACCACTTCGGCGGGATCCGGTCGGGACACGGGGATCCACGCGACCGGATTGCCCTCGTGGGTCATCCACACGAACAGCGGCAGCTGAAGTGGTTTCTTGATTTCCGTGCACAAATCAGTGGTCAATAGCCCGATTTCGCGGGATGCGTCGCCGTCGATCAGGACCGGCACATATTTGTCGTTGATGGTTTTGACCACTTTCGGGTCGTGGGCCATGGCCGCCAGGACTTTCTGGAAGCCCGGGTATTGCGGCATGACGATGATGCCGAATACCAGGCGTTTCGCATCCTTGGCCCGTTTGAGGGATTCGCTTGTCCATGGTTGCCAGTGAATCGGGGAGTATGCCTGGCTGTGATAGACGGCACCCGGCAAGGATCCGAGATTATTGCTTTGCAAGTCGGGTGCCATCACGGCATCCGGACCGGAGATCGTCGCAGTCGCGTTTTTCGTTTTCCTGCAGGATGCGGAAATCAATACCAAGCCGCAGATGACGGTGGCGACCAAGAAGGATGAAGTTTTCATAATGGTTGGCAAAGCGGCGGAAGGGACGGCCAGGATAGGTCGATTCCCCGGTGGCGCATTCATCATGAAGAAAAAACTTCCGATGTTGCAAG
>Ga0118677_10005120_pt1 | contig 23233 bp, 14 predicted proteins | sample AliMusrvi5mmetaG_FD_86154 | JGI IMG/M metagenome (GOLD analysis project Ga0118677, IMG submission 86154)
CCGCAATTCGCCCGCCACACACCCGAACTCGCCGCATTCATCACCGAACCCCGCGACTCCGCCGACCTAACAGCCACCGTCGCCGCCCGCTTCCCCCAACTCACCGCCATCTCCATCGACTTCGCCCTGATGGAAAAAGCCGATCGTGTCCTCACCATCGACGCCACCTTCGATTGGGACGACGTCGGGTCCTGGATCTCCGTCGCCAAGTACCTGGAAAAATCCGGCGATAACAACTGCGCCAACGCCGTCATCACCCGGTTCGATTCGGAAAACAACATCGTCTTCAACGCCCGCCCCGGCAGCCACATCGCCCTCTTAGGCGTGGACGACCTCATCATCGTGCAAACCGACGACGCCCTCCTCATCGCCAACCGCCACCACGCCGACGCCATCAAGAACCTCTCGCCACTGCTCCCCAAAGAGTTGCTGTGAAAGAGAAACCAGAGACTGGAATCGAGCAATCCGTGATCAGACATCTTCCTTTCTTCTCTGGTTTCTGGATTCTTATATCTCATTGCCGACAGATGAACTCTTTCCCATCCACCAACCCGCACCCGGCACTCGGCATCGATCATGGTGAGGCGCGGATTGGAGTGGCTGCGACGGATCCCAGCGGCATCCTCGCCCATCCGGTGGCAACCATCGACCGCAGGAAAATGGATGCCGTCGAGCGCATCGCCGACGTCGTGGCAGCACGCGGCATCCGCACCCTGGTGGTCGGCCTGCCGCTCCGCATGGATGGCAGCGAGGGCACCTCCGCCACCAAAGTCCGCGCGTTCGCTGGTCTCCTGCGCGAGCGACTGCCGGACCTTCCCTTGGTGTTTGTCGATGAATCGCTAACAACAACCAGCGCCGCCGCCAAACTCCATCAGGCCGGCCGCAACGCCCGCCAGCAAAAATCCCTCATCGACCAGGCCGCCGCCGTGGAAATCCTCAACCTCTGGATGGCGGAAGGCGGGACTCTGGCTTCGGCCGACACCCATTTCCGGCACTTGCCACAACTCCCGCCGGCCGTCGAATCATCCTGATGGCAGGTCCAGAAACCCCAGGTGACCAACAATCAAAAAACATCCATCGGAAATCATCAATCAAAGGGGCTTCCGAATCATTTGCTATCTGCCTGGCGGCCTACCCAAGTCCCCGTTATCTAACAGACTAGATCCGCGAAGGCTGATTCCAGCGTGGGAAAACGGAAATTGAAATCATCGGCCTCCAGCGCGGCGGGTCGGGCGTGCTGGCCGGCCAACAGCGCCGCCCCGAGTTCTCCGAACGCCAGTTTGAGGGCGAATTCCGGCACCGGCAGGATGGCCGGCCGGTGGAGCGCCGCCGCCAGCTTGCGGGTGAAATCACGGTTGCGATCCGCCGCCGGGGCAGTGCAGTTGACGGGCCCCCAGAGCGATTCCGACAGCACGGCATGCACGATGGCCGCCCGCAGATCGTCGATATGGATCCACGGCAACCACTGCCGCCCGGACCCCAGCCTGCCACCCAGACCGGCTTTGAACAAACACAACAGGTTCCGGAATGCCGGCCCGTCACGACCCAACACCACCCCGGTGCGCAAACGAATCACCCGCACTCCCAGAGCTTCGGCCTCCATCGCGGCATCCTCCCACTCGACACACAGGTCCGCCAGGAACCCCCCCCCCGGCACGGATGCTTCGGTCAATACCTGGTCGCCACGGTCACCATAAATCCCCACCGCCGAGGAATTCACCAGCACCTTCGGACGGGCCTCCACCGGCAATTTGCGGATCGCCTCCACCACCTGCCGGGTGAGCCCCACCCGGCTTTGGTGGAACAGCCGCCGATTGGTGGCACTCCACCGCCGGGTAATCGGTTCGCCCGCCAGATTGATCACCGCATGGTGGCCCGTAAAATCAAGGGTGGCCGGAGTTTGCCATCGTTCCACCCCCGGCAGATTCCCGCCGCCTGACCGGCTGACCCCCGTGCATACCATGCCTTGCCCGGCGAATTCCGCAGGCAAGCCGCGACCGATGAACCCGGTGACACCGAGAATCGCAATCTGTGGTTTGGTGTGCATGAAGCAACCATGGCGCAAATCCGCTGCGCGTAAATCGGTTTCTCCATCCCCTCAGCTTTCCTCTTTACTTTCGGGGTCAGCGGTTCTCTCATTCCGGTGATGCTGAAATCCGGTGCATGTTTCCTCCTGTTGCTGCTGCCGCTCCTGCCGCTCGGCGCGGAAGATGCACAAGTCCTGCCAGAGCCGGGCAAGGCTCCTCCCGTCGATACCATCACCCCGGTGCCGGCACCCAAAATCCCCTACGGCTCCTCCGAATCACCCCAAACGGATATGCCCAATAACCTCAAAATCACCAATGAGGGCGGTTCCATCGAGGGCGACAACAAAACCGGCATGCACCTCGGCGGCCCGGTCAAAATCGAGGGCGACAACGGCCTGGAAATGTTTTCCGACACCGCCGAACTCGATCTCCAGGCCAAATCCGTAACCCTTATCGGCAAGGTTTCCGTCTATCAGAAAAACGTGATGCACCGCGGGCCGCGGGCCGTCTATTATTACGAACGGAAATTCCTCGATGCCTCCGGCATGCGTGCATCGATGGACCCGATCCTCCTGGAAGCCGCCAAATTCACCGTCGAACAACGTGGCAACTCCCAGGTCTATGTGGGCGAAAACGCGGGCATCACCACCAACGATGTCGAAGATCCCAACTATTGGATCCGCTCCAAAAAAATGACGATCTATCCGAATGACAAGATCGTGCTCAACAACCTGAAAATTTACGCCGGCGACACACCCGTGTTCTGGCTGCCCTATCTGAGCCAACCGCTCGACGCCAATCTCGGATATCATTTCACGCCCGGAGCACGCTCGGGCTGGGGTGGCTACATTCTCAATTCCTACGGCATCATGCTCGACGGCGATGACAGTCCCAAAACCGGCGATCCTGACAAGGACCCCTGGCTGCTGTCGCGCTGGCATCTTGACCTGCGTGCCAACCGCGGTGTCGGCACCGGTGTCGATCTCAGTGATATCAGGATTGAGAACAAGGAGAATATCAGCGGACTGAAACTCTATTATACCTACGACTTCGCGCCGCAAACCACCGCCCACGGCGAGATCCGCGGTTACGTCGCCCCCAACCGCTACAGCGCCGCACTCAAATACCAGTTCGCACCGAAGTTTGAAGAGGGAGCAAACTGGCGCATCGATTCGAACCTCAACAAACTGAGCGACTATTACTACCTCCAGGATTTCAATCCCGACGTTTACCGCACGAACCCCGCGCCCGACAATTCCCTGGGTATCTACCGGCGCGACGATTCCTCGTTGCTGTCCATCTACACTCGCTACCGACTCAACGATTTCTACCGGTCGGACACCCGGCTGCCCGAAGTCGCCTTCGACCAGGTTCGCCGCCCGATCTTCGACACGCCGCTCCAGCACGAAGGGAAAACCTCCCTCGGGTTCATCGGCGAAGTGGCGGCCGATCCCACGCGCGACGGCATCATCAACCCGATGGCGAATCTCAAGCTGACGGATCCGACGGCCCTGCAACTGCTCTCCCAACTCACCGGCTACGAACGGACCCTCGCCGCAAGCATGCTTGCCCTGCCACTCGGCGATCCGCGGCGGGAAGCCATCAGGACCCAGCTGCTCGATACCAGCTACGGACGGTTCAACACCTATCAGGAGATTTCCCTGCCGATGATGTTCGGCGGCTTCCTGAGCTTCGTCCCGGAAGCGGGTGTCGGTTATACCCGCTATTTCTCGGCGACGGGTCCCGACGGCGATATCAGCCGCACGATGTACCATGTGGGCGCGGAAACCTCGCTCAAATTCTCCAAAGACCTCGGTCCCTATCGGAACCATGACTGGGGGATCGACGGCTTGCTGCACATCTTCCAACCCTATGCCAATTGGTCGGTCCTTTCCACCAACAACCCCGAATTGGGCGACCCCATGGTGGACCGTCTCACTCCTTCCACCCGACCACAGACGTTGGATCCGGTGCGCTTTACCGCCACCGACCAGATGCAAAGCTGGGACATCGTGCGCATGGGGATCCGCAACCGCCTGCTCACCAGACGCGACGGCCAGAGTTTCGATTGGCTCTACGTCAACACCTACATGGATGCCTTCCTCGAAAACCCGCAGCGCACCGGAAATTTATCCAACCTCTACAATGACATCCGTTGGCGTCCACTGCCGTGGTTCGGCCTCGATTTCCAATCCCAATTCCCGGTCGTCAGTAGCGGCTCGGGATTCAGCGAGTACAATTCGCTCGTCCATTTCATGGTTTCCGACAACTTCGACTTCGCACTTGGTTACGGCTGGCTGGCTGGCCACCCGATGCTGCTGGATTCCAACCGTATTTCCCTCCAAACCTACACCCGCCTGAACGAAAACTGGGGTATCGGCACCCGCCATGTGATGGAACTCGCCGACAACACGCTCGAACTCCAACAGTACACGCTCCACCGGGATCTCGGCAATTGGGTCGCCGGCCTCGGCCTCACCCAGCGCAACAACCGCACCAACCAGGAATACGGCGTGGTCTTCAGCATCACTCTCAAGGAATTCCCCTCCGCCAGCCTGCCGTTCAGCATCGACGCGCAACAATAAGAGTCCGGATTCCTATTTCGCCGGTGGCTTGTGCCCGAGAACGTTCTCCACCTCCCCCTTCAGTCGCAAGACAATCTGTTCCGATACGAACCGATCCTTTTTTTTGCCGTGCACTCCGATGCTGATGGCCGTTCCGGCAACATCCACGAACAAACGATCCTCGATTGCCGCCACCCCTGCCTCGTCGGACTCCAAATTCCACTTGCTCCTCAACCCAACCTCCTTGCTCACCTTGAGCAAAAACCCCGGCTCGCTCAACCTCTCCTTCAGACGCCTCGCCTCCTCATCGCGTTTGGCGGCGCTCGTTTCGGATTTGAACTGGAGGGTGATGAAGACCGGATGCTCCCGGTTTTGCCGGTAGGTCCAATAACCGAACCCCGCACCTCCGACCAACAGCACCAGGACGATCAAACTTGCGGCGATCAAGCGTTGCATAATTTCGGTTTATACCTCATCCACCACCCGGTCCAAGCCGAAAATTCATGGAATATCCAGCCACCTCCGCCTCCGTTGAGACCCTGCCCAACGGATTCACCCTGATCCTCGATCCAGATCCCACCGCGCCCGTCGTCAGCACCCAAATCTGGGTCGAAACCGGCAGCATCCACGAGGACTCCCGCCTCGGATCCGGCATCTCGCATTTCCTGGAACACATGGTCTTCAAGGGCACCCGCGACTTCGACGGCGACCTCCTCGCCGATACCGTGCAGGCGGCCGGCGGCCACTGGAACGCCTACACCAGCTTCGATCGCACCGTCTATTTCATCGATGGCCCGGCCCATTCCCTGCAAGTCTTCCTCCAATGCCTCACCGGTTTGGTTTTCTTCCCCACCCTCCCGGAAGCGGTGTTTGAATTGGAAAAAGATGTCATCCGCCGGGAAATCGACATGAGCCTCGACGACCCAGACAATGCTGCCAGCCGTCTGCTGTTCGCCACCGCCTTCCAACTCGACCCGCGCCGCCACCCGGTCATCGGTTACCGGCATCGCTTCGATACCATCCGCCACAGCGACCTCACCGACTACCACCGCGCCCGCTACACCCCGGACCGCTGCTTCGCCGTGATCTCCGGAGATTTCGACCCCGCCCTGGCCCGCCAACTCGTCTCCTCACTCACTGCCGAGTGCCTCCATGGCGGAGGCCACGAACCCTACGTCGCCTATGACCCGCCCCAGCTCGGCCCGCGCCACGCCCGCGAAACCTTCCCCATCCCCGTCAGCCGCATTTCTCTCGCCTGGAAAGCCCCAACCCTCGACCACCCCGATACCCCGGCCCTCAACGTCCTAGCCGCCATGCTCGGCCGCGGCCGCTCCTCCCGCCTCCACCGGTCCCTCCGCGATGAACTCGGCCTCGCCCTCGAAATTTCCTCCTCCCTGTGGTCCGAACCCGGCCGCGAAGGTCTCTTCACCATCTCCGCCGACACCACCCCCGCCAACCGCGACCTCCTCATCACGGCAATTCACAAGGATCTCTCCTCGTTGAATACCGACCAGTTGGAATGCGATCTGGCTAAAGCGCAGCGGCAGATAGTGGCGAGTCAGTTCCGGACTCTGACGAGCGCCTCGGGGCGGGCGGCGGATTTGGCGGGCAATTGGCATGAGGCGCGGGATTTGGATTTCACGCGGCGTCATGTAGCGACGATTCAGAGGGTGACGGTGGCTGACGTTCGGCGGGTAGCCGGACGGTTGGACGACGAGCGGCTCACGGTGACGGTGCTAGATCCCATGGAGGCGCCGGCACCGGTGCGGAGCGGGCGGGCGGCGCGGAGGCGTGAGGACGTCCAGGTTCACCAACTGGCCAACGGGCTGACGTTGGCCTTGATTCCCGACCATCGGGTTCCGCTGGTTCACCTGCAGGCTGCGGTGCGGGCGGGGTTGCCGTCGGAGACCCCGGCCACCAACGGCCTGAATCAATTGTTGGCATCCACGTTGCCCAAGGGCACCGCCACCCGCAGTGCCCGGGAAATCGCCACCACGCTGGAGTCGCTCGGTGCCTCGGTTGCGGCAGGCACCGGCAACAACGCGTTGCTCGTCCAAGCTGGCGGACTCACGCCGGACATTGCCGTCATCATCGGTGTTTTTTGTGAAATCCTGTTAGTCCCGAGTCTTCCCGATGAGGCCATTGCGCGGGAAAAGGCCAGTCAGTTGGCGGCGCTGGAGGAGGGCCTGCAGGACCCGCTTTATGTGTGTTTCCGGGCCCTGCGCCAATCGGTGTTTGGCGGCACTGGCTACGGTCTGGACACTTTCGGCTCAGTCGCGAGCCTTCAGGCGCTTGACCGCGCGGCGCTCGCCACCCATCACGCCCGCCATTTCAATGCCGCCAACGTCACGCTCGCCATTGCCGGTGATTTCGATCCTGCCGCCGCGCTGGATCTGCTCGCCGCCAACCTCGCCGCCATGCCTGTGGCCGAGCCGTGGCCGACACCCGTCGGCACGCTCGCGACCGGCGGAGATATCACCGAGTACCTGCCGAAAAAACAGGCTGTGCTCGCGATCGGTTTCCCCGGTGCCGACGTCAACAGTCCGCTGCGCCACGAATTGGCGATGATCCAGGAATACGCCTCGGACATGGCCGGTCCGCTGTTTTCCAGGATCCGCGACGAACTCGGCCTCGCCTATCAGGTCGGTGCCACCCAGTTCCTCGGCTACGACACAGGCTTGTTTACGTTCTACCTCGCCACCGCTCCCGAGCAAACCGCCCTCGCCCGCAGCGAACTGCTTGCCGAAATCGCCAAAATCGCCGCCGCAGGCATTCCCGACGACACGTTCGACCGGGTTCGCTCCTCCGTGCTCAGCGGCCTCGCCATCCAACAGCAATCCCCGTCCCACACCGCCCGCCAGGTGGCCCTCGACCTCCTTTTCGGTCACCCCGCCGACGAGTACCGCCGCCTCGCCGCTACCTATCAGGCCCTCACCCCGTCCCAGGTCCGCGCCACCGCCAGGCGCATTTTTTCCGCCACCCCAACCATCTCCACCGTGCTGCCGGAACCGTAACCCCGAATGGCAGGACGTGCTCCCATGCGCATACGCAAACAATTTTTGATTACTTGAGTCTCAATCTGTCATGAGGATAGCCGCAGGCACCCCGCACTTGATTTTTAGTGCCTTGTCGGCAGAATCCTGCTTTCTCTCACCGCGCCGCCGCTTTTCCACTGCCCATGTCCACCAAGCTGACCCGTAATTTCTCGATCATTGCCCACATCGATCACGGGAAAACCACGCTCTCCGACCGCCTGTTGGAACTCACCGCCACCGTGACGATGCGGGAAAGCACCGCCCAGCAGCTTGATTCGATGGATCTGGAGCGGGAAAAAGGGATCACCATCAAGTCCCACCCGGTGGCCATGGAATACACCGCCAGGGACGGCCAAACCTACAAGCTCAACCTGCTGGACACGCCGGGGCACGTCGATTTCACCTACGAGGTGTCGCGGGCGCTGGCCGCTTGTGAAGGCGCGATCCTGATGGTCGATGCCGCCCAGGGCGTGGAAGCCCAGACCGTGGCCAACCTGCATCTGGCCACCGAGCAGAACCTGACGATCATTCCCGTCCTCAACAAGATCGACCTGCCTGCCGCCGACGTGGCGAAGTGCAAAAAGCAGCTTGAGGAAATCCTCTGCATCCCCGCCGAAGATTGCCTTCCAGCGTCCGCCAAAAACGGCATCGGCATCGAGGAAATCCTCGAGGCCATCATCTCGCGCATTCCGCCGCCCAAGGAAAACCCCGACCATTTGCTCCGTTGTTCGGTGTTCGATTCGCTCTACGACACCTATCGCGGCGTGGTTTCCTACGTCCGGGTGTTTTCCGGCTCGGTGAAACGCGGCCAGCGGGTGAAACTGTTCGCCACCGGCGAGGTGCACGAGGTCAAGGAAGTCGGCGTCTTCACCCCAAAGATGACTCCCCGCACAAAATTGGTGGCCGGCGATGTCGGCTACGTGATCGCCAACATGAAATCCGCCAGCGAGGTGAAAATCGGCGACACCATGACCGACGCCACCCACCCGTGCGCCGAGCCGCTGCCCGGCTACAAGGTGATCCAGCCAATGGTGTTTTCCGGGATCTATCCGGTGGATTCGTCGGATTACGAGTCGCTCAAAATGGCAATGGGCAAGCTCCAGATCAACGACCCCGCCTTCACCTATCAACAGGAAAGCTCGACCGCCCTGGGCTTCGGATTCCGCTGCGGCTTCCTCGGCCTGCTCCACATGGAGATCATCCAGGAGCGCCTCCGCCGCGAGTTCGACATGGATGTGATCTCGACCTATCCGTCGGTTATCTATCAGATCTCCCTCACCGACGGTTCGGAACTCATCGTGGACAATCCGACCCTGTTTCCCGAGACTCAGGTGATCCAGGAAATCCGCGAGCCGATGGTCAACGTCTTCATCATGGTGCCCGGCGACTACATCGGCGACATCATGCAGTTGGTGCTCGAGAAACGCGGCGAGGTGACCCACACCGAAACCATCGACGACACCCGCGTGATGTTGTCGTGCTCGCTGCCGCTGGCCGAGATTCTGGTGGATTTCAATGACAAGCTCAAATCCATGACACGTGGTTACGGCTCGATGGACTATGAACACGCCGGCTACCGCGCGGCGAAAATGGTCAAGATGGATATGATGATTGCCGGCGATCCGGTGGAGGCGTTTTCCACCATCGTCCACCGCGACAAGGCGGAGTCCTACGGTCGCGCGCTCGCCACCAAACTCAAGGATGTGATCCCGTCCCATTTGTTCGTGGTGGCCATCCAGGCGACCGTCGGCGGCAAGATCGTCGCCCGCGAGTCGATCTCGGCCATGCGCAAAAACGTCACCGCCAAATGTTACGGCGGCGACATCACCCGCAAACGCAAACTGCTGGAAAAACAGAAGGAAGGGAAAAAGAAGATGAAGCTCTTCGGCAAAGTCAACATCCCGCAGGACGCGTTCATCAAAGTGCTCAAATCAGGGGATTAATACCACTTCCAACAAATTACTGATTACTTACCCCGCTCCTCGCGGCGCAGGAAATCCAACAACGCCTGTGCGGATTTATTTGCTATTCCGGGCAAGCAGGCGATCTCCTCCGCGGTGGCCGCCTTGATGCGGGTGACGCTGCCGAATTTTTCCAACAGCAGGCGTTTTTTGTTAGGTGAGATGCCGGGACATTCGTCGAGCAGGCTTTCGCGCATGCGGCGGCGGTAGAGCAGGGCGTTGTAGCTATTGGCGAAGCGGTGGGCTTCGTCGCGGATCCGTTGAAGGAGTTTGAGCGCGCCGCGGTCGTGGGGGATGCGGAGTGCTTGTTCGCGACCGGGGATGAAAACCTCCTCGTGCTGTTTGGCCAGGCCGATGACCGGCAGGTCGTGCAAGCCTAGCGCCCGCAATTCCCTAACCGCCATGCCGAGCTGACCCTTGCCGCCATCGACAATGACCAGGTCCGGCAGTACGATTTTCGCGCGACCTTCGCGCGCGAGCCGGCGTTGGGCGTCAAGCGGGTCCTCTTGGGAAATGGCGGCGTCCGGGTTGGTCGCGGCGTTTTCTAGCAGAATCCTCGCATAGCGGCGGCGGATGACTTCGGCCATGGACGCGAAATCATTTTGGCCCTCGACGCCGCGGATGCGGTAGCGGCGGTAGTTTTGGTTGTCCGGCAGGCCGTTGGTGAAGCGGACCATCGAGGCAACGATGTGATTGGACGAGACGTTGGATATATCAAAACATTCCATCACGCGCGGCGGGCCGGCGAGATGCAACTCCTCGGCGAGTTCCGCCAGGTCCGCAGTGGGGATCACGGTGGTGGGCACGCCGCGGCCGCGGGTGAACTGGCGGGTCGGCGAGAGCGTCAGCTCAAGGTTCTGGAGCACGTCGCGCAAGGTGGCGGCCTTCTCGAATTCCAGAGTCTCGGCGGCGGCGGCCATCTCGTTGCGCAGTCCGTCTAACAATTCACGCCGTCCCTTGCCTTCGAGGATCCGGCAGGCGTCCGCCACCCGCGCCGCATAGTTCTCGCGGGTGAGTCGCTGGATGCAGGGTGCCGAGCAGTTGCGGATGATGTCCGCATTGCAATGCCGGTAATCGGCTTCGCCCGGATGGAGCGGCCGGCAGACGCGCAGACCGAAGCCGCGGTTGAGCCACTCGAGTGTCTGGTGCAATGCGGCGGAGTGCGGGAACGGCCCGAAATAGCGCGATCCGTCGTCCTTCCTCATCCGCGTGGTGGAAAACCTCGGCCACGGATCGGTAAGCCGGATTTTCGCTAACAGAAACCGCTTGTCGTCGCGGAACGCGACATTGTAGCGCGGCCGGTAATCCTTGATCAGCTTGCCTTCTAACAAAAGTGACTCCTCCTCGTTGCGCACCGTGTGGTACTCGAAATCACAGATCGAATCGATCAGCGCCCGCGTCTTCAGGCTGGCCCGCATCTTTTGCGAGGCCATGAAATACGAGGACAATCGTTTCCGCAAATCGCGCGCCTTGCCGACATAGATGATCGACCCGACACGGTCCTTCATCAGGTACACCCCCGGCTGATGGGGCACCTCGCGGAGTCTGGCTTTGAAATCCGGCGCGTTCATGCCATCTATCAAAATTCAAGCGACCTGTTGGCCGGGTGAACGGAGGGGCTAGCGGCCAGGGGTCAGGGGCTAGAGAAGATGCGGCTCTTTGCCAGCTCCTTAAGGGGCATGGAGGTCTCCTCCATGAGCTTGGAGGCATCCAATGAAAGGACGAGACGTCCTTTCCCCCTAGCCGTCCCCGTCAGCCAGCCGAGGAAGCTTTTTTCTTGGTGGACTTGTCCGATCCTTTGCCTGACTTATCCGAACCTTTGGCGGGTTTGTCGGTTGTGGCGGGGGTTTCTTTGGCGGGTGGTTTCACCTCCACGGAGGTGGCGGCCATCGTGTAGAGGATGGTCACCTTGGACCCGACCTTCATTTCGCCGGTCACCTTGGGATCGGCGGTGCGCGCGAACTCCCATTTTTCCTTGTCTTTCTGGATGACGATCTTCGAGTCCGTCAACTCGACGATCGGCCCGGTGGCCTGGTAGGACCCGCCCGCGATCAAGGGCGACGAAACCCCGAACATGACGGCGGCAAAGGCGGAAATTGCTGTGGTTTTCATGGTGCTGTGTTGCAACGCCGCCATTCTAATCCAGCCGGTCTGAAAGGAAAGACGATATTGCGGGATCTGGAACTATCCTTTCGCAAGAACCTTCGGCACCTTCGCCGGTCCGTCCACCATCTGGAAATCCCAGGTCCCCAAGGCACCGTGGGCATTTACCGCCGCGCACCACCGCTTGGCAGCCGCTTCCTTCACATCGCGCAGTTTGTCGTATCCCTTTGTTTCAAGGATCAGATGGAAGTCCTTGCGATCCTTGAAGCGGATGATGAAATCGGGAACAAAATCGTGTGGTTCCCCGTTGTGGAAATAGGGAATGCCAAATCCCAAGCCGGCATTCTTCACGAAAGCCTCCACGCGGGGATGCGTGTCGATCAGATAAGCGGCGGATTGCTCCCATTGTTTGGTGTCCGCCACCACATAGTTTAGGTGGCTTTTCATCACCTCCCTAACATCACGACCGGTCCAGAAATCCACGTCGGAGGTGGAACCCTGACCCCGTGATTGCTCCAGCAAAGGCAACTCCGGAGCATCGCCCGCGGTGGTGTCTCCCTTCAGATACTCCCGCAGTATTTCGACCAACCAACCATAGTAAGGTGACAGGAAAAGGTCCTTCAAATCGGCAGGATGGTGCACGGTCACGCATTTTCCGACATATTCCCGGACCAGCTTGGCGAGCTGCGGAAAGAGTGTCGCTGCCGGAATTTCGCATCGGTTCTGGCTGCGGTATTCGCGGGTCAAGGATGCCGCCGCTTCAAAAACCAATTCCTGCACCCGTCTGCGTTCGCGGAATTCCTTCAGTGATGCCTCGCTGAGCGTGCCGGGACCTAACAATGATGGCCGCCCCTTTTCCGAAAAACTAAGTCCTTTCAACTCCACCTCCGCCGGAATGTTCAAGGGGTCGATCACCAGCGGCGGTACCTTGTCCCAATCCAAAGTGATGTGATTGCGAACCTCCTGGACATAGCCCTCGACCCGCGGGAATCGGATCTCCAGATGTGCCCGCTCTGGAAGGCCACGCACATGATGCCGTTTCGGTGGACGGGTTGGCGGGCCGGAGGGATTCGCCTTGAATGGGATCAACTGGAAGGGCACGCCGAAAACCTTTGCCACTTCCTCCCGCATCTTCCCGCTATCATCCGGCTCGTAGCTGGCACGCCGCAAGGCGCGTCCCACCACCTGCTCGCAAAGAAGCTGGGACATGAATGGCCGCAGGCCGATCACATGCGTGACCGTGCTGCAGTCCCATCCTTCGGTGAGCATCGCCACGCTCACGATGCAGCGGACATTCCTGCCGGGTGGATGGAGTGGACGTTTCAGCTTGTCTGCCAGATCCGCAAATCCTTCCGGCAACATTTCACGCCCCATCGTGTCCCTCGGCCAGTCGAGTCGTCCCACCGTATCGAGCGTATGGCGCATCCAGCGGTTCTCATCGCTTTTGTTCGCCCCATCATCCGCATCGTCCACGACCCTGGAGTGAACCAGAATCGTGTGGTTGCGATCCGGCGTGTTGCGGAACTCGTCGAGTTTCGATGGCGGAATGCCGACAGGACATTTCCCATTGGCCAGCCAGTCGTGGATCACGTTGGCCAGTGCCGTGTTCTTGCAGACGAGGATGAAAACCGGCGGGCGTTTTTCATCCACGGACTCCTGCCATTCGGCCAGAGTCTTTTCCCACAGCCCGCCGAGCATCGCGATGGGTGTGTGCGCCCACTTCAGGATCGCTTCCGGTTTTGGATTCGCACGGCTGCCGCCCCGCTCGCGGGCGGTCAAACGACCCGGCTGCATGATCCATTCCCAGATGTTGAAATACCCCGGAATCTCCGTGCCCGTGTTGTCACGGATCGCGAGTTGCGGAATCTTCACCAAGCCGCTCTCTATCGCATCGATCAAACCGAAATCGCTCACCACCCAGGGAAACGGACGGTTCGCCTCCTGGCCCACGCGGTTCAGGAAGTAAGGTGTGGCTGATAGATCAACACACACATTGATCCCGCGCAGTTTCTGGATTCGATCCAATCCATCCACCCAGATCGTTGCCTCGGTCTTGTCGGACAGCCATGCCTCGCGATCCTCCGCATCCATGTCCTCCCATTCATCGGGGCGCTCTACATTCACCCGATACGCATGGTGTGCCTCATCGTTGAAAACGAGAATGTTCTTTTTACCCTTCGCTGACTTCAGCACCCGGTTGACCAGCGCCGTGTCGCTTTCAACGTAGCGCGTCGATTCAATCTTGAGCACCATGTCCCGATCCGGATCGCCTTCCCTGATGGTGACCATCCCGTTGGCGATCTGTTGGAAAAGCGTTTCCCGGGTCAACCAGCGCGTGCCGCGCTTGGTGTCGTTCTTCTCGCCGATGCGAATGGTTTCGGTTGTTGTTTCAGGCCTGCCCGCCTTGACCACCTTGCCGCCGTCGCCGGCTGTTAGGGGGGTGCGCGGTGAAAAGTGGTGCCAATTCATCACCAACACGCGTCCTTGCAGGAGCAGACCGCGCAGTTTTTCCGGCACCAAATCCCGTGTGACATAGAGACTGCTTTCTCCACTCGCTGGGTCGAGTTCCCGCAGGCGGTCGCGGATGGTCACGTTCGGGCAAACGATCAGCACGACGTCGGAAAACCTCGCGTCGCCGCGGTTTTGCGCCTTGTTCAGGATGCTCCATGCGGCCAGCAATCCCATTACCGTCGTCTTGCCCGCACCCGTCGCCATTTTGCAGGCATAACGCAGGAAGCCGGCATAACCCTGGGCCTTCTCCTCATCAGTCGGCTCGTCACGAGGAATCTCGATGCCCTGCAGGAAATCCGCCCGCGCCTCGGTTAGGAAAATGACCGTCTCCGCCGCCTCGATCTGCGCGAAGAACAAACGTTTTTCTCGTTCCTCGCTGCGCCAATGCAGCAGCAAGTCGCGGGTCATGCGGGTCACCCCTGGCCATCCCTGATCCCGCCATGCCTTCAAGCGTTCGCGGATCTGGTTCACCCGTCTGAGTTCGATGTGATAGCCGCCCTTGCCGGTCGGGTCACGGCCCGGCTCGCGATAATAATACATCGCCGGCCGCCGGCCTTTGCGCCGTTCCGGAATCTGCCCTTCCATGATCCACCAATGCTCTTGCGGCTCCGCGAAGGGAGAATTCAGAATCGGTTCAGGAACTTCAAAGCTGCTCATAACCCGAAGGCGGCTTGGATGAAGTTGAGTTTCTCGATCACTTCGGGGTGGATCTCGGCGGGTTCCATCATCAAGGCGATTTCACCGAATCTCGTGTAATCAAAACCGTGGACGCCGCCTTCTTCGAGGACGGAACCAATGATCTCAGTGCGGGCCTTTTTGGTTGCTAGGAAAGTTTCCACGATTTCGGAAGGATCATTGGGATTGGAAATGAATGCGTCTGCGATCGCTTCTCCCACGCCTGCACCGGCATAGCGATTGAAGACATCCACCAAAAAGCGTCTCACCGCATCCGATCCACCTCCGGCCGCCTTCTGATCGATAAATCGGGCAAGCACCGAAGGATGCATCAAATAGCTCTCAATCTCATAGCGTTTCCAAGCGACACGATTAAGCTTACCGCGCTCAGGCACCTCACTGGCAGGGATGCGTTCCTTCCCGTCGGAATCGATGAGCCAAACGCCGCTGATACTGTCATTGACGAGTTGCAGCGCCTCAAAGTGTTCCCTGGGCGGCACTTCCGCGCCATCCTGGCGGATCGGATGCTGTTTGCCGCGCCAGAACGGTTGGCGGTTGAAGTAATCCTGAAGAGGATGGCCGAGGACCACCGCAAACTCACGCAGAAGATTCAGATCCGTATAACCATCGAGATAGAGGATACCCGGAGATTCGAGGGCCGCCACAAGATCGGATTGCTGAAGGACCGTGACCGCCTTCTTCAGTTTTTGAACATCCGCTACGCTCGCCAGCCTTCTTGGTCGGCCCATCATCACCGTAATTTGTTCCGGCGAGGCGGAGTTGAAGATGACTTCCGAATGGGTAGCGATGACCAACTGACTATTGGTTTCCGCTGCAGCTCGGTTGAGTTCGGCGAAGATCGAATCCTGAAGGAAGACGTGAAGGTGGGCGTCAGGTTCGTCCACCAGGACCACCGAGCCTTCGCGGGTGAACAGGCAGGCCAGCAGAAGCAGGACCTGTTGGAAACCGCTGCCCGCGCTGAGAATATCGAACTTGGGTGAACCGGCATCCTTCCGGTATTCGCAGATAATTTGACCACCTGGCGTCTCCGGCACGAGAATCTGAACTCCAAAAAGGCGTTGGACAGCGTGGGTGAGTTTTTCCCATCCGGGACCAGCGGACGCTTGAAGCAACAAATTCCGTACCACATCTCCCGGTCTCTGCCTCCCGAGAAGTGTTCTGATGTATTCAGGCTGATAAACCGGTTCCTCGACAGAAAGACCGCCGATGGTGGCAACATAGACCATGTCGATTTCGAGTTCTCTCAGCGCTAATGGCTCAACCGTTTTGGAAGGCCTGACAAAGATTTGCTCGGTTGAGTCGCGAATAAACTCCATGGGCAAAACCAAGCCATTTCTTAACAGTGCTTCCACGATCACCGTGCCTGTATAATTCCGGTCTTGCCAGAGCAAATCATAGGATCGAACCGGCACGGCAGAAAACGCCTGCCTAGCCAGTGGAGCCCTGGTGTAGGAACCGCTGTGGCGTTGGAAATCGTTCAAAAGGCGCCATGTCCTGAGCGCAAGGGCCCATGCTGCGACTGCCTGGAGCACTGTGGTCTTGCCACAGTTGTTAGGCCCGGCCAAAATGACGTGCCCCCGCAAATCGAAGGTCTCTTCCTCGAAGCGTTTGAACCGGCGCAATGTGATTTGTTGGATCATGATAAATCATTCAAAGTCCCATCAAAAACTCCCGCAAGCGGTCGAAGCCAGGATCGTTGAAATCAAACAGCTTCTCTCGTGCCCCTGCTCCCAGGCGAGGATCTTCATCGTAGGCCGCCGCCAGAAACGCGCCTATTCGGGCCTTGTCAGGACTTTTGGCTTTCCATTCGGCATTGGCGGTTTCCATGGCTTCCAAGTGCTTGAGTACCGAATCCTTTCCTGTTTCGTGTCCGGGGTTCCCGGACCATATATTCCAGACTAGCGTCTCAATCTCTCCACGATTCACACCATCTGGAGCGACGAAAAAACCAAGTTTGGGTACGCCCTCATTCCATACGCCTTCGCTCAAGCTGCGGCCAGTGATCGCTTGAAGAGAATCCTTTAGGGAGCAGGAAGTTCCAGAAGGATTTTCATCAGCGTCCACTAGAATCCCAATCGACTCCATTTCGGCCAATCGTTGTTGAGAAAGATAGTCCTCCAGCGTTTCACGTTTCAAGACATTTGACTTGCCCTTGAATTCTTTTATATAAACGCCCTCCAATTTGCCAAGATGGGCAAGAAATTCTGCGCAGAATAGAAGGTCACTGTAACCTTCTACGATCAGGATGCGCTTGCAGAGGTGTTCTTTCGGTGGTTTCGCCATGGCTCAGCGGAGTTCGATGTCATTTTCGATTGCGGCTTCGATATGGCTTCCACCAAGGACCCGCCCCTTGATCTCATTCTTCACTCGCATCAGTTGAATAACCGCGAAGTCTTCGTTTTCCGGGCCTGCGCGCTCGCTGAACACTTCGTGCGCAGCCACCAAGCACTCCCGGCTGTGCGTCGTGGCGAAAACCTGGATGTTCAACGCTTCCGCAATTTCTGCTAGTCCTTTCCAGATGGTAGGCAGTGCAGTCCAGTGGATGCCATTCTCAATCTCGTCGATTAGGAATAGTTCAGGCTTTGAACCTAACAGGTCGGTAATTATCGAAACCACACGGTAAATGCCTTGACCAACCTGGGATAGGGGGACTCTCTCGGTAAGGCCAATATCGACAGCAATCAGCTTTTCATTTTGATTCACATCAAGCCGGGCGGAGCGGATTCGTGGGTCGATCTTGGTCAACAACTGTTCCAATCTCCTCTCGTTCTCGGGTGCCCGAACCGTATCGGCGAAGGCAGGCACAATCGAATCCGGTGGGCGTTGCCGGACCGAGACACTGCGAATCCGCAGCGCCTTTAGTGTCTTGGAATATTGAAGATGCATGCCGTTGTGATTGGCCTGATGCTTCGAATGATCGACGTCATTGAATGCAGAGGAAGATATTCGAACGAGTGATTCCGACGTGCCGCTATTGATTACGATACGACCTGTCGGTGCACCGTCGGCCAAAAACCATTGGAAATGGTGAGGGGATCCCAATCTGAATAGGCTGGGCAGTTCATTCACCGTCATGGGCGAAGTGCCCGCTACAATTGATTCCAGTAGAGACGTCTTTCCAGAGTTGTTAGTGCCGACGATAAGGTTGACTCTCTTGAGCCCTACCAATTCGAGCTCGCCCAGGCCGCGGAAGTTTGTGATTTTGATGTCAGTTATCATTTCGTTTCCTCCAATTTTTTGACCGCGATCAATTCGTTGCCGCGGGGGTCGATGACTTTGACGGCGATGCGGTGGTGGTCGCCGGGGTCGAAGGGGGCGCTGGTGGTGCCGGCGAGGTGGTCCCAGACGCCGTCCTCGAACTCGACCTTGAGGGATTTTTTGAGTTTTTCCCAGGCGCCGGTGCGGGGGAAAAAGGCTTGGTGGACGCGGAAGACCATGCCGTTGTAATCGGTGTCGAGGAACCAGGCGGGTACTTCCTTGCCGGCCACGGAGTCGGCGTCCATGGTGACCGGATCGAAGGTTTCGAGGCCTAACAACTCGACCTGCCAGCGGGGTGATTTGTCAGGTCCGGGGGTGGCTTTGCGGACGGCGATGTCGGGCAGGCCGCAGACGCTGAAGACATGGCTGCTGCGCATGTTTTTGAGCAGATCGCCCATCTGCAAGTCCATGGTGGCTTGCAGATAGAACGCGGGGATGCCGATTTTGGCGGCGTTGTCGATGAATTCGCGGGCCTTGGGGTCGATGCCGAAGCCGATGACAAACAGGCGGCTGTAGCGTTTCAAGCCGGCTTCGTCCCAGGCCTCGCGGACCATGCGTTCGGAGATCGCGCCGTTGTCGGGGCCGAACAGGATGGCCACGGGTTCCAACGTGGCACCGGCATCCTGCCGGTGCGGGGATTCCGACACGGGCGGGCCGCCAGATACTGTCAGGTCAGCGGGAGGACAGGCGTCCCGCCTGTCTTGGCCGACGGGCTTCCAGCCGGTCGTTTCATCGGCGGACAGGCGGGACGCACTGTCTGCCCTCACAGGCGGGACGCCTGTTCTCCCCTTGGGTTCTTCGATCATTGCCTCGGCGGAGAGGGTCAGCGTCTTGGCGGGCGGGCGGATCTGTTTGAGCGTGACGGTCTGGTTGCCGGGCAGGCGCAGCACGGGCGCGCGGCGCAACACTTCGGTCATGCGTTCGACATGGCTCTGATAGGCCTCGCACTGGAGCCCCGGGGTCACCGGATCCTCGTCAAGGCCTTCCGCTGTGGGAATCGTCGCCTCAAAAACAAACGGACCGCTCACCCGAGTGACGCCATTCACCGTCTCCGGGCGGTCCACCAACACTTCTTCAGTTGTCGGCTCGTTGTTGGCGATGCTCTTGAGCGTGATGTGCGGGACGATGCCGCCGACCTCCTCGCCCTTCTTGTTCTGCTTGCGTTTGTAAACAAAGCCGCCAACCGGCCCGCGCGACTCGTCCTTCAGTTCGTGGTAGTCGAAGGTGGCTGTTAGAAGACGCTGTCGCGCCAAGGCGAGCGGCACCCGGCTGGTGTCGCAGGTGATCCACCGCCGGCCCCATTGCTCGGCGACGAATGCCGTCGTGCCGCTGCCACAGGTGGGGTCTATCACCAGATCGCCAGGATCGGTGGTCATTAGGAGGCAGCGCTCAATCACTTTAGTATTTGTTTGAACAACATAGACTTTAGACTCAGTGAAACTGCCGGTGCTCGTGTCTTCCCACAAGTTGGTTAGCGATTTGACGGGAAAGTCTTCGACGAATCTCTTATATCGTAACGTCGAACCTGAAACGCCAAGACGATTGGCTGACAAAAGATTGCGCATACCTTTGTCGTCAGTCTTGTATGTTCCTTTGTTCAGAACATAGGTTTGCCCCTCGAAGACGAACTCCTTCAAGTCTTCCCCTTGTGCTGGTCGTTGCGAAGTAAGATTGTCTAGGGCAAAAACCTTAGACCCTAATGGAAGTATATCCAGATCCTTGACTTCGTCTTGAGTCAATGTTCGTTCACTTCCGTCGGGAAGGCGGACATATTTGTAAACTGCATCACTCTCCTTGCTTTTCGCCAGATACACTTGGCGCAACTTCAGCCGACTTAGGTCTTTCGCGTACCATAGTAAGTAGTCAGTCACGGCTGCTAACCGCTCCGTTGCAGCACTTGTTGTTTTTTTGAACGCGATCACGCTCACCGAATTTTCCGCGCCGAACAAGTCATCCATGATTTCCCTGACATGGTGGAGGTTTTCGTCGGAGATTTGGACGAAGACGGAGCCGGAGTCGGCTAACAGGTCGCGTGAGACACGGAGTCTATCGCGGAGATAGGTGAGGTAGGAGTGGAGGCCGAGTTCCCAGGTATCGCGGTAGGCTTGGACCATTTCGGGTTCGCGGGTGAAGTCGTCGTCCTCGTTGTGTTTGACGTCGCGTTTGCGGATGAAGGGCTGGAAGTTGGAGCCGAACTTCACGCCGTAGGGCGGGTCGATATAGATCATCTGGACCTGGCCGGCGAGGTGTTCGAAGTGGAGGAGGGAATTCATGACGACGAGCGAATCGCCGAGGATCATGCGGTTGACCCACTGGTCGGGGTATTCGTAAGCTTTGAGGACCTGGTCGTGGAGCGAGCGTTCCGCGGCCCCGAAGAGCGAAGTGAGGAAATCGTCCTGTTTGTCGCGTTTGTGGCCGGCGAGGGTTTCGAGGATGGCGCGGGTGGACAGGCGTTCGTGGATGAAGAGCGGCAGGGTGGGCACCTGGAAGGACGGGCGTTCGGCCTTGCCGGTCCAATTCAGGAAGGGCGCGCCCAGCGCCCGGAGTTGGCGGATTCCGTCGGTCAGGCCATCGCAGGTAGCAACCACAGCTCCATCCGCGGCTAACAGATTTCGCGGGGTGTCGAACTGGTGGGGAGCGGGCAATTTGGATGCCACGTCGATGCAGGCCAGCAGCCATTCGCCGGTCACGCGTGCCGGGTTTTCCTCATCCCAGCAAAGTTCGGGGGCCAGCGAGGAATCGTAACGGTAGGTTGCCGGGGCTTTGGACTTTTTGAAATGCGCCTGCGCCCCGATTTCCGGCCTAGCGGGCGAAGACGCCTCCGGATGGGAGTATGCCTGCGGTGCGGCGGGCGGGGTGCTGGTTTTTCTGCGGGTGGCCATGCGGATGACTGAAGAGAACCAAGTTCTATCGGTCATGGCAAGCCCGGGATGGGGCGGGCTTGCCGCTGATCGGTTGTATCATTCGAGGTGATGCTTTTACAGGGTGAGGTGGACGCCTGGCCATCACACCCCCAATTTGTCGGCTAGATCGATCACCGGGCTGTAAACAAACGCCTTGCCCACCTTGCCGCGCTGGAGGAGTCCTTTGACTTCGAGGGCGGTGAGGTCGTTTTTGGCGGTTTGATTTGAGATGGCATGAGAGCTTTGGTGGCTCACGACCGTGAAGGTGGCGAAGGGATGTTTGAGCGCGTGTTTGAGCAAGGCAAGCTGGCGGTGGTTGAAATCACTGCCTGCGCCCAGATGACGGCGCAGCGATTCCGCCTCGGCTTGTTTGGTGCGGATGTATTCCCGCAGCGAGGTGATCGACGAGCAGATGACATCCAACTGGTGCTGGATGAAATAGTTCAGGTCGTTGCCATCCGTTTCCGTATGGAGGAAGGCCCGGTAGTATTGTTTCGGGGCTTTGAGGATTTGTTGGGAGATGGAGAAAAACTCGGCCAACCAATAGCGATGGCGGAGCATCGACCAATAGAACAAGGCCCGCGCGGTCCTTCCATTGCCATCGACGAACGGGTGATCGTAGGCGATCCAGAAGTGCAACAGAATGGAGCGGATCACCGGATGCAGAAACCCGTGCATGCCCTCTTGGTTCGCGAATTCGCAGAGGCGGGCGATGCGGGCGGGCAGCTTGCCGGCAGGCGGGGGCGTATGGAAGACCTCCCCGCTTTCCTCGTCTTCGATGCGCACATCGTCGCCCGTTTGGCGGAAACGGCCTTCGTTCGCAGGATTCTTCAGGGTGCCGGCTGTCACTTCCCGGTGGATGCGGAGGATGAGTTCCAGGGTGAGTGGCTGTTTTTTCAAGTCAGCGAGCAAGCGCATGGTGCGATAATTGTTCATCACCATGCGTTCGTGTTCGGTGGCGGGAGGTCGTTGGCGGCGGATCATTTCCCGCGCTTCCGAACGGGTTACCACCGCGCCCTCGAGTTGGCTTGAAGTCAAAGCCTCTTCCATCAGGGAATCGACGTAGTAGCGGTCCCTGGTGTCTTCACGGATGATGCCATCTTCCGCCACCCCGATTCCGCCACCGCAGTGGAGGTCGATTTCATGCAGCCACTCGAAGCCCTGTTGGGTGAGAAAAAATGTGAATGGTTGGCCTCGCAGATCCTCCAGGGGAACCGGCTGGGAAAGGAGTGCGCGGCTCATCCGCAGTGCGGCCCACTGCTGTTCCTTGGTCAAGCCGTCCTTGCCAGATGCCCGGTGCCGGAATTCATCCCAGTGCGGATAGCGGTCCGTCCGTTGGCTTTCCTCATGACCGAAACGCATGAATTCGTCCAGCTTTCCCTGCTGAACCGCCTCGTTCATCAGTGGTTGCCAGGACGGCGGGGTTTGGGGAAATCTCATTGGCTTGCTCCTAAGTTTTGAAAAACTAGGAGCAAATTAGGAGAAAAATCCCTGGAGTCAAGACCCAATTCCTAATTTAGGAGAAATTAGGAGGAAATTTGGAGGGACGTCTCACGCATGATACTCCTGGATGCACCTGACGGTGAGTTCGCGGGTTTTGAGCGAGCGGATGGCTTTGACGGAGGCTTCGGCGGCGGAGAGGTTGGTAGCGTGGGAGATTTTCTGGGCGATGGCGGTGGAGCGGATGCGGATTTCGTCTTCGCGGGCCTCGTGGGTGCTCGGGGTGTTGACGACGAAGTGGATCTCACGGTTTTTCATCATGTCGATGACGTTGGGGCGGGCTTGTTCGGCGAGTTTATAGACGCGGGTGCAGGGGATGCCCTCGGCGGTGAGGCGGGTGTGGGTGCCGCCGGTGGAGAAAATCTTGAAGCCGAGGTCCACGAGGTCGCAGGCGACGGGCACGGCGCGGCTCTTGTCGATGTCGGCGACGGACAGGAAGACGTTGCCGGAAACGGGCAGCGGGTTGAAGGCGGAGATCTGGGCTTTGGCATAGGCCATGCCCCAATCGGGGTCGATGCCCATGACCTCGCCGGTGGATTTCATTTCCGGGCCGAGCACGATGTCGATGCCGGGGAAGCGGTTCCACGGGAAGACGGCTTCCTTGACCGAGAAGTGGGGCGGGATGACGGTTTCGGTGAAGCCGAGGTCCTTGAGTTTGTGGCCGACCATGACCTT
>Ga0118677_10005121_pt1 | contig 23230 bp, 13 predicted proteins | sample AliMusrvi5mmetaG_FD_86154 | JGI IMG/M metagenome (GOLD analysis project Ga0118677, IMG submission 86154)
ATCCACTGGGGGGCGTCGCGGGGGTCGGAACGGGCACCATCACCGTAGTCGAAGCCGACGAGAGTGACGGGACCCTGGCGTTATACGCGCCTGAAATCGCGGTGATCACCAACATCGAATTCGACCACATGGAACATTTTGCCAGCATCGAGGCATTCGAGGAATGTTTCCGCGCGTTCGTCCGGCAAACACGCAAATGCGTGATCTATTGTGCGGATGACCCACGCGCGGCATCCCTCTGCACCTCATGCCCCAAGGCGCTGTCGTACGGGTTTTCGGAACAGGCCGCCTTGCGCGCCGAACTTGTCGAGGAAACATCATCGACCCGGTTCAAGGCCAGTCGCGACGGCGCTCCATTGGGACTCTTCACCGTGCCGGCGCCGGGCCGGCATAATGTCCTCAATGCCCTCGCCTGTATCGCCGTCTGCATGGAACACGGCATCCCTGTCGAGCGCATCCGGGAAGCCCTGGCGAACGTGGCCCTGCCCCGCCGCCGGTTCGACCGGATTATCGATCGTGACGACATCACCGTCATATCCGATTACGCCCATCATCCGTCGGAAATTGCGGCCCTTATCCAGGCGGCGAAGAACCTGAACCGGAGCCGCATGGTGGGTGTGTTCCAACCCCACCGCTACACGAGGACACTCGCCTTGGGCTCGGATTTTCCCGCCGCCTTCACCGGGCTCGACGAAATCGTGTTGTGCCCGGTCTACGCGGCCTCCGAGTCCCCCCTCCACGGCGGATCCGTCTGGGATCTCTACACCCACTGCCGGAACCTTCCCGGTTTGAATGTCATCGCCGCCAGTTCGCTCAAGAATGCATGGGACTACTGCCGTGACCAGTTCCGCCTGGATGATCTGTTCCTGGTCATAGGCGCCGGTGACGTGGAACGGATCGCCGGATGGGCCCGCGATGACCTGGGACGGCGACGGGTTCAGGATCTCGATAGTCTTGTCGGTCGGGCCATCCGTGAAATCGATCTCCAGTCAACCTTGGTCAAGGGCCGTGAACCCCTGGCATCCCGCACCACGCTGGGTGTCGGGGGCCGGGCCGACCTCTGGATGGAAGTCGGTTCCGGTGAGGATCTGCTCAAGATTCTCAAATGGACCCGTTCGGAAGCGATTCCGTTCAGGATTCTTGGAGGCGGAAGTAATGTCCTGGTGAGCGATCTGGGCGTCAGGGGTGTGGTCGCACGCCTGACCGGCGAACCTTTCAAACGTCTCACCGAACAACACGGGCTTGTCACAGCGGGGGCCGGTGTCTCGCTCGCCAGACTTCTGGACTCGGCCGAGGAACACGGGCTATCCGGCCTCGAATTTTTGGAATCCGTGCCTGGCACGGTCGGTGGCGCCGTGAGCGGCAACGCCGGCGCCTGGGGTAAGTCGGTTTCCGATAGTCTCACCTGGGTGAAGATCCTTGACCGGGATGAACGGCTGACCGTACTGAAGCGCGCCGATCTTGATTTCGCCTACCGCGCCTGTCCCGCCCTCCGCGACCAGGTTATTGTAGAAGCCGCTTTCCAACTCACTCCCCGCGGTTCCGCGACGGATTCCCCAACACGGGCCGAATTGGTCGGACGACGCGCCTGGATGAAAGGCGTGCGGTCTGCTGGCTCCATCTTCAAGAATCCGTCCGGTGGCTTTGCGGGACAACTTATTGAGCAGGCTGGACTGAAGGGCTATGCTGTAGGCGGCGCCATGATTTCGCTGGAACACGCAAACGTTATTGTCACCCGGACCGGGGCCACGGCTTCCGATGTGCGAGCCGTCATGGAGAAGGCCCGTGCCAACGTGATGCTGAAATCCGGCATCCGGCTGGAAACCGAGATCCAACTATTGGAATAAAATCACATGTCCCTATTCACCCAGATAAAAAAATACCTGACCGTCGGCGCGGGAAGCGCGATTACTGATTTCTCGACATACGGGCTCCTTCTCTATTTTGCGGGCCTTTCTCCCGAGATCGCTAATCTGATCAGTCGCCCCTGTGGCGGAGTGTTCAGTTTTTTCGGAAACAAGCTCTGGACTTTTGACCGGCGGCAACTGGAGGGGACCCGCCGTGAGTTCACGAGGTTCTGGATTGTCTGGCTGGCGTCGTACCTGGTTTCGGAAATCCTTGTCTGGATATTCCATCTCCACTTTATGCGCGACAGCCATGTTCCGTCCGCCCTGTCGGAGATGATCGATCACCTCACGGGAATCCGCCCCGATATGGTCAAAGTGTTGCCGAAGTTCTGCGCGGAATGCCTGGTGGGCATCGGACTATTCCTCAGTCACAGGTTCTGGACTTTCCGTCACCATTGAGTCTTGAGGGGGCTCGCGGCAGTCCTTCCCGAGATAAATCGATGTCATCGTGACCCGCACCGATCCCAGGGCGAGCTCATAATCCATGACCAATGGCACAACCGTTTCCACCGGCGCATGGAGCGCCGACTGAAGCAGCGCCTCGTCGTGAAGGATCCGCGCCAGGGCCGCGAAGGTCATGCTCCAGGCATGAAAATCGCGGGGCCTGGCCGTACTGCCCTTTTCAATCACTGTCCTCGCGCACAGGGAATCGAACCGCCGCCGCGTCAGGCAGTTCGGGCTCCGCTCCCGATGGGTAAGGATCCTGAGGGCGGCCACCTTCCCGTCAAGGTTGGCCACGATCCGACCGTTGTCCGACAAAGCGGCGTCGGGTGTCGGGGCCTTATATTGTGCAACCAGGAAATCCATGACGGGACGTATTCTGTGGCTAAGCTTAAACAAGGCAGCGGAATTCACAAGATTCGATGAGATCACGCCGGTCTTGAGATTCCGGTTTTCAAATTCTAGCGTTCCGGACTGCGTGTCATACACGGAGGCCCCCAGCGACTCGGTGGCATGGATCAGCGGACGGAGATATTCATCCGTATGCTTGGCAAACAGCAAGGCCTGCATATCGGGAACGGTCAAGACCGCGATAATTCGGTCATGGATGGAGATCCGGCTGCGTCGACCGGGCGTCACGGTATCCGGGGAATCCACGCGCATATCCAGGAAGAGTGCAGGGATGTTTTTCCCGGTGACGCGATGCCGCCACGTGCCGATAGTCGTTGTCGCCACAACTTTCGCCACGCGGCGCAATTCAATATTCAGGAGCCGGTAGCCCACGTCATAATTCATGCAAACCGGGGTTTCCTGCGGAGTGAACCGGGCCTCGAATTCAGAAAGTGGCAATTCGGCGGCTTTGACAGGCACCCATGCCGCCAGCACGACGGCGAACACAATCACAGAAGGTAGAAGTCTGAATTCTGAATACTGACTCCTGAATACTGACTTCTGACGCCCCCTGCTCCTCACCGGCGTCTCCTCGGTCTCCTCTGCCGATCTTCCCGTGCTCCGGCCTGTGCCTTGGACGGACGCGACGACTCCGCCCGCTTCAGCACAAAATCAATTCGGCGCTTGTCGAAGTCCACCTTCACGGCCATGACCTTGAGACGGGTGCCGAGTTTATAGACATCCTGTCCCGCCCTCAGCGCCTTGGCGGCGGGATCGAACCGGACAAAGGTGTCCGAAATCGCCGAGACATGAACGAGGCCCTGGACCGCCAGGCCATCCAACTCGACAAACAGCCCGAAGTTCATCACCTTGACCACGACGGCGTCATAGATCCGGACGTCATGCTGCTCAATCTGCTGTGCCAGGAACCGGTATTTCTTGATTTCCAACAGTTCCCGTTCAGCCTCCTGTGCCGTCTGTTCCGTCTCGGAACAATGCAGAGCAAGCCGTTCCAGTTCGGCTTCGGGATAGGGGTTGCCCCGCCCTTCCAAAATGGCCGCCAGGATGCGGTGGACGACCAGATCCGGATAGCGGCGGATGGGCGACGTGAAGTGGGCGTAGAACTTCTTGGCGAGTCCGAAATGTCCGCCTTCCTTGGAACTGTACACCGCCCGCTTCATGCTTCTCAGGATGGCCACCTGGGCGCTGTTCGCCAACGGCGTATCCTTGATCCTCTGCAGGAACTCCATGAGGTTGCGCCGGTTGTTAAGCTGCCCGGGCTGGTACCCCATGTCATGCAAGTCGGCGGTCAACATCTCGATCTTGTCTTCCGCGGGTGCCTCATGCAGACGGTGAATCAGTTTCATGCCCCGCTCCGAGATTTCCCGGTCCACCGCCTCGTTTGCGGCGACCATGCATTCCTCAATCATCTGGTGCGAGATGTCGTTCACCACGGGACGGATATCCTCGATCATCCCCCCTTTCCCGATCACCACCTGGTTTTCGGGCATGTCTATGTCCAGCGCCCACTGCGCCATGCGGCGTGCCCTCAGTTGCATCGCCAGGTCGCAAACCCCGTGGATCAGACCGCGCGCCTGGTCGGGAAGATCGGGGACCTTGCAGGCCATGCCGGCTGGGGTCTGCAGAACCGTCAAGGCCTGCTCATAGGTCAGCCTCAGGCGGGACCGGATGAGGCTGCGGGCAAATCGGGACCGGACCACGCGCCCGGCATCGTCAAACGTCATAAAAGCGGAAAAGGCCAGCCGGTCCTGGTCGGGTTTCAGACTGCACAACCCGTTGGACAGTTCTTCGGGAAGCATCGGAATGACCTTGTCCGGAAGATAGACGCTATTGCCCCGCTCAATCGCCTCACGATCCAGCGCGTTTCCCTTCGTCACAAAATGGGATACATCCGCGATATGGACACCCAGCACGCGCCGACCTTCCGCATCCCGTTCGAGGGATAACGCATCGTCGAAATCCTTGGCGGTGGCGGGATCAACAGTGAAGATGAAGTTATTCCTCAGGTCGAGCCGTTTCCCCGGCTGGGCCAGGCGGGTGGCGGAGATTCCCGCCTCGTGCATCACGGCGGCAGGGAAATTCTCAGGCAGGTCGTATTGCCGCATGATGGCCAGGGTGTCGAGGGAGGGGTTGTCGGCGGGGCCGATCACCTCAATGATCTCGGCCTCAGGATTGACATGGCGGTTCTCCCAGTTCGTGAACTGGATCACCACCCGGTCATTGATCTGCGCCCCCTTCGCGTCAGACACATAGAAATCCTGTTGGTAAGAGGGATCCAGGGGGGTTACACACAGGAATCGGCCCGTGCTCTTGAGGGTTCCCACCACGACCCGGGCGCCGCGCTCAAGAACACGGATGACCACGCCGTGCCGCTGCCATTCCGCCATGTCGGGACGGAGCGGCTCCAGTCGCACCACAACCTGATCGCCGGGCAGCGCCGTGCTGAGATGGCCCCGGTCAATACGTACGGTTAACTCACCTTCAAGATTGGTCAGATACCCGTCGCCGGATCGTTTGATCTCCAGGCGTCCGGTCACCAGGTCCGCCGGCGCCCCCAGGGAATAACGGGTTTTGCGGATCAGCACGATCTCACCGTTCATCACCATTTTGTGGAGCAGGACGACCAGCGCTTTACGGCCCCCGCCCCTCAGACTCATGGCATCGGCCAGTTCGCCAAGGGTCATCGGAGAATAACCGGGTCTCTGGAAGAACTCCACCAGGGCCTCATGTGTTACCGCATTCGAAATCGCTTTATTTGGCATATAACATCAACTTTCTTTCGCTCGCAACCGGGGATCCATGGCATCGCGCAATGCGTCACCCACAAGGTTAAACGCCAGAACCACCACGAGGATCGCCGCTGTCACGGCGGTCATTTCCCACCACATTCCCTGCCAGAGCCGGAGCCTCGCATTTCCGATCATGATACCCCATGATGGCTCGCCCTGCACTCCAATTCCCAAGAAACTCATGAACACCTCTGTCCCGATTGCCGCCGGGAAACGGATTGAGAAGGTGATGATCACGATATGGAACACATTGGGTAGGATATGCCTGAAGATAATGCGCCATGACCCATACCCCAGCGAGTGCGCGGCCAGAACGTAGGCCCGGTCTCGATGCTTCATGACTTCCGCACGCAGCAGACGGCATAAGCCGACCCACGTCGTCAGCCCGATCCCCAGGTACACGCCCAGCATCCCCTTCCCCACAACCAGGGAAATCGCCAGAATGAACAACAACCCGGGGATGCTCTCCATGGTTGAATACAGCCAGACAATCAGCTCGTCAACCCAGCGTCCGAAATATCCGCTGATACAGCCCAAAAGCACCCCGATGGGAATGGCGATCAGCGACGTCACCACGCCGACCCAGAAGGCGATGCGGGTTCCCTGGATCGTCCGCTGAAGAACATCCCGCCCCAGATTGTCAGTGCCCCATGGCCGGTAGGCCAGATTCTTGAAGCCCTGTCTGAAGGAATCGGAGGCGAACGGGTGCCGGAACAGACTGGGGGGCAGATAGCGTTCAGTCAGGCTGACCTGCTGGTAGGGCGGAGTCTGATCCTTGACCTGATAATAGCGGTAAACCCCTTCGCCATAGAGTGCGACCAGGAAAAACCCCGCAATGATCCAGAGGCATACCCGTATCAACCGCCGCCGGCAAAGCACCGTCCACGCCTCGCTCCAAATTGACGCTCCCTCATCCATTATCTTCATCATTCATAATTCAGCATTCATCATTTACTTCAGCCTAACCCTCGGATCCACGAGTGCATAGCATACATCCGTGAGCAGGTTCGCCACGACATACAGAGCGGACCCCACCAACACAACTCCGCGCACAACATCCACATCGGAGGAATTGATGGCATTAACGCTGATTCCGCCCAACCCGGGAATCCCGAAAAAGCTTTCGAGCAACAGGCTTCCCGTATAGAGGAACGGCAGGGCCAGGGCCACATTGGTCACAATGGGAATCATGGCATTGGGCAGGACATGCCTGAACAGGACGGCAACCGGTCCCAACCCCTTGGCATAGGCGGTCCGGACATAATCCTTGTACATCTCGTCAAGAATGACCGTGCGGTAAAACCTCAAGTTCGCACCGAGCCCGCTGAAAATCCCGATGCAAGCCGGCAGCGCCAGATAGCTCCAGGATTCGAAGCCCCAGATCGGGAACCATCCCAGCTTGTATGCCAGAAAGAATTGCCCGAACACAATCCAGACAAGATAATTGACGCTCATCAGCGCCACCGATGCAAATACCAGCACGCGATCCGGCAGGCGGTTGCGCCAGTAGGCGCACACGAGTGCCAGAGTGACAGACAGCACAAGCCCGCCGAAAAAGATAGGAACGGTCAGCGCCATCGATGGACCGATTCCCCGTTTGAGCATAACCGTCACTTTTTCATTGGTTGCAAGAGAGGTTCCCAAGTCCAACCTGGCCAGCCGTTTGAAGTAGTGAACCAACTGGGAATCAGTCCAATACGACATACGCCGTTCGAGGGTGAGCGCTAGCAATTCAGGCGCTTTTCCCGTTAGCGACAGGGTCACCGGCTTCGTCGTAACATTCGTTCCCGTGCTGAAGAGAAGTTCAACAAATCCGCCCCCCTTCCCTTCGCGTTTTCGCGGCTTCGCGTGAGACAAAATTATGACACCGTCATGAGGCGTCAACGAAACCCGTTCAGTGGCCTCGCCGATCTCACCCCTGAGCCGATAGGTCGTATCCGGCCTCAGGGGAAATGACATGGCGACCGAATAACGAGTCACGGTCATCCCGCCCACATTCTCGCTGACTGCCCTGACTTCGGGGCTGGCCCGTGTCGTCGTCCACCATCCGAACAGCACCGGTTTATTGAACCCACGCTGCTCGTCGAATTCCTCCAGCGCCTGGGGTGACGCATTCTTCCCTAGCGCCATGGCCGCCGGGCTCCCCCCGACGACATTAAACAGCACAAACGTGATCAAGATCACCCCGAGAATGACGGGGATCATGTAAAACAGGCGGCGTATGATGTAGCAGATCATTGGATTAATCGTTTCCGCCTTCTTCCGGTTCACACGTCCGGTTCACTCGCAAATCGTCAAGGAATTCAGATGCCGGTTCGATGCTGGTGACTAGCAGATGGTCTCGCGCACGGGTGCAGGCGACATAAAGCAGGTGGCGCTCGGTGTCATAAACCTCTTGCAAGTCGGCGTCATCACCAACGGTCTCTATACGTTCCTGCAGGGGGATCACCTCGTCGTCGCAGGCCATTACCGCTATGGCACGAAACTCCAGCCCCTTGGCCAGGTGCATGGTGCTGATTGAAACATACCCACTGGCAGTCTCGACATGCTCATCGAGAATTTTGAAGGGTAAACCTGACTCCTTAACTGCGGTTTGCGCCCGGCCTAATTGCCCGGCCGAGCGGACAAAGACACCCATCTCGTGCGGCCTGATCCCGGCTTTTAGCAATTCATTCAGCCATGTACCCACGGATTTAATTTCATCATCCTCGGTTGCAAGAACGCGGATGATGGGTGGCACGCCGTTGAAGACAGAAATTGTGTCGTCGCGGTTTTCGCTATTCCCGTCCACGTCCGTTGCTACAGGGCCGAGCAATCGGTCGGCTTGCTGGCGGATTTGGTGGGACGTGCGATAATTGATGCGCAGGGTGCGGGAGCGCCCGCGAATATCCACACCCAGCGATTTCCACGAGAAAGGCTGCTGAAAAATACGCTGGCCCAGATCTCCGGCGAAAAACAGAGCATTTGGCCGGTCCCCGCCCAGGGCGGCCAGGAATCGCAGTTGGGAAACACTGACATCCTGGGCTTCATCAACCACGGTAAAGTCAAAAGGTGGATTCTTGGTTCGTGCCATCGAGGAGGCCAAGGCCGTGAATACGGCGGCCTGCGACATGAGCCCCCTCTCCTTCAGTCCACCACACATCTTTTCAAAAATGGACCACAAAACCACCCGTTGGGCTTCGGGTAATCTTGTCTTGCGGCCAAGGCGGGTGACATCACGGTAGGACTCCCATGAATTCAACTGCCAAGCATCAACCACCTGTTCCCATTCGGTGAGCAGAAAATGCAGGCTGAACTTGTGTCCACCCACCGCTTTCGATGCTTCATTGAGCAATTCCCGCACAACATCGCGGCTGGCCAATTTGGCAGCACCAAAATGCGATTTGTAGAGGCGAAGGCCGAGGGCATTCAGCGAATGAACGTCAATACGTTCGGCAAGACGCGGTTCGCTGCCAACAAGCCGCTTGAGTTTGTTGTGAAGCGCGTTCGCCAGCGTGTCGGAGAAGGTTGTGAGCAACACCCGTGCATTGGATTGCGTACGGGCCAGATGTGCGGCGCGGTGCAATGCCACGATAGTTTTCCCGGTGCCGGCAGAGCCTGAGACACGCGCTGGCCCGGCATAATCACGTTCCACCCACTCACGTTGTTCGGGGTGCAGGAAGACTGTCCATTTCTCCCAGGGGAAATCGAGGGCTCGTTGGAGCTCCTCGATGTTCGTCATGACCCGGAATCGGCGTTGAGCATCAGGATGGTCGAATGGATTCGCGACGGGCGACGCCGGTTGCATCACCCGTGGTTTGCCGCCGGTGGCGAGTTCGAGGAGCGCCTCGGCGGCCTCTGCAGGCAAACGAGCCGCCAACAGTAACAGGCTGTCTTCGGTGGCCTGCCGCACATCGTTCAGCCATTCGGTGGGGACACCGTAGCCAAGCAGTTCCGCTTCGGGCGTTTTGGCGAATAGGCATGGTTTGGATGGAGTCGGTAATTCAGCCTGCACATAGACCGGAACCACAACTTCTTTGACCGTTTCGCGGATTTCCACCAACTGAGCTGCCCCGGTCTTGGGATGGGTTTCCAGTTTCCGGCGCTCAGCCCAATCATAGGCTTTATCGAGGTGATCCACGTAGCAGAGCAAAAGGCTACCCGCTGTCTTGTGGACAATCAGCCGAAGATCGGCATTTACCCGCACAGACCAGAAATTCTTATCCTTCGCCTTGTCGAGTTTGTGGAAACTCATGCCCGGACCGGCCGCATTCATCTGGAGGTCGAAAGCCGCCGTTTTAACGGCCTTCTGCTCATCACCCGTCAGGCGCGTGAGGCTGTCGGTGAAAGTATCGGCAATGCGGAAATCCATCAGGTAGCGCCAGTCATCGCAATAAGTTTGCCGATGAAGTGATGCACATCCTCGTGAAGTTCATCGGCAGTCATACTCATGGCAACTTGTTCGCGAAGAAGTTGCAGAGAGGGATCACCTTTCCGTAGTTGGTGGAATAACGAATCATCGTTTTCAAAAAGGATTCGCTTCCCATCGACCACACTGAAAATATTTGCTGACAAATTGCGCCATGTTTTTCCTTTCGGCAGAATTAAATTTTGTTCCGCAAAGAAATTATCAATAATCGCCAATACCGGACGGGCGAAAAGATCATTGGCGTCACACTTAAGATGTTTAACGGCTGCCAGTCTCCAGACATCCGACACCAGTAGATAGTTTTCGATGTTCTTGCGCTTCCATTCAGCCAATGCTGGATTATTGTGCGGAGGATGAAAAGCGTTGTCGCTGTTGTCATAATCGAAAAGCATCAATCTGGAAACTTTTGGAAATATTTGCTGCAAGGCGGCGAAATGCTCGTCCGCACCCTTTTTCATGTTCTCTTTTCCACCACCCCCCATTGCCTTGAAACAAACCTTATCCATAGCAGCCTGAGCGCCACATTGATCAGCCCAAGCTCGCAATATACGCTCGTCGCTTTCCCCCTCGACATACAGGATATACGGCGATGCCATAATTCGGGTTATTTCTTCATTCGAAACATCAGCCATAGCGCGCAGCACATTGGGCGTTGAATCAATTCGAGTGGGTTTTTGCTGCATCAGCGAAATGATCTGACTAGCATCAACTCCGCGGGCAAATTCTTCTGCATGTGTAGCAATAAGAAACTGCGTGTTTCGTTCGATTGACTTTCTCTTGAAGTAATCAAGAATTTCACGTTGCAGATTAACGTGGAGGTGGGCGTCCGGTTCATCCAAAAGAATCGTGGTCAGTTTGTAACCGTACATAAAAGCAAGAAGCGTTAATGTCTGATGGAACCCGCTTCCGCCTGAAATAATGTCGAAGTTCTCGTTGCCTTGCCGATACTCAACGGTAATATATACATCTCTTTCAGAGTCATATTTAGGCTCACGAATCTTTACTGAGAACCATCGTTCGATCATTGTGGCCAATTCACTCCAGTCTTCAGGAGCAATACCTTTAATGATTTTGCCATCGGAACCCTTCTTGGGCGATGGACATACGCGAAGCAATAAGTTGCGCAAAACACTGCCGGGTTGCCCTTTGCCAACTTGCTGGCGAATAGGTGAAATATCAAGCCACTTCTCGACTGGTTCAAGGCCGGAAAAAGGCGGCACATACGCAATAACAGGGAGATTCTTTTTTTGATCACACTTCCTGAACTTCGTCCATCCGCCCATTGGAATGGCATAAATAGTTTGCGGTGTCTGATAGCGCAATTCGACGCCAAATGAATCAGTCTCGCCTGTGGCTTCCTGCCACTCTACGAGTATTTCGATCAAAATGTATTCTTGCTTTTTCTTGCCTTCAACCAATGGCCACTTCCGGTCAGTTTTATTCTTCCACAATAGATTAAATTCCGGAACCGGAAGTGCCGTGAAATTGGGCAAAACGACTTGAATGCCTTTAGATCCGCTTCGCTTAGACTGATGGAATTCATCCACGCAAAACTGCCAGATGGCTAGTGCTTGAAGGATCGTACTTTTTCCACTGTTATTCCGCCCGACCAATAGGTCGAACTGTGTAAAGTTGTATGTTTGCTCGCCGATGCTCTTGAAATTCTTCAGTGTCAATTTAGTGATCATACGACAACCCTTTTTTCAGCAAACTTCAACATATTGAATGTCTTTATACAGTTTCTTCGCCATCAATCACACCTTAAACACCTTCATTACCTCATCCCCGAGATGATTTATGACCTTCACGGCTATGCGGCCCTGTTTCGGTTTATCGAAAGGACGGGAAGTGTCACTGTTTAGTGTTGCCCAGGCTTCGGCGTTGATTTCGGCCTTCAATGTGGTTTTCAGGGCACTGTATGGGTCGTTGGCTCCAAGGAAATAGGCGTGGCGGACAAAGAAACTTTCCTCATTGTAGTCGGTATCAACGAACCAGCAGGCGATTCCGTCTGCATTACAACTTTCCACTTCGCCGGTTTGGGGTTTGAAAACATCAACGCCTTTGACTTTAACACGGATTTTTCCATCTTTGTCTGTCAGCAAGTCGATATCCGGCTCGCCGAAAATGACGAAGAGATTGCCCTTACCGGTATTCTTGAGGTCTTCAGCCATGTGGAGGTCAGCATTCATACGGGCCTTCAACACGGGGATGCGGCCTAGTTTACTGAATTCCGTGGCGTGGGCTTCGTAATTGAAGGCGCAGGCAATGAGTACGTCGAATCCGGCGTCGCCGCATTCACGAGCCGCTTCGACGAGGTCCGGCCGTGTGACGGTGCCGAACTCGGGGCCGATCATGATGCCAGCCCGCTTTTCCTTGCCGCCCTCCAGATAAGAGCCAACGGCACACACGAGCCCTTCACCCGGCCAGGGTGTCAACGCCGTGAACACAATCCGGTCCTCCTTGTGCGCCTGTTGGACACCGGCGATTTTGAGGTTTTCGAGGATCATCTGGGGGAAGGACTGTTTTGCCCCGTAATCGCCACGGCCTTCCTTGGCCTTCAATGGGTCAATCAGTTCATCTTCCTCATCCACGCCCAGGACGCGGTGGGGACTGAGACTTTCTACCGTAAAGGGCCCAGCCACACGGACCTTTTTCTTGTCATCGTAGGGTTTGTCGTAAAGAAACTCAAATTCGGCCTTGGCGGCGATGGACTTGTCTATCTCCTGTTGCCGGGCAATGCGGGCTTGCCACCAATCAGCGTGCAATTTCTTTACAGCGGCAGACCACTTGGCATCAGCCTCGCGGGGAATCTCCCATTCCTGCCACGTCTTCTTGAGCGCGGCGTTCAGTTTTTCACGCAACGGTTCCAGTTTCGCCTGCCACTGTTCCCAGATGACATCGATCTCTGCGTTATTGGCGATGGACTTCAGCGTGATGTGCGGCACACGCTCATAGACAAAGCCGTGGCGGATATTTCCATGCACCGGTTGCGTACTCGGCGCCTGCGGTGAGCCCAGTCGAACCGCGGTGCGGGTGACGTCGGCTTCCTTGACCTGGCCTTCGCGAGAATCGGCCAGAAGGTAAAAGGGATAACGCGCGCCCATGATGCGGGCCCGGGCCAACGCCAGCGCCACGCGCGAGGTGTCAATCGTGATCCAGCGGCGGCCCCATTGCTCGGCGACGGTGGCAGTGGTGCCGGAACCGCACGTCGGATCGAGTATGAGGTCGCCAGGGTCTGTGGCCATGAGGATGCAGCGCTCTATCGCTCTAGACACAGTTTGCACAACATAAGTGCGCTCTTCAGTTTGAGACCCACTTCCAGTATCATCCCAAATGTTCGTCAGTGGTGACGCAGGGGTGTCATTAAAGACCCGCTTGTAACGAAGCGTGCCATTGACATCGCAGAGCCGATTACCGCGTCCCAAACGCCGAAGGCCATCAAGGGACGTGGACCAATATCGCTTCTTTGGGTCGAACTTGCCCCCCTGCCAGTCAAACGTGTCACTGATGTATTCGTGAGATGATGTAAGGTCTCCGAGGCCGAAGAGAACACCCAACTTTTCGGCCTCTTTGGGAGCGTCTTTCTCGGTCTTGTTCAATCGTCTCCATTCAAAACTGGCAGTTTCAATGCAACCGTAGGAATCCTCCGAAACATCGGCATACTCTTTCGACTTGTAGGGGCGGCGAAATTTGCACTGTGACTTGTCTTTTGCGTAAACGATGATGGTGTCAAAGATTGAGGGCAGAAAGTCGGCAGTCCGATTACTCGTTGTTCGGAATTTTATTTCAATAATGTGGTTTGTTTCCCCAAACACCTCATCCATCACCGCCCGGACACGATGGACATTTTCATCCCCGATCTGCACGAAGATGGAGCCAGAATCGGTGAGGAGATCGCGAGCGACAGTGAACCGATCCCGCAGGTAAGTGAGGTAACTGTGGATGCCGTCGCGCCAGGTGTCGCGGAATGCTTTGACCTGCTCGGGCTCGCGGGTGATGTGGTCGGCCTTGCCATCCTTAACGTCGCGGCTGGTGGTAGACCACTGGAAGTTGCTATTGAATTTGATGCCGTAGGGCGGGTCTAAATAGATGCATTGCACCTTGCCGCGCAGGCCCTCGCGCTCGGCCAGGCTGGCCATGACCTGGAGGGAGTCGCCGAGAATCATGCGGTTGGACCAGTTTTGGTCGTGGGCGTAGAACTCGGTCTTGTCCGCACCCTTGGGGATGCCGTTAAAGTCGGCAAAGAGGTCAAATTGGTGCCCAGTGGCCTGTGTCCGGTGATCGGTGGTTTGCCGAAGGAGGTCATCGATCAGCACCTTGGGATGGACCTTCTCCTGGATGTAGAGCGGCGGGGCATGGACAACGAGATCGCTCCAGTCCTGTTCATCCTTACCACGCCAGACAAGCTGCGGATCAAGATCACGGTTGCGCCGTTCGTAGGCAACGCGGATTGGGCTGGTCTCCTCCTGCTTGAGCACGGATTGGTGTTCGGCGGTGGGAATGTTCTTCCGTTTGTCGGCGTCATGCTTGATCGTTTCGACGGATTTGAGCGTTGCTGGTTTCTTGGCCATTCAGATCATCCTTCGTTCTTATCAATTATTTCCCAGTGTCCACCCTTGTCCGGGCCGATCCGACTGAGGCGACCCTGTTTTTTCAGTGAGGCAATCTGTTTCCTGACCCCTCTCGTCGTAATTCCCAAGGATGCAGCCATTTCCGGAATAGTCATGTTCGGATTATCCGACAGCATATGCAGGATATCCACATCCGTTTTCCCTGAACTTTTCAGGGAACTTTTCAGGGAACCTTTTGGTGAACTTTTCACCGGCGTTTTCACCGACGCTGTAGCCGCATTTCGCCGTTTTATTGATGTTTTTGCAGAGTTTCCCTGCTTATATCCTGCGACCGTGAGCCCTTTGAGCCCTTTATGAGCCCTTTGATTTTCCAGGGGGTGTGAGCCCTTTGAGCCCTTTATGAGCCCTTTACGGTTGAAGGTATAGCAGGTTCCCCGTCCGGTAGTGCCCGTCCGGCTGAACAGTCCGAGTTGAACGAGTTCATCAAGGTCACGGGATGCTGTCGGTTTGGAGACGGAAAACGTCTCCTGATACTCAGTGTTTAACAGTTTACCCGTGTCCCGGGCCAGTTGCACGGCCTTCCGTTGCCGCTCGTTCAGGTTCAATCCGGCCAGGGCCTCATCCGTGAGCCAGTCGCGCCAGAGGGTGATGGTGAATTCGCCGCCACGCTGGGCAAAATCGGGCTCGGGCAGGTTGTGCTCAAGATTTTCGCGAATCATCATAAGGGTGCCGGTGCCATATTTTTCGATATACCGGACGAGGAAAAGCGCTTCGCAAAGCCGGTGGTTCCTGGCAATGGAACCGTGGGGATGGCGCAAACTCTCCATGGTCAGCGGCGCAGGCAGTTCCCCGGGATTCCAGACCTCGACACGATTGGCAAAGACGGAGACCTGCACGGCTCCGGCGGAGGTATAATCGCGATGGGCAATGGCATTGACGATTGCTTCGCTGATTACATCCGGCGGAATTTCGTAACGAACAGGCGCCTGATTGCTCTCGGCCCGGGTGCCGACGCTGCGGTTGAGTTTTGACATGACAAAATCCACAGCCATGTCCACTTGCTCAAAAACGGTTCCCTTAAAAATGCGATAAAACGGTACTGGCCGCTGAATCTCCGTGCCGTGAAAGTGCATACACCGCACCTCGGCGCAAGGCAGAAATCGTTGTGGATCTCGACCAAAGAGAAGTAGCGAGGCGTTGGTCAGCTGCCCTTTGCGCAGTAAGTGCAAGTGGGTGAGGACATCGGTCAGAGGCGTCTTTTCCGAAAGGGGAAACTGGCGTCCAGAACGGGCAGTTCGCACAAAGTTCGTCACGGCCTTGGCATCCAGATCATCGAGAGTCGCCTCTGGGCAGGGCCTCTCATCGAAGGAATGGGATTGGATGATGCCACACGACTCGAGGTAGTCCACCAGACTTTTGCTCAGGGCGGCAGTCAGTTCAGCGCTGCTTTCAAATCGCCGCCGGATAAGCTGATTGCCAGCCTTCCGAATGAGAGCCTGCATTTTAGGGTGTCGTTGCGTATCGCCCTTCCCTTTGACGAAAATGAGACGAGGTTTTCCCTGAACGGTGGCACGATTGAATTCCCGTTCCGTTGGCGAGATCCCCTCAGGATCCTCAAATCCATAGTCATTGCCAAACAGGCCGACGTATAGCGCACAACCATCCACTTCAGCGAGATAAACGGCATCCGCCTGACGGTCGCTGGCGGGCAAATCCTCAAAAAGAAACACCTCAAAAAAACGGTGCAGTAAAGTGTCATTTTCGATGAACGATTTTACCGCACGACGTTCTTCAGCCAGCTCTTTCTGGACACTGCTGATAAAAATTTTGAGACGGGTACCAGACATGGTCATGCTTTCCCCGAGTTCTTAATCCCTATAATCATCCGATTGAATTCGCTTTCGACCTTGGCTTTGAAGTCGGACTCTATTTGATAGACCTCGGTGAACTCAGCAAATGCCCAGCGTCCGTACTGTTTGAGGTTGTTTACGCCAGGCACCCAGTAGGTGTCCATGGTGGATTTCTTTTCTTTCGCATCTTCGCGCCGATAGCCTTTGATTTCGACAACCAGGTGCAGGAGGTCATCGGGACCGTGGCCGTCGTCCACCAACACGATGAAGTCGGGCAGATACTTCCTGATCTCCGAGCCATAGCGATAGGGGACTTCAAGGCCAAGGTTATGGTTCTTGGTATAGGCGATGACCTTCGGGTGCGATTCGGCGACACGGCAGAACTCCCCTTCCCAATCACTGTCGAGCACGACCCAGTTAACCTGGTTCTTTGGCGGGGGGCCATTGGTTTCCCAGCGGTCGGTGCGTGAGGTGTTGAAGCGGACGTGGGATGTGGATCCGATGGGATTGTAAGGATCGAGTAACGCTTTGATCGGGCGCTTGCCCGCCGCCGCATTGGTTATACCGGTGGTAATCTTGTTGCACGCCATATCCGCCAGATCCTGATGATCCATAAAGAGTGCGGGATAGGTGCCGCCCTTACAGACAAGACAGGTGTCTAGCCATTGCTTGGTAATGCGCTTGAGTTGGCCGAAGAGATGGAGTTTCGGCTCCTCCCCAGGATCGCGCCATTTTGTGTAGAGCAGGCGCTGGGTCAGATGGAACAGCACGGTAGAGGGACGGACGTCGCCGAGATGTTCTAAATTCAAATCGACACCCTCGCCGATAATGCCCGAATTTCGCGTGATGGACGGGCCGACGAGATCGGGGCTAAGAACGAGGATCGAGTCGTCGTTGAAACTGGCCGTAAGGCGTTCCTCCGGCAGTTCAACGCGGTAGCCTTCAACACGGGGGAAGCGAATTTCGAGCGCATCACGATCCGGGCGGATGGCTTTAACCTGTACCGTCTCACGTGGTGGTTGCGGTGGGGCGATAACCGGCTTGGCTGTGAAGTCGAAGGGAATGCCGAAAACATCGGCGTATTCGACATTGAAAAGACCTTCTTCATTGAGATCGTAGGACTGACGGCGTAGCGCACGCCCAATAACCTGCTCGCACAGGAGCTGGGTGCCAAAAGCACGGATACCGAGAACGTGCGTGACGGTATTTGCATCCCATCCTTCTGTAAGCATGGATACAGAGACGACGCAACGAATGGATCCGCCGAGCTGGTTGGGTTTACCAACGGTATTCATGACCTCGCGGAGCAACTCCTGGTCGGTGAGGTTATCGGCGGCCCGGGCGTCCCCGGTGCGCTCGATAATCTCTCGACGGAAGCGTTCAATTTCATCACTGGCCATGGAGCGAAAGTTGTCATCGAGGGCGTCGCCGGCTTCGAGTTGCTCGCTATCGATAAGCAGGGTATTGGGACGCGGGAGCGGGTTGCCATGCTCATCAAAGTTGCGAAAGAGGGCCAGGCGCCCGTTTTCAGGAGTAAAGGTGCCATCCTCGTTTTTCCGGTGAAAGCCGGAGATGAAGTCATAGACCAACTTCGAGATAGCCGTGTTCTGGCAGACAATGATGAAACAGGGAGGCACCCGAATACCCTTCTCGGCCCACAGACTGAAGGTCTTCTCGTAGTGACCATAGAGGGCCTGGAGAGCGGTTTGCAGACGGGCGGGAAGTTTAAGGGGATCGAGTTCACCACCCTGGCTCCGGCCTTTCTTGGGCATGTCCTTGCGGATATTCTCCCAAAGGTTGCGGTAAACCGGCATTTCATCGCCGGGAATGTTCTCCGCCACGGGAACGCGCGGTAATTTCACGATACCGCATTCAATCGCATCCATGAGAGAAAAGTCACTCATCGTCCACGGGAACAAGGTGCCTTCAGCATAGCCAGAGCCGCTGAGAAAGAACGGGGTGGCGGAAAGATCAATCACGCGGGAGAGTCCCAGTTTACGATTCACCGCTTCGAGGCCAGAAATCCAAAGGCGGGCGGCTTCGTTGTTTTTCTCCGCTTCCTTCCGTTCGTCCCCCTTGAGATCATCATCTTCCTCGGCTTCGGGTTTTTCACGGTAGCAATGGTGGGCCTCATCATTAAGCACCAGGATGTTTTTGAGGCCCATGAGATCAGGCATGACCCGTTGAATCATCTGGCCTTCGGTTTCCGTGGTGTTCAGATCCTCGCCTGTGCGTCCTTTAAGCAAAGAACGGCCACCGGCGGAGAGTTCGATCCGTTCGCGGAGCTTGAATGCGTGATAATTGGTAATGACGATTTTGGCGTCTTTAATGTAATCCAGCATGTCACTCGGTACCAACTCGCGATCCTGGTAATAACTATCAGGGTCGTGGGGCTGGAGCACACGGAGGCGATCCTTGATCGTGAGGCCGGGGGCAACAACAAGAAAACCGCGGCTGAAATGCTTACTGCCGGGGCGGCGGACGGCGTTGATCGTCTGCCTCGCGATGATCATTGCCATGACAGTTGTTTTACCCGTCCCGGTGGCCAGTTTGAGCGCGAATCGCATGAGTTCTGGGTTGGCATCCTTATTGGCTGCGGCAAGGTTTTCAAGGAGGCGCTTGCCTGACGTGGAATGGGGCGCAACTTCTGTCAGCCAGATGGCCGTTTCGACTGCTTCCACCTGACAGAAAAACGGACGGACACCGCCGAATTTGTGGTGCCGCCAATGCTGGAGCAGGCGAGCCGTCTCGGGCGTGACCTGCCATTGGTCCGGTTTTGGCAATTTCCGCCAGGAATCCACGTTCTGACGCACCTCATTGATGATGGAGGTTGGATCGTACTGTTGTTTCTTGGTCGAGAGGCCCTTCCCCTCGTCAAATACCATCTCATCCTGCTGTGCGGCCTTTTTCCGTTTTTTCGGCTTTGGAATGGGCGTGATGAACTCGGCACGGCGGCGAATTTCCAAGATCCGTTGAGTCGGTTGGCCTTGCGGATCCAATTCCCAATGGCGTTGCGGGCACTCGTAGGGAGAGTTAAGGATTGGGTGGTCAAAGAATTCGTTATTGGACGGTCCGGGCATGTGTCACCGTTTCCCCTGCTGTGTTCCAGGACTTCCGTAACTTGCCCGCCCTTCCCGCAATACCTTGGCACAGTAGGAATTGAGACTCACGCCCTGGCGCAAGGCGAGAATGGCCAGTTCCTGATGAAGTTCCTTGCCGACACGGACGACGAACTTTCCGGAATAGTCCTTGCCGAGGGTCGCCGACGGGAGCGACATTCCGTTGGCCCCGTGAATGGCGAGCCATTCCTCGACCGCCTGGCACAATTCCACATACACTTTTGCCTCATCGTCGCCATGAATCCCGCCCAGCATTAGACCGGGACAGGAACCGACGTAACATTGATCCTCGTCTGACCACTCAACGATCTTCAAGTAGCGGTCACTAGGTTTCATGGCTGCGTCTCCCGTAAAGCTGCTTCCACATTGATACTACTTTGATACTACGGTGTCAATGCGCTGTGAATGCTTTAGAACGGCAATGTGTATTCCCGAATCTTGCGTTGGATCGTACGGGTCGAGATGCCTAACTCATCCGCGGTCATCTGCCGGTTCCCATCATGGCGGCGCAACGCCTGCAACAGGGCTTCCTTCTCAATCTCGGCGAGGGTCGTCCCGGACTGCGCCGTCGCCGACTTGGACTCCCCGGCCGCCGCCCGCCCCACCCGGAGATCCTCCGCCTGCAAGACCGGTCCGGCGGCCATGATCACCGCCGATTCGACAACATTCCTGAGTTCCCTGACATTTCCAGGCCAGGCATAGGCCTCCAGCTTCGCATAGCACGCGGGAGCCACCGACTCAATATGTCGGCCGTGTCCAGCACAGGCCAGCGCAACAAACCGGTCCGTCATGACCCGGATGTCCTCATGCCGGGCCCGCAAAGGTGGAAGCCGGATCGTCACCACCTGTAGCCGGTACAACAAATCCTGGCGGAACTCACCCGCCTCCACCAGTTCATCCAGATCACGATTGGACGCCGCGACAATCCGGACATCCACCTTGATGGGACCGCGCCCGCCGACCCGCATCACTTCCCTCTCCTCCAGCGCCCGGAGCAGGCGTGCCTGAACCGACTTCGGCGCGATTCCGATTTCATCCAGAAACAACGTGCCGCCATGGGCGCGCTCGAAGGCACCCTCATGGCGGTTGGTGGCGCCGGTAAAGGATCCCTTCTCATGACCGAAAAGTTCGGACTCCAGAAGGGTTTCCGCAAAAGCGCCGCAGTTAACGGCGACAAAGGGACCGTCCGCGCGCTTCCCGTCGGCATGCAAGGCCCTGGCGACCAGTTCCTTGCCCGTTCCGCTTTCCCCCTGCACAAGCACGGTGGCGTTGGTTCCCGCGACGGCAGCAATCTGGCGCAGTACTTCCTGCATGGATGGGGCACTGGCTACCATGTTTCGCGCCGAATACCGGCCCTGCACGGTATTGCGAAGTTGTGTCACTTGCGTCCGCAATTGGCTGGTCTCGATCGCCCGCGCCAACTTCGCCTGCAAGTCGGCCAGATCGAGCGGCTTCATCAGGTAGTCGTAGGCGCCTTGTTTCAATGCCCTCACGGCGGTATCCACCGACCCATAGGCCGTCATGATGAGCACCGGCACTCCCGGCTTCAGGCGGCGGACGTCCTCCAGCACTTTGATCCCGTCAATATCGGGCAGGAAAAGATCCGTCAGGACCACATCGGGTTGCTCCCGGAGCAGTCCATCAATCCCACTCCGGCCCGTCATGGCGGAAACCACGGCATATCCCGCATCCTTGATGGCATCCTCTACCGAACGGAGACCGTCGGGGTCATCTTCAATCACCAGGATTTTTACTGTTTCAATGGCTGGCATGTCAATGGCGTGCAGGATAGCCGACTTCTCTGATTATTTCAACGCATCGCAAAGCGGCAACCGGATGATGAACCGTGCGCCGCTTTCCTTCCGGTTTTCCGCCGAGATCGTTCCCCCGGAATTTTCCACGGCAGCCTTGGCCAGATAAAGTCCCAAGCCGATACCGTCCGGACGCCCTGTGACGAACATCTCAAAAATGAGATTCAGGTCGCCCGGCTTGATCCCCGGTCCCTCATCCTCAACCGTCAAAACCGCATGGGTTCGATCGAGCCGTGTTGTCACAACCACGCGCTGTCCCGCCACGGACATCTGCTTTGCATTCGAGAGGACGTTGATGATGGCCCGCTTCAAGGCGACGCTTTGCCCCATCATGCCCAGTGAATCCTGAGTCAGCCGCGGCTCCAGCATGATTTCCGCCCGCTCGAAACGGGGCCCGAGAAGGGTGATGCAATCCCGGACACACTCGTTCACATCGAACCGCTCCGCTTCGCGGGATTCCGGCTTTGACACAAAAAGAAACTCGCGCATCACGAGATCAACCCGATCCATCGTGGTCCTCGCTCGCGTGGCCAGTTCGACAATTCTTCCGAGCTTGCAGTCCGTCCCCTTACCGGCCTCTTTTTCCAGCATTTGCATATCGAGCCGGAGGGAACTCATCGGATTACGGACATCATGTATGATGCCATCGGCAAGCAACCCGGCGAAGGCCAGGTGCTCCTCGTCACGACGCCGGCGTTGTCGTTCCATTTCGTGCCGGACCACCCAAAGAACCAGAACCACCGCCAGGCCCAGCGCCACGCTCAGCGTGATGAGGGAAAGCCGGAACATGATTCCCAGCATCCGGGAGGCCTGTTCCTCGCGCTGTTGGACGGCATCCTTCCGCATCGCCACCTGGACGCTCCGCGGCACTCCACCCGGGCCTGTTGTCTTGGCCGAAAAGGTCAGAACGGGGACTACTCCCGCTTCCGTCGCCAACAGTTTCCGACCGACCCGCACATCGACATCCGCCACCGGATTGATTTCCTCCGTACCGGTATTGGTGCTGGATATATCTTCATGGAAAAGGGTGACATCCCCTTCATTGACGGTGACATACTCCAGGGACGGTTCAATCCCCTTCAAGGCATGAACAAGCCTGCCGAAATCAGTCCACCGATGCGGCTCATCCCGTTCTGATTGAACCACCGGGTGATTTGCCAGATTCCTGGCAAGTTCGGTCCCCAGGCCCATGACGGATTGTGCGACGGTATCATGCAGGCTCCGGCTGTGCATTTGCCGCAGAAACCAGAGGTTCACTCCGGCCAGAATGGCGATGCACCCCACCAGAACCCCGGCGATTATCAAAAGTGAATGTTGTCGTTTAAACAGCGTCGCTGCAATCCCCTCATGTAATTTCCCTCATGCCCGGAAACGGGGTCGCCCTTCCGAAGGGCGCGCCAGATCCGGCGGACTTCGCCAGGATCGTACCGCCTGAGAATGAAATCGGCCCTGAAATGTCGGCACCCCATCTCCTGGATTTCGCTCAGGCGTTTTGACAGACAGAAGGGAGTCTGGTTGATGAGAATAGACCGGCACCCCTGCTGGACAAGGCGAACCTTTTCCCCGCTACCGGACACCCAATCCCGTTCCGAGTCGCGGCAGTCGGGACCGGCGGGACAGGTTCGCGCCATGGCGGCCAGCGCACAGTTCTCCGAAATAAACAAAGGGGTATCCTGATATACAATCACCGTCGACTCGTCGGCAAACTGGTTCAGCAATGCCCTGATGTTATGACGGTCATCTTCCGGCGAAAGTGTAAAATGCCCCACACTCATGGCGCCCAACTGCCGTGCCGCCGAGCGGTTCATCACGTATACCGGCCAATCCGTGCCGCAGCCAGCCACGGTCCCCCCGGCATCCAAGCGGGATAATCCCCATAGAGACGCCGCCTCCCAGCGCGTCCACCCCGCCATACTCAAGGCA
>Ga0118677_10005122_pt1 | contig 23225 bp, 20 predicted proteins | sample AliMusrvi5mmetaG_FD_86154 | JGI IMG/M metagenome (GOLD analysis project Ga0118677, IMG submission 86154)
AAATTGAAGTGTTTACAATGATGCGAGAGCGCCGTGGGTTGTTGCGGGGCTTTTCAAGCGCAGCGGCTGTATTTATCCATACCGCCCAAGCTGGAAAAGCCCCGCGACGGCCCGCGCCGCCGAGCCGCGTGTAAAGAATGAAATTTAAACCGCATCTAGACAGCGTAACGCGTGGCGATTGCCCGCCAGTGCTTGAGCAATAAGGCCCGAAGCTTGCGTGCAATCAGCAGATTGGGAAAGAGGGCGCAAGATGGGAACGCGCGCCCCCCCTACCCCGCCGTGTAGCTGCTTTCCACGCGCTGGGCGACGTCTTCGTAGCCGTAGTCCACCTCGTAAATCTGCTTGTAGCACCCGAGCGCCTTGTCCATCTGGTCCATCCGCTCATGGAGGCGGCCCAACTGATACAGCAAATCCTTTTTGGTGGCGTCCATGGCGAGAATCTCCCCGGCGGCGTCGCTGAACTGCTTGATCGCGAGATCAAGCATCCCTTTGCCGACGTAGCAGCGGCCCAGCAGGCTCATGGCGCGCAGGCGCACATTCGGGTTCCCGCGCGCCTTTTGCAGTTCGGGGATGGCTTCGGTAAACTGGCCGATGATCATGAGTTGCTCGCCCAACTCGAAGCGGAAGAGCAGATCCGTCGGGTTGCGCTCCACGCGCTTGCGCGCTTCGTCGAGAAGCGATTCGTTTTTTTGCCGCACGAGCCCCTCCATTTCCTCGCGGACGCGCGCGCTTTCCTCATGGGTATCGCCCACCACCGCCAGCCACTCTTTGCGTTCCGCGATCGCCTGGTCGAGCTGTTTGAGCTGCATGTCGCTTACTTTGCGCAGCAGCCAGTTGTCGGACCCCTTGGAAAGTTCGCTGGCGTAGTTGTACCAGGCCATCGCGTTTGCGAAATCCTCGCGTTGTTCGTAAAGGGAGGCGATCTGACGGGCGATGTCGATGCTATCGGGCTGGAGTTGCGCCTGCTCGTGGAGCTCGGCGAGCAGGTGGCCGATGGCCGCGTCGTCCTTCACCACGCGGTTCTTTTGCTCCATCGCCTCCGCCTGGTCCCGGTTTTTGATGAGGTCGCGGTAATCCTTGGCCGTGTCCCACCCGCCCGCCTTCATGGTGTTGGCGGCGGCGGCATCCTTGGCCCGCTTGTTGGCGATCAAGTCATTGGGGTTGATCTCCAGGATTTTGTTGAACACCACGAGCGCCTTGTCCGCGTCTCCGTGGCCGAAGTAGAGCTCACCCAGTTCGCTGAGGGCCTTGGTGTCCTTCGGGTCTGCGTCAATGAGGGTCTGCAAGGCAAACACGGCGGTCTCAAACTGCCCCAGCGCCATGGCGGCGTCCTTGAGCAGATGGTTGGCCACATTATTATGCGGGTCGCCCTCGAGGGTTTTCTCCGCGAGCTCCATTGCCGCCACCGGGTCTTTCTTGAGGATCTGCGGCCCCTTGAGGGAGATCGTGGAAAGCCCGCCAAAGAAACTCTTCTTGCCTTTGTTGAGGGCGATTTGCGCCTTGCGCATCACCTTGCGGCCTTCCAGAAACTCCGGCGTTTCCTTGATGACCGCCTGAAGAAGAGTGACGGCGTATGCGAAATTGCGTATCTCCATTGCACTGACAGCCTTGCGCCAGTTGATGCGGGAGTTTTCAGAGAGGTCGTTTTCAGTCTTTAAGGGCATACCAGGGGAAAGGAATCAGCAAAATAGCACCCGTTCCGACCGCAATGCAATCCGGAACTCCATCGAAGGGAAGGTTTCAGGAGAAAGCCGGAGTTTGAGGAAAAACGCACCACGCCCGGCTCGCCAACTTCCGGGGGGTCACCTCGCTTTGTCGGGCTTGGGCGGGTTGATCTGATCTTTCACCATGCCGACAAATTCCCCGAACTGCTTCTGCACGTTGGGAACAAAATTAGTCGTCCCTTTCTCAAAGAGAACCACGAAAGAGAGCGTGGAGACCATAAAAACCGCGAACCAGAAAATGTTACGGATCAAAGACATTTGTGAGGCATTCTAATACGTCCCCTCTTGGCGTCAACCACGGATCGTGGATGCCGCACGGGCTCAGGCATCCAGCGCAGGTGCTTCCGCGATGGACGGAAAAAACGTCGGCTAAAGTCCGGCACAAGAAAACTGCTTCGTTATCCCTAAGAGCTTGTGAAAAAAGTGAGGGGAGAGAGCGCGAGAGGGAGAAAGGGGCTTTTGGGCAAAGCGAGAGCGACGAGCGGATCGGTTGATCCGAGAGGAGCGAACAACGCCGCCAGAGGCTCTTTATCCCCTCGCGCCTTGGCCACCACCAAAATCAGCCGCAACGCGCACGCCCCCCACTTTTTTCACAAGCTCTAATACTCCCGAGCCAGCAGATACTCGCCGATGGCCCGGAGCGTGTCGCCGTTCTTCCCGAACGGCTTGAGCGCGGCGAGCGAGGCGGCGGTGAGGCGCCGGGCTTCTTTGCGGGATTTCTCCAAGCCGAGCAGCGCCGGGTAGGTGGCTTTTTGCGCGGCCACGTCTTTGCCGGCGCTTTTGCCGAGTTTTTCACTGGTCTGGGTGACGTCAAGGATGTCGTCGATGACCTGGAAGGCCAGCCCGAGATTCATCCCGAACGCCGTGAGCGCCTCGAGCCGGGCCGGGGTGGCATTGGCGCTCATGCCGCCGAGCCGGATGGAGGCGGTGAGCAGCGCGGCGGTCTTGGCTTCGTGGATGAAGCGGAGTTCGCGCACGGTGAGCTTTTTGCCTTCGCCTTCAAGATCAGCCACCTGTCCCGCGATGAGCTGGCAGCTTCCGGCAGCGTGGGCGAGTTCCCTGAGCAGCGTGGCGACGGGGTAGCGCGCGGTGCCTTGCGCGGCGGTGAGAATTTCAAAAGCGAGGGTGAGCAGCGCGTCTCCGGCGAGCACGGCGATGCCGTCACCAAAGACCTTGTGGCTGGTGGGGCGGCCACGGCGGAAGTCGTCGTTGTCCATGCACGGGAGGTCGTCATGGATGAGCGAGTAGGTGTGGATGCACTCCACGGCGCAGGCGGCGGGAAGTGCCGGCTCGAGCGCGCCGCCGCAGGCTTCCGCCGCCGCAAGGCAGAGCACGGGGCGGAGGCGTTTGCCCCCCGCAAAGAGCGAGTAGCGCATCGCCTTGTGAATGGTGGCCGGTTTGACGGTCGCCTTGGGGAGAAAGCGGTCAAGCGCACCGTCCACGACGGCGCTTCTCTCGTTGAGGTAATCCTTTAAGATCATGGCAGTGGGCAATCTGCAAGAGCTTGGGGGCGTTTGGCAAGCCGGGGGTTGCGCAGGGTGGCGGAATCGGGGTGATTTTTCAAGGAAAGGAGGCTGATTCGTTTAACAAATCGCGCGTCGAAGGCCTTTCGACGGGGTTTGCTTAATGAAGACTTAACAAAGTGCCGCTTGCAGTTGGAGGGGCCTCTTGCCAGAATGTGCATGGTTTTTCCGGAACCGGCCCCTGACAGATGTGTCGGACATTGGGCGATTGGATTTGATCTCATCAATTATGAAAAATTTTCTGACCGTTGTAATTTTTGTGCTGGCCGTTGGGCTGGGATACCAGTTGTTGGACCGCGCCGGGTATTTGAAATTCAAGATTCAAGTCGTGGCGTCCAATCCCGAATCCACCGCCAAGACGACCCCAGCGGCGACCGCTGAAACAGTGGCGGACACCACGCCAGCGGCAACCCCGGCAGCCACGCCTGAGGCGATTCTGGCGCCCACCGCCGAGGCCGCAACGGCCGCCCCTGCGGAGACGACATCCCCGGCCAGCTCCGAAGCCATTCCGGCGGCGGCTCCTGCAGAAACTCCGGCGGCGGCTCCTGCAGAAACTCCGGCAACTGCAACCACAACCGCGCCCACGGAGGCGGCAAGCACCAGCACGCCCGCCGCTCCTGCGGTCGATTTGAGCGCCGTGGAAGCCCGCTATTTGCCCAAGCAAGTCAAGTTGATCAAAGCGCAGCCGTTTTCGATCATGCTCGGGGGGAAGGCGATTGGAAGCGGGGTGGCACCAGCCGGAGTGATGGTGAAGCTCCTGGGCGTTCAGGGCGTGCAAATCCAAGTTCTATTGGGGCCGAATGCGCTCAAATGGATTGCCGCAGAGGATACGGACATCAGTGAACGGATCACCAACATCAAAGCCTTGGGGGGCGATGGCTCTGCCCCCGCGAGCCCCCCCGCAGCGGCGTCCACTCCCTGGGTTTCCAAGCTGGAGCACAACTCCAGCACGCACCCGAAGCCGCACAGCGCCCCCACGCCTCGCACCCAATAGGGCGGGTTGTCCATGCCTCGTGAGGCGGGCTCCAGAGGGGCTTCCTCTCTCTTTCCGGGAGCGATGCGATGTTTTTGCGCGGTTTCCACTTGCCAACCGGCGTGCCGAATGGTGGGTTTAGCGACCCTATGAGCCAGCCAGCCAATCCGCCGCAGAAACCCACCGAACGCATGGAGAAAATCGTGTCGCTTTGCAAGCGGCGCGGATTCATCTTCCAATCCAGCGAAATCTACGGCGGCATCAACGGTTTTTGGGACTACGGTCCGCTGGGCGCGGAGCTCAAGCGCAACGTGAAAGAACTCTGGTGGAAGAGCATGACCAAGATGCGCGAGGACATCGTGGGCCTGGACGCCAGCATCATCATGCACCCGGCGATCTGGAAGGCCAGCGGCCACTGCGACACGTTCGCCGACCCGATGGTGGACTGTCTGCTCACCAAGAAGCGGCTGCGCGCGGACCAGATCGAACCGCAGAGCGGCGTCGCCTATTTCTGGAGCGGCGCGAAGGACGAGGCGACCGGCAAGGAGCTTTGCGAGCCGTTCTCGGCCCTGCTCGCTCCCGGCAAACCGGCAGAGAGCGCCCGCAAAGTCGCCACCCAGTTTTATTCCCAGCGGGGAATCCAGACGCCCGTCCTCCTCGGCGAGCGTACCGAGAAAGTCGAGAACACCACGGGGTACAACCCGGAGAACGGCGCGCTCTTGACCGAGCCGCGCATGTTCAACCTGATGTTCAAGAGCCACGCCGGGCCCGTGGAGACCGAGGACAACGTCGTCTATCTGCGCCCGGAAACCGCGCAGGCCATCTTCGTCCAGTTCAAGAACGTGCTGGAAACCTCGCGCCAGAAGGTCCCCTTCGGCATCGCGCAGATCGGCAAGGCGTTCCGCAATGAGATCAACCCCCGCAACTACACCTTCCGCTCGCGCGAGTTTGAGCAGATGGAGCTCGAGTTCTTCATCAAGCCCGACGAGGTGGTGGAAGCGCAATGCGGCGCGGTCGCCGGCCTGCCCGAGAATGGCGCGCCCACCGATCCCCCGCAAGCCAACTGGGGCTGGCAGGTGTGGCACGGCTACTGGGTGGAACAGCGGATGCGCTGGTATGAGAGCATCGGTCTCACCCGCGATACGCTAGAGCAATACTGGCAAAAGAAGGAGGAACTCGCCCACTACGCCCGCGCGTGCGTGGACATCCTTTACAAATTCCCCTTTGGCACGCAGGAGCTCGAAGGCATCGCCGCGCGCGGCAACTTCGATCTCTCCCAACACCAGACGCACTCGGGCAAATCGATGGAATACTTCGACCAGGAAGCCAAGGCCAAATACGTGCCGCACGTCATCGAGCCTTCCGCCGGGGTGGACCGCCTGCTTCTGGCCCTCCTCTGCAACGCCTACGACGAAGAAGAGGTCACCGACGAGAAGGGCAACAAGGAAGTGCGCACCGTGATGCGCTTCCACCCGCGCGTGGCCCCCATCAAGGTGGGTGTCTTCCCGCTGCTCAAGAACAAGCCCGTGTTGGTGGAAAAGGCGCTGGAAGTGCGCGACCTGCTGCGCCCCTTCATGAACGTCTTCTACGACGACGGCGGCGCCATCGGACGGCGCTACCGCCGCCAGGACGAAGCGGGGACCCCCTTCGGCGTCACCATCGACTTCGACACCATCGGCGAGAACGGCCCCGAACTGGAAGGCACCGTCACCCTGCGCCACCGCGATTCCATGACGCAGGAACGCGTGAAGATCAGCGAGCTGCTTTCAATTCTCCTGCCGCAGGTGCAGTAGGCACAAAGGCGCTCCTCCCTGACAAGGTGCGGCTGCCGGAGCAGGTGGACATCGTCACGGTCCAAGCCCGGGCGCGCGACGCCGGAGTGGTGTTTGCCAGCGGCTCGGTTTTCTTTGCCGCCCGCTCCGGGGAAGCTCTCGCGGCGCCTCACATGCGGTTGAACTGCGCCAAAATGCGCTCCCCCTTGCCCCCGCGATATTCCCCGATCTCGCGGCGCCTCACATGCGGTTGAACTGCGCCAAAGGCTGCGGAGCCGGATTTGGAGCGCGGCGTGGAAATTTTAGGAAAAATCGTTTCCGCGCACGCCTGATTTGGTGCATGGTTCTTTTTTCCAATTTCCCATGGCACACCAAATCATTACTTTTCACTACACCCTCAACGACTCCGACGGCGTTGTCATCGAATCCTCCCGGGAGCGTGATCCCATTACGTTCATGACCGGCATGGGGATGATCGTCCCCGGCTTGGAAAAGGAGATCGTCACCTATACCGTGGGACAGAAGGGCCGCGTGGAAGTAGCAGCTGAGGACGGCTACGGGCTCATCGATTTCGGCAAATACGTGGAGGTGCCGCGCGAGGCGCTCCCCAAGCAGGACATCAAGGAAGGGGATATGTTCCAGTCCAACCAGAGCCCCATGCCTTTCCGCGTCAAAGAAGTGCTGGAGAGCCACGTCATTCTGGACGGCAACCACCCGCTCGCGGGTGAGGATCTCATTTTCGACGTCGAAATCCTGGAAATCCGCGACGCCAGCGAACAGGAACTCCAAGAACTCCAAGAGATGATCAACGGGACGCAGGGCGGTCAGCCCCCCGAAGCTCCCCAAGCGACAGCGTAATCCCCAAACCGGACAAGGCGAGAGGAACAGGGTGCCCCACACGGGCCCCGACCCCGGCCAAAAGCCGCCAAAGCGCCTTTTTCGAGCATTTTTGATCAAACGGGTATTGATCCCAAAGCAGAACCAGCGTACCAAAGCGACCAACATGAAAAACACGACCGAGACATCCGGGTCCGCCGGACGGTGGATTTCCTACCGTGAAGAAATCAAAGTATTAGACTGCACGATCCGTGATGGCGGCCTGATGAACGACAGCCAGTTCGACGACCGCACCGTCAAGTCTGTCTATAACGCCTGCGTTGAGGCCGGGGTCGATTACATGGAAATCGGCTACAAGGCCAACCGGAAAGTCTTCGCGCGCGACCGCTACGGTGATTGGCGTTTTTGCGACGAAGCGGACATACGCCGCATCGTGGGGGACAATGACACGCCGCTGAAAATCTCGGTCATGGCCGACGCCGAGAAGACCGAATACCACGGTGACATTTTGCCGAAGGACCAGAGCGTGATCGATCTGGTTCGCGTGGCCACCTACATCCATCAAATCCCCACCGCCCTTGACATGGTCAAGGACGCACACCAGAAGGGCTACGAGACATGCGTGAACCTGATGTCCGTCTCCAACGTGCTTGAGCGCGAACTCGACGAGGCGCTGGAACTGCTGGCGACTTCGGAAGCCCAGGCGATCTACCTGGTGGACAGCTTTGGCGCGCTTTACACCGAGCAGGTCGATTACCTGATGCAAAAATACCTGCGCTACGCAAAGGCGGCGGGCAAAGAGGTGGGCGTACACATGCATAACAACCTCCAGCTCGGTTTCGCCAACACCATCCAAGGCATCGTCGCGGGGGCCAACTACCTGGACGCCACCATGGCAGGTTTGGGCCGTGGCGCGGGCAACTGCCCCATGGAATTGCTCATCCGCTTCCTGCACAACCCGAAATACAATCTGCGTCCCGTGCTCAAGTGCATCCAGGAGGACATCGAACCCCTGCGCGCAGAACTCGGCTGGGGTTTCAGCGTCCCCTACATGCTCACCGGGTTCATGAACCGGCACCCGCGCTCGGCCATCGCCTGGAACGCCTCTCCCGAGAAGGACGACCTCGTGGCTTTCTTCGACAAAATCATCGTCGAAGAAGAAGCGTAATACCAGTTCGCGCCTATCTCAGCGCCAAAGGCGCGGCCCCATGATAGTCTGGGCCAACGGCCCAGGTCTCCGGAAAGGACGGCTGAGGGCTGAAAGCCCTTTGCGTTCTTCCACCCAAATTCCTGGGGCATTGCCCCAGCAAGCTTGGGCAGTATGGAAAATCAGCCGCTGCGCTTGCGCCTTGCGCGCCGCCCCGTGGCGCCGCCTTCCTTATCTGGAAGTTTCTTTTGGCAGCCGCTGTTCCGTCGAGAAGAGCTTGTGTTTCGAGGAGACCGTGGGGTTGTCTGCGTCAAATGTGCAGGCCATGTGCACGCCTTCGATGGGCTTCTGCTTGACGCGGTCCACTTCACTTCCATTCCAGAATGCCCTTGGCCCAGGCCCAGACGAGGCTTTCGAGCAGGAGCAGCAGGAAGAACATGAGGGCGAGGAATCCGGCTACGGGGATTCTGAAAAATCCCATGTCGGCAAAGGGGAGGAGGAAGACGGTTTCCACGTCAAACACGAGGAAGACGAGGGCGTAAAGGTAGTAATGGGACTGGAACTGGATTTGCGCTGTGCCCGTGGACTCAATGCCGCACTCGTAGCTGGCTTGTTTGTCTTTGCCGGGCTTGGCGGGGGAGAAGGTGCGCGCCCACAGCCACGCGAGCGCAAGCGGAATGAGCGGGAAGATGACGGCGATGGCCAGGAAGACGGTGAGCAGCAGGTAATCGTAGGACATGGCTGGGAAAGGCGGTTGGCGAGTGGGTGTGTTCGCGGATCAGCGCATGGCTGAGCCTGATTTTATGGAAAATTTGACGGCGGACGTGTAGGCGCTGCTGATGGGCTCCAGCAGGAGCGAAGGATAGAGCCCAAGGACAAACACGGCCAGGGCGAGCAGGCCGACAAGGGTGGAGGTGGCGCTCCGGGGCTCGGGCGCAGCGGATTCCACGGAGGATGGGATGACGAAGATGTGTTTGAGGACGATGAGGTAGTAGTAAAGGGAGACGGCGTTGAAGGCGACGGCGAGGACGATGATCCAGAGCAAGGGAAGGTTGCCGTTGCTGGACGCCGAGCCGAGCGCGCTGGCGAAGAGATAGAATTTGCCGATGAATCCGGCGAGCGGCGGGATGCCTGCGAGCGAGATCATGAACACGCCCATGCAGAAGGCCAGGCCGGGTGCGCTTTTGTGCAGGCCTTGGAAGTGGTGGAGTTGCGAGCCGCCCCGGCGCTGTTCCACGAGCGAGACGACGCCGAACGCGCCGAGCGTGGTGAGGGCGTAAACAATCACGTAGAAGACGACGGAGGAGACGCCGTTCTTGCCCGCCGCCGTGAGGCCGATGAGCATGTAGCCGGACTGGGCGATGGCGGAGTAGGCGAGGATGCGCTTGACGTTGGACTGGCTCAGCGCGGCGAGGTTGCCCACCACAACGGAGGCGGTGGCGAGGATGGCCAGCAGAGGCAGCCACCCGGGCAGCATCTGCGCCCAGCCAGCGTTGCCATCGGCGGCGGCGAAACCGAAGGTGAGGAGCTTGGCGAGGATGAGGAACCCGGCGACCTTGGAGCCGGAGGCGATGAGGGCGGCGGTGGAGGTGGGCGCGCCTTCATAGACGTCGGGCGCCCAGAGGTGGAAGGGGACGGCGGCGACTTTGAAGCCGAACCCGACCATCGCCATGACGACGCCCGCAAGCAAGAGGGGATCGAGCGCGGCGTCCCTGGACATCCCGCCGAGATCGTGAAGCGAGGTGGAGCCGGTGACGCCGTAGATGAGGCTCAAGCCGAAGAGCAGGAACGCAGCGGAGACGCCGCCGATGAGGAAGTATTTCAGGGCGGCCTCTGCGGAGGCGCTGCTGCGCTTGAGATAGCCGGTGAGGACGTAGAGCGGGATGCTCGTCATCTCCAGGGCGATGAAGATCATCAAGAGGTCTTCCGTACCCGCGAGCAGCATCATGCCGATGGTGGAGAAAAGAATGAGCGCGAGGTATTCGCCAAAATGTTCGCGGACGTTGGAGCCGACGGCGAAGACAGCGGTAATGAGGCTCAGGACGAGGACGGCGACTTTGACAAGCCGCGTGAGCGGATCGAGCACGACCATCCCGTGGAAAAGGTTCGCGTTTTCGGGAACGAAGAAGAGCCAGGCACCGGCGAGCAGTCCGCCGAGGAGCGTGATGCAGAGGAGCAGATTGCGCTTGGTGGCGGTCGCCGGGATGAGCCCGAGCACCAGTATGAGAAGGCTGGTATCCAGGAGGATGGATTCCGGCGCGAGGAGTTTGAGAAGGTGGAGGGTGTCGTTCATTTCGCCACCTCCTGGATCAGACGGTGCATAATCGAGTGCGGGCTTTCAAAGCTGCGCAGAATGGGATCGAGCAGGATGTTCGGGAAAAGGCCGATGCCGAGGGTTGCCGCCATGAGCAGGAGCGCGCCGAGGCGCTCGGGAAGACTGATGGGTTCGAAATCGTGTGGGTGCTCTGCATCGGCTCCGGGAAGCTCCGGCGAGCCGGTGAGCGCCGGGAAGAAGCTCCGTTGCAGAGCGCGCAGGGTGAAGGCAACGGTGACGACGACGCCCAGCGCGGAGAAGATGAGCAGCACGGGGAAGGCTTTCCACGCGCCGAGGAGGATGGAGATTTCCGCGATGAAGCCGCTGAAGCCGGGGAGCCCCATCGAGGCGACGGAAGCGACGGTGAACGTAAACGCGACAAAGGGCATCGCCTTGGCAAGGCCCATTTTCCCGAGGAGGCTGATTTCGCGGGTGTGCGTGCGGTCGTAGATCATGCGGCCGACGACGGCGAAGAGGAGTCCGCCGATGATGCCGTGGGAGAACATCTGCAACACCGCGCCGCTCAGGCCGATGGTGTTGAGGGTGACGAGCCCGAGCAGGACGAAGCCCATGTGGTTGATGCTCGAATAACCGACGACGAATTTGAGATCGCGTTGGGCGAGGGCGACGAGCGCGCCCCAGACGATGCCCACCGTGGCAAGGATGGCGATGGGCATGCGCCAGTAGTCCAGGCCGGCGGGGAAGAGCACCATGGCCACGCGGAGCGCGGAGTAGGAGCCGAGCTTCATGACGACGCCCGCGAGCAGCATCGAAACGGCGGTGGGGGCGGCGACGTGGCCGGTGGGCGCCCAGGTGTGGAAGGGCCAGATGCCCGCGAGGATGGCGAACCCCAGGAACATCACCGGGAAGGCCCAGAGCTGGAACCCGAGAGGAAATTTGAAGTAGGCGAGCCGCATCAAATCAAAGGAGACGTCCGGGTTGACGACGTAAACGCCGAGCAGCGCCAGGAGCACAAGCGCACTGCCCGCGACGGAGTAGATCGTCAGCTTCATCGCGCCGTATTCGCGGTTCGTGGAGCCCCAGTTGGAAATGAGGAAGTATTTCGGGATGATGACGATCTCGTAAAAGACGAAGAGCAGGAAGAGGTCCAGGCTCTGGAAAACGCCATACACGCCGCCGATGATGGTGAGGAAGAGAGCGAAGAACGCGCGTGGCTGCTGGGTGACGTTCCAGGAGAAGAGGATGCCGGTGATGGCGATGATGCCGGTGAGCAGAAGCATCACCAGGCTGATGCCGTCCGCGCCGGTGACAAAGCCGATGCCGAGTTTTTCCACCCACGGGAAGTTGATGACGGACTGGATGGGGGCCGCGCCGGGCGACATGTCGTAGCCCCGGAAGGCGGCGATGGCGAAGCCGAACCCGGTGAGCGCGGAAAGCAGCGCGATCCATTTTGCGGCGGCGCCAAAGCGCACCGGCAGCATCAGGATCAATGCAACCCCGAGGAAGGCGGAAAGGAACGTGGCGGTGAGGAGAAATTCGGTCGGCATTATGGCAGAAGTTTGAGGACCGTGTTGTTGAAGAGGGAGATGAGGAGCTGCGGGCAGATGCCCAGCACGAACATGAGCGCAATGATGGGGACGACGGTGAGACGTTCGCCCGTGGTGAGGTCCGGGAATGCGGCCCAGCGTTCACCCAGCGGGCCGGTGAAGACGCGCTGGATCATGTTCAAAAGAAAGACGGCGGTGACGAAGAGGCCGATGGCGGCGAAGGTGGAGGCAACCGGGGTCAACGCGAAGGAACCTTTGAAAATAAGGAATTCGCCGACGAACCCGTTCAAGCCGGGCAGCCCGAGCGAGGAGAAGATGCTGATCCCCATGAGGCCCGTGAGGACCGGGGCGGCGGTGCGCAGACCGCCAAAGTCATTCAGGCCGCGCAGGCCGTCGCTGCGGCGCTCGATGAAGCCGACGAAACAGAAGAGGGCGGCGGCGGTGATGCCGTGGTTGAAGACTTGCAACAGGACGCCATTCATGGCGGCGGCACGCTCGTTGGTCATGCCGGTTTCATTGAACGTTGCAGCAACGGCAAAGATGCCCAGCAAGCAATACCCCAGATGATTTATGGACGAGTAGGCGACGATGCGTTTGAGATCGGTCTGCGCCAGCGCGGCGAGCGCGGAAAAGACGATGGTGACGACGGCAAACGCGAGCAACGGTGCTTGGAAGGCGTGCATCTGCTCTGGGAAGAGCGGCATGAGCAAGCGCAGGAACCCATAGACGCCCATTTTGGAAAGGACGCCGGTCATGAGCATGGAGACCGGGGCGGGCGCTTCGGTGTAAGCGTCGGGCAGCCAGGTATGGAACGGGACCACGGGCACCTTGACCGCGAGCCCGAGGAAGATGCCGCCGAAGACAAGCGATGCGATCCAGTTCGGCTGCCAGTGGAAGGCGGCGGTGAGGGCAGCGCCCAATTTGCCGTCGCGGGCGAGGGCGGCGAGGTTGATCAAGTCAAAGCTGCCCGTGGCCTGGTGGATCGCCAGGAAACCGAGCAGCATCGCAAACCCGCCAAAGAGCGTGTAGATGAAGAACTGCGTGGCGGCGGCGGTGGCCTTGGCGCTTCCGCCCATGCGGATGAGCAGGAAGACCGGCACGAGGCTCAGTTCGTAGAAGAGGAACCAGTGGATGAAATTGAGCGCGGTGAAGGTGCCGAACAGCGTGGTTTGCAGCAGGAGGATGAGGCTGAAGCCGAGCTTGTTGGCGCGGTCGCCGAGGGCGAGCAAGGCGAAGGGGGTGACGATGCCTGTCAGGAGGAGCAGCAGCAGGCTCAGGCCGTCCGCGCCCAGAAAATACTGGATATGCAGGGAGGGAATCCAGTCGTGCCGCTCGACGAATTGCAGCCCGCCAGCAACGCGGTTGTAGCTCAATGCGAGCGCCAGCGCAGCCCCAAGCGCGGCGAAGCTGAACCCGAGACCGGCGGCGCGAATGATGCCGGTATGTTTTGCCGGAAGGAACGCGATGAGGAGCGCGCCCACAAACGGGATCAACGTAAGGAAAGTGAGAAGAGAATTGCTCATGCCGGTGCTACACTAAAAGCCATCCAATGACGGCGAGGAGAACGACCATTCCCACGCCGATGATGCGGAGATACCCTTGCACGCGCCCGCCTTCGCAGGAGGCGATGCCGCCCCCGTATTCGCGGAGGGCGTCGCAGGAGGAATCAAACCCGAGGTTAAGGAGAAAGCGGTCCATGCCGTCGCTCAGGCGCGAGACGAGAAACGAGAGCCCGGCCGCGCCGTTGACCGCGCCGGCGAGAATCCAGCGGTCCACCCACGCGGAGAGGAAGCCGAGAACGGCCAGCGCGCGAACGACCGTGGCAGCGTAGATTTCGTCCACGTAGAGGCGGTTCGCCAAGGCGTTGTAAACGGGAGCGCAGGCGGCTTGGAGCGGATCGGGTTCCGTGGCGGAGAGCTTGCGCCGACCGTAGATAAACCAGCCAAGGCCAAGTCCGCAAAATACGATGGCGATGGAGGTGGCGGCGATCTGGAGGAAGCCGGGTTCAATGAGCCCGGCAAAATCAAAGTGCGCGTGCTCGCCGTTGAGGAACTCCTCAAACCAAGGCCACGCGGGCGTGGCGGGGAGGGAGAAGAGAATGGCGGCGGCGGCGAGGAGCGTCAGCGGGACGGTCATCACGGCGGGGCTCTCGTGCGGATGCGCGTGGCCGCGGTAGCTGCCGAAGAAGACGTAGAACATCTGGCGCGTCATGTAGAACGCGGTGAGGAAGGCGGCGGCGGCTGCCAGGTAGAAGGGGATTTGCGAAACGTTCCAGCCGTGCGCGGCGTGGAGGATGGCGTCCTTGCTCCAGAAGCCGGAGAAGAAGAGCGGGAACCCCGCGAGCGCGAGCATGCCGATGCCATAGGTGAGGAAGGTCAGCGGCATGTATTTGCGCAGGCCGCCCATCTGGCGAATGTCCTGTTCCTCGTGGACGCCGTGGATCACCGAGCCCGCGCCGAGGAAGAGCAGCGCCTTGAAGAACGCGTGGGCGATGAGGTGGAGCATCGCCGCCGCCACGCTGCCGACGCCGAGCGCCAGCATCATGAAGCCAAGCTGCGAGACGGTGGAATAAGCGAGGATGCGCTTGATGTCCGTCTGCGCGACGGCGATCAGCGCGGCGAAGAGCGCGGTGAACGCGCCAATGCAGGCGACGACGATGAGCGAAACCGAGTGCGTGCCGGTGGCGGTAAAGATCGGGAATACGCGCGCGACGAGGAACACGCCTGCGGCGACCATTGTCGCGGCGTGGATCAAGGCGCTGACGGGGGTCGGGCCTTCCATGGCGTCCGGCAGCCAGACGTGCAACGGGAACTGGCCGGATTTTCCAGCCGCGCCGCAGAAGATCAGGAGCGCAATGACGTTGGAGAGCGCCATACCGCCGAAGACGATCTTGGCGGAGAGGGACGCGAGGGCGGTCTGTTCCAGGCAGCCCGCGCCGTTGTCGTAAAAGAGGAGCGTGCCGGTGGCGTTGTAGAGCCAGAGCATGCCGATAAGGAATCCCATGTCGCCCACGCGCGTGGTGAGGAACGCTTTCTTGGCGGCGGCGGCGGCCTCGGGTTTATGGAACCAGAATCCGATGAGCAGATACGAGGCGAGGCCGACCAGTTCCCAACAGATGAAGGTGAGCAGGAGGCTGTTGGAGAGCACCACCCCGAGCATCGCGCCGGAGAAGAGGGAGAGGAAGGTGAAGAAGCGCGTGAAGTTCTTGTCCTCCTTCATGTAGCCGACGCTGTAGATGAAGATCAGCAGCGTGACAAAGGAAACCATCGCGGCCATCGCGGCGCTCAGGGGATCAAGCAACAGGCCGAGCCGGAGGGTGTCATGGCCGAAGGTGAGCCAGGGGAAGTTGTAGAAAGGGTGGACGCCCTGATGCCAAGTGGCGAGATGTTCGGGGCTTCCATGCTGGTTGGGGATGATTGCGATTGAACCGACAAATGCAAAAAGGCTGATAACGCACGCTATCACCTGTGCGCTAATAACGAGCGTCGCAGAAAGCCCTCGCTGGTTCTGTTTCAAAAGCGCCGTGATGCCCGCCGCCAGCAACGGCAGCAGAGGAACCAGCGCGATCAGCAAAAAAATATTCATATCGAAAAAAGAAAAAGGTCTCACGCAAAGACGCAAATGCGCAAAGGGGAAGATGAGAAGACGTGAAGGGGGGCAAAACAGGAGTTTCGCGCGCACTTGCGTTCCCAATCAGGAGATTGGGAACGAGAGGCAAGGGGAACGTTGCGAAGTGCAGCTTTGTAACGCGGAAAAAACTCCATTTCCTTTTCGTGCCTTCGTTCCTTCGTTCCTTCGTGTGAAAACAAAAACCCTTTCCTTGGTTTGGCCTTGCCCGTTCTAGAACGAGCGCTCGAGTCCTTGGCCCTTGCGACGTTGCTCCTTGGTGTGAAAAGTTCAGGATCCTCTGCCGTGGCGGCGCGATGAAGGGTCTCACACGAAGGCACGAAGGCACGAAGGAATGAGGAAATGACCTGGCTTCCTTTTTCCCCTTTGCGTCTTTGCGTCTTTGCGTGAGTCATAAATGGATGAAAGGCGCGGAGATTACCCCTTGAGTTGATCCGCCTTGTTGATGTTCACCGTGCGCAGTCTGCGGTGGACCTGGATGATGATGGCCAGCCCGACGGCCGCTTCGGCAGCGGCGAGCGCGATGGAAAAGATGGCGAACATGACGCCGGTGAGTAGTTCGGGGTGCGCGCTGAATTTCCAGAACGCGATGAAGTTGAGGTTCCCCGCGCCGAGCATCAACTCGATGCCGATGAGCACCAGGATGGCGTTGCTGCGCGTGAGCGCGGCGAGCAAGCCGATGCAGAAGAGGATGGCGGAAATGGCGAGCAGGATTTGCAGCATCATGATTGTTTTTCCTCCTTGGCGAGCAGGGCCGCGCCGACGAGGGCGGCGGTCAGCAGGATGGCCGCGCCCTGGAGCGGGAGCAGGGTTTGCGTGAGCAGATTCTGGCCGATGGCGGCGGGCTTCAACGTGGCGGCGGTGGTCGGAAGCACTGCGGCTTGGGCGTGCGGGCTGAACGCGATGGCGGCGAGCAGGCCGCCGAGCACCAGCAGGACGATAAAGCCCCCGACGGCGGCGTTGAGGGCGCGAGAGAGATTGAACGAGCGGAACGGGTTGTTGCTGGCGGCGACTTCGCTCGCCGGGGTGAGCAGGATGGCGAAGACGATGAGCATGGAGACCGCGCCGACATAGACAAGAAGCTGGACGAGCCCGACGAATTCCGCCCCCAGCGCGATGAAGAGGACGCCCAGCGCGATGAAGCTCAGCGTGAGGCAAAGCGCGCAGTGGATCAGATTGCGCAGCACAACGGCGGCGAAGCCGGCGGCCAGCATGAGGAGCGCCGGGATCAGGAAGAGCCATTCCGGGGCCGGTTCCCAGTGGCGCGAAGTCAGATATTGGAGCAAATCGTGCATGTTACTCGGAGTAAAGGTAACGGCGGTTATCGACGGCGTGATGCCGGGTGAAACAGAAGCGGCCCAGAACGAGGTAAGGCACGCCGACGATCACCGTGGAGAGCGCCCACGCGAGCGCGGCATTGCCGGAGTAGCACCACGCGGCGGCGGAGAGGAAGGACGCGAAGCTCATGGGGATCATGAATTTCCAGGCAAACTGGAGCATCTGGTCAATGCGGAAGCGCGGCAGAGTGGCGCGCACCCAGACCATGCTGAAGGCCAGGAAAGCGAGCTTGCCAAAGAACCAGCACCAGCTGGGGATGAAGCTCAGGAAGGGTGCGGGCGCGTTGAATCCCCCCAGGAAGAGCGTCACCAGCATGCCGTTGATGGCGAACATGCCGACATATTCGGCCATGAAGAAGATCGCGTACTTGAACCCGGAATACTCGGTAAGATGGCCCGCGACGAGCTCGCTTTCGCCCTCGGGCAGGTCGAACGGGCAGCGGTTGGCTTCCGCGAGTGCGGAGATGTAAAAGAGCAGGCACGCCACGAAGCCCCACGGGGTGCAGACGAACCAGTTGAGGATGGAGCCGCCCTGCGCCTCGACGATCTTGAGCGGCGAGAGCGAGCCCGCGACCAGCGCCACGACGACCGCGGACATGATGAGCGGCAGTTCGTAGCTGATCATCTGGGCGATGGCACGCATGGCGCCCATCACCGAATACTTGTTGTTGCTGGACCAACCGGCCATGAAGACGGCCAGTTCCGTGCTCGCGCCCAGCGCGAAGAAGTAGAGGATGCCGGAGGCGAGCTCGATGGGGACCATGCCGCGTCCGTAGGGAATGATGGCGGGCAGCATGAGCGCCGGGGCGACCATGACGATGGGGGCGAGAAAGTGGACGATCTTGTCCGCGCCGCGCGGGACGATGTCTTCCTTGGTGAGCATCTTGATGCCGTCCGCCACCGGTTGCAGGAGACCCCAAAGGCGCCAACGGAAGAAGCCGACGCGGTTCGGGCCGTAGCGGTTCTGCATGCGGGCGAGAATCTTGCGCTCCAAGACGGACATGAGCGCGAACATTACCAGATACACGACGATGATGGTGACGATGACGAGGAGGACGGAGACGAGAGAAAGGATCAGGGAGAGCCCCCAATCAGGCAGGGTAATTCCGGTTTTTGCGCAGGCCCACTTGCAAGCCGCCTCGACGAGGTCCAGGACGAGCTTTTTGGCTGCGAGAGGGAGATTCTCCAGGAAGTTCATTGCGCGGGTTGCTCCGGTTGAGTGGTTGTTGCGGCCGCGGCCTGATCCGCAGCGGCTTTTTCTTCAGCAGCTTTTGCAGCGGCAGCAGCTTTTGCGGCGGCCGCTTTCTCCGCGGCGGCCTTGGCTGTGGCGGTTTTCTTGACGCGCGCGGCTTCGATGCGGGCGTCCGTGGCGTCGGCCTCGGTGGGGTGGATCTGGTGGTAGTATTCGTTGGACTTCAGGAGCTTGTCCTTGGAAACCACGAGCGCGCTGAAGCGGTCGTAGGAGCTCACCTCGTAGATGTTGTCCATGCGGATCGACTCGAACGGGCAGACCTCCACGCAAATCTGGCAGCCCATGCAGACGGAGATGTCGATGTCGAACACCTTGGGACGCCGGATGGCTTTGCCGTTGGCGTCCTTGTCCTGCACGATGTAGATGCACTGCGGCGGGCATTCCTTCTCGCAAATCTTGCACGCCACGCAGCGGATGCCTGTTTCGGGGTTGCCGTCAAAAATGAGGAAGGGGAAGCTGCGGGAAGCCTCGGGGAGCGTGGGGCGCTCCTCCGGGTATTGCTCGGTAATAAGGCGTTTGGCGTGGGCGCGGTCGAGGAAGCTGCCAACGAAATTGAGAGCAGTGACCGCCATGCCTTTGAGAATGCCTGAGCCGGGAATATTCATCTGAGAAAACAAGACGTGGAGAAATTGCTGCTTGATCGGTTTGGCTCGATGCGCTCGCAGATGCGGCAGTTCAACTGCCGGGATGGGTGTGTTACGAAGTGCAACTTCGTAACGAGAGAACGCGAAAAAAGAAAAAGTCTCACGCAAAGCCTCGAAGCCGCAAGGAAAAATTCCTGGCGGAAACGCCTACAGGAATGAGCATTTTCCTCTTCCTGCCTTCGTGCCTTCGTGCCTTCGTGTGAAAAGAAAAAAGCCCTCTCTGGTTTGGCATTGCCCGTTCTAGAGCGAGCGTTCAATCCCTTGGCCTTTACGACATTGCTCCTTGGTGTGAAAAGTTCAGGGCCCACTGCCGTGGCGGCGCGATGAAGGGTCTCACACGAAGGCACGAAGGCACGAAGGCACGAAGAAAGGAGATGCCTTTCTTGTTCCTCTTTGCGCCTTTGCGTCTTTGCGCGAGTCATATTCAAAGTGTGAAATTTTATCGGTCCACTTCGCCCAGAACGATGTCGATGGAGCCGAGGATCACCATGACGTCGGCGATCTTCGTGCCCAGGCACATTTCCTCGAGCAGGGTGAGGTTGATGAGACTCGGGGGGCGGATGTGGTAACGGTATGGTTTTTCGCCGCCTTCGCTGATGAGGTGGAAGCCGAGTTCGCCCTTGGGGGTCTCGATACGGCCGTAGGCTTCGCCCACCGGGGGCTTGAAGCCACGCTGTTTGACGGCGGGGTTGACGAACGGGCCTGTCGCGGGGATCTGAGCGAAGGCTTGCTGGAGAATCCTGATCGACTCGCGCATTTCCAACAGGCGGATCATGAACCGGTCAAAGCAATCCCCCACGGTGCCGCGCGGGACGCGGAAGCTCAGGCGGTTGTAAACGCCGTAGCCGTCCACTTTGCGGATGTCGTAATCGACCCCGGAGGCGCGGAGCACCGGGCCGGAAAAACCGCCGTTAATGGCGCGTTCAGGGGTGACGGGCGCCACGCCCTGAAGGCGCGCGAGCAGGATTTCGTTGCCGGTGAGCAGTTGCTCCATTTCGTCGAGGAACGCCGGGTAGGTCTCCACGTAGGCACGGGCTTTTTCAAGCCAGCCTGCCGGGAGATCGCACCGCACGCCGCCGAAGCGCATGTAGTTGACCATCATGCGCGCGCCGGTGAGCCCTTCAAAGAGATCGAGGATTTTCTCACGCTCACGGAACGCATACATGAGCGCGGAACCCCAGCCGCCCATGTCACCGATGATGAAACCGAGGAAGGCGGTGTGATTCTGGAGGCGGGTAAGCTCGCCGACGATGACGCGGATGTATTCCGCGCGCTCGGGGACTTCGATGCCCGCGAGCTTCTCCACCGCCACGGCGTAGGACCAGTTGTTGGTGATGGGGCAGATGTAATCGAGCCGGTCCGTGTAGGGCATGGACCCCAGCCAGCTATTATGTTCCGCAAGCTTCTCGTGGTTGCGGTGAAGGTAGCCGAAGACCGGTTGCAATTTCACGATCGTCTCGCCTTCCATCCGCACGTTCATGCGGAAGACACCGTGCGTGGAGGGGTGCTGCGGCCCGAGCGAAACGTCGAGGGTTTGTGCTCCCGCACCGTTTTCTCCGTTCAATGAAAATGTGTGCGGGCTGTAACTCATGCGTTGGTAGAGTGCGAAGAGGCGGTGGCGCCGTGGGCGGACGAGGCGGAGGCTTGCTGCTGCGCTTTCTGAACGATGGCCCCGTGCGGGGTCGGCTCGTATTCGTAGTCCTCCGGTGCTTTATAATCCTTGCGCATCGGATGGTCCGCAAACTCCTCCCACATGAGCAGGCGGCGGAGGTCCGGGTGCCCTTCGAAACGGATGCCAAAGAGGTCGAACGCCTCGCGCTCCTGAAAGTCGGCGCTCTTCCACACAGGCGTAAGCGAGGGGAGGGTGACGTTGGCGGCACGGTCGGCAGTGCGCATCCTCAGGGTGATGGGCCCTTGCTTATTGGCGATGGAAAAGAGGTGATAGACGGCCTCCAGGTGGTCCGGATAATCGACGCCGCTCACATTGCTGGCGTAGTCGAGGAGGAGTTCGGGGTCGTTCTTGAGAAACTCCGCCACTTGGAGCGCGTCTCCGGGGTGAATAATGAGCGAATGCTGCCCCGAGGGGCTCGGGTTGTTGAGGAGTTCGACGCGGGCTTCGGGGAGCGCCGCGTTGATTCGGGAAAGCACAGATGCGGGAGTCAAAGCGGTCATTCGGCGCGGGCGATGCGTTCGGGGCGGAAGAGTTCGGGGTTGGCCGGAGGGATCAAGTCGTGCGGGCCATAGGCGGGCACGGGGTACTCCGCGGGTGCCTCGGGATCGGCATGACGCGGAAGCGTTTTTCCGAAAAGGCGTTGTTGTTCGATTTTTTTCTGCAAGGTGATGAGTCCTTGGAGCAGAGCTTCGGGCCGGGGCGGGCACCCTGGGATATAGACATCCACGGGGATAAAGCGGTCCACGCCCTTGAGGACATTGTAGCCCTCCTTGAAGGGGCCGCCGGAAATCGCACAAGCGCCCATGGCGATGACGTATTTGGGCTCGGGCATCTGGTTGTAGAGGCGCACCACCAAAGGGGCCATCTTCTTCGTCACCGTCCCGGCGATGATCATCAAATCCGCCTGACGGGGCGACGGGCGGAAGACTTCCGCGCCGAAGCGGGCCAAGTCGAACCGGGCCGCGGCGGTGGCGATCATCTCGATGGCGCAGCAGGCGAGGCCGAACTGGAGCGGCCAGAGCGAATTCTTGCGGCCCCAGTTGTACAAATCCTCGAACGAGGCAATAAAGACCCCCCGTTTTTCGAGTTCCTGTCTGATCTGATCGTCAGTCATGAGTCAATTAGTTTGGCTTGAATGCGGGGCGGGGGCAAGACTGACTTTTGCCGAGTCTGGCCCGGAAATTGTTCCCCCTGGAGGCGGTTTGCGGCAAGTTCTGCTGGATTTTCTCCGATTTTACCCTTTGCTAAGGAAAAGAAATTTCGATGTCCGACTTGTTTTTCATTCTTGCGGCGGCGCTCCTGAGCCTGGCTCTGCGGAGTTTTCCGCATCCGATGCTCTTTAAACTTGGGTCGTTCTGCATCCTGGGCACCTCTTTCCTGGCCGGGTATTTGGTGACCGGCCGCTGGGAAGTGGGGGCCTTTTTTGCCGCGAGCTGGCTGCTGTTGCCCTGGCTGGAGATTTTAACTCGCGTGCGCAATGCGCGGCTGCCGATAGTGAAGGCGTTGCGGCACAAATACCCGCCTTCGGGCGATCTTTTTCCGGATCTCGGGGCTTTGACTGAGGAATTGGAGGAGGAGGGGTTCGAACAGATCGAGGATGCGGGGTGGGACTGGGACGATCACCAGCAGTTCTTCCGCCTTTTTTACAAGGCCGACGAACGCTTGCAGGCATCCATCTGCCTGGTGGACCAGAATGATATGGCGTTTTATTACCTGAGCCTTTCCTCCCGGGGCAAGGATGGTACGGCCTGGACAACGTGGAACTACCCGTTCTCGTATTCGATGAAGTTCGCGCCCCAGTTCCGCACGAACCGCCTGCGCGGGGACCGTAGTATCCTGGAGATGATGGCCAGCCACCGGGAGTTTTTGGCGAAAGCGAGGATGCCGGTGGCGAGCCTTGCGCCGACAGACCCCGAGGAGATGCAGGCATCCATCCAGCGCGATATGGAGCGCCAGATAGAGCATAACATCGCCGCAGGGCTGCTCTTACCGGAAGGGGAAGGCACGGTGCGCTATTCCTGGCGCGGGATGCTCTTTATCTGGATGCAGTTTTTGCGGGATTTCGTGCGGCTCTCGTAACGCGAATCCGCTGCCCGGTTCAGGGAAAGGCTCACGCCTGCAACGTGACGTGGCCCGATTGCGCGTTTTTCTCGGTGGGATATTCTGGCCCCCTCATGAATTTCGAGAAAATCTTGATCGTGGATGATGAAGTTTCGGGACGCAGATTGTTGGAGGGGTATTTACGTTCCCAACAATTTTCAGTGACCGCCGCAGGGACGCTGGCCGAGGCGGACTTGCTGCTCAAACAAGAGTTTTTCGATCTGTTGCTGGTGGATATTGGGCTGCCCGACGGCAACGGCTGTGAGCTGTTGGAAAGGGCGGCCCGGTTGGAGTCCCCGCCGATCGCCTTGGTCTTGAGCGGCGACGGCAGCGGGGAATCGGTGATCGCCTCTCTGCGGGCGGGAGCGTTTGACTACCTTGCCAAACCCTTCACGCTGGAAAAGTTGCGCGTGGCCATGGAAAGGGCGGCGACGTTCCGGCATAGCATCCAGGTGCGGCGGTATTTGGAGGAGGCATTTCCGTGTGTTGGCGAAATGAGAGGGGAGTCTCCCGGCATTCGCCACCTTCGCTCGCTGGTGGCGAGGGTTGCGGGCACGGAGTCCCCGGTGCTGATTGTCGGGGAGCGCGGCGCCGGGAAATGCCGCGTGGCGGGAATGGTTCACCGGGGGAGCCCGCGTGCGGGGGGGCCGCTGGTGCGCGTGCATTGCGCCGGGGTGGAGGAAGCACAGCTTGAAAACGAGCTTTTTGGGCGGATCACGGAGACGTGCGAGGAGGGGACCGGACGGCGCATCCAGCAAGGCGGTCGGCTGGAGCTGGCGCAGGGGGGGACACTTT
>Ga0118677_10005123_pt1 | contig 23224 bp, 20 predicted proteins | sample AliMusrvi5mmetaG_FD_86154 | JGI IMG/M metagenome (GOLD analysis project Ga0118677, IMG submission 86154)
GTATACGGTGAGGGAGAGAGCACCTTCTGTGTCGCAAGCCCTGAAACACGCAAGGATTATATTGAATGCACCTTCCGCCAGTCAGGCAGGGTGACTTCGGCGCTTGCAAATGCTGATATCGGCGACCTCATCACTTTCAGGGGGCCCTACGGCAACCGCTTTCCTATTGAGGAGTTTCATGGCAAAAATCTTCTTTTCATATCAGGCGGAATTGCCCTTCCTCCAACAAGGAGCGTCATATGGTCATGCCTTGACCAGCGCGAAAAATTCGGCAGGGTCACTATTGTTTACGGAGCCCGTACCGTGGCAGATCTGGTGTACAAGCATGAACTGGAAGAGTGGCAGGAACGAAGCGATGTCGATCTTGTCCTGACTGTTGATCCTGGTGGAGAGTCGCCCGACTGGAAAAACAGGATTGGCTTTGTCCCCACGGTGCTCGAGGAGGCTGCGCCATCTCCGGATAACTGCATTGCGGTAATTTGCGGCCCCCCGATCATGATCAAATTCACTCTGATCTCGCTCAAAAAACTTGGTTTTGATGAATCAAACGTCTTTACAACGCTTGAAAACAGAATGAAATGCGGTCTTGGTAAATGCGGTCGATGCAATGTCGGCTCGGTCTATGTGTGCAAGGAGGGACCAGTCTTTACAGCTGCGGAGGTCTCCCGAATGCCGGCATCCGATTTATAGCAGAGCGATTGTATAGAATCGCTCCGGCTGATGAAAATCGGCCGGAGCTGAGGATGCTTCCCACCAGGGAAACAAACCATACTTTCCCCTCCCAGTAGATGCACAGCACTGCAAAGCGATACGCTGACCATTTAAGAATGGCTCCAGCAGTTTATAGGAAAACTCCATCCCGAAACTCCTGTCGCTCATCACCATCCTGACCTGCCCCATCCATGGTTCAGCGGAAAGAACTGTCTGCCCTCGAGCCCTTCTTCTCGGAGTATCGAATTGCAAAGCAACCCAGTGCCCCTCTGGAGTCATTTCAAACTCAAGATAACCGACGACGGAATCGGTATGCGCAATAAAAAGTTCTGAAACCCCATATCTCCAAAGTCCATCAGTAAACGTGCCCGCAGGAAGAGTCGAAGGTGGCTTCAGTGAAAAAAGAGCAGGATTGCCATTACTGGTTGTCCAGCGAAGAAAAGATGCGTCCGGGGCAGCGATGGCCTCCTGAATCGAAAGCAGTTGTTCGACGGCAACAAAACCACCGGAAAGCCATTCCCTGTTGTCAACACAGTTATAAGCCAACAGAAGCCCCTGAAGAAGAACCTCTGGAAAAAGCTGTGCCGGATTTTCCGCGTTATTGTTCATCTCCTGCTGTGGTAACCATAATAGCCCGGCCCATCCCTTGGAAGGGTCATGAACATCTGCAACACTTTTCACTCCGCATGCTTCAAGAAGATTTCCATCAAACAAGCCGATGCACTGCACCTCCAGATCAAGTTGTACACCAGCCTCTTCAAGTGCTGCAGTTTTCATCTGTTCGGCAAGGCTGAGCACATCAGTTGCAGTTGCTCCCCCCATGTTGAAAATGAAATTTGCATGGTGTTCGCTGACCATCGCTCCCCCTTCCCGCCGCCCTTTGAAACCCAATTCTTCAAAAATAGTGCCACTCGAACGACCGGACGCATAGTTGTTCTTAAAGGTGGAACCACAACTCGGAAAATCGAAATGATGCTTTTTTGTGCGCTCCTCCTCATATCTATGCATAAGACCTTTGATCTCCTCTGCGGAGCCGGATTGTGGAAACCGAAGCACAACAGCAACAACAATCTCGGGATAGTCCATCAGTGAGGTATGCTTGTAGCCATGAAAAACCTCATCAGGGGTCTGCCAGCGCAGCCGTCCGTCAAGAGAAACCGTCTGGATACCAGCTGTAACTTCAGAAATTTCACCTCCAAAACATCTGGCATTCATTCTGACCGTCGATCCTATAGTACCCGGAAGCCGAAAAAGCCACTCTCCCCCTGCACGGCAGCATGAAAGCAGCTCATCGGCAATCAAAGTGTTGTCTGCACCGGCTTCGCAAAAAAGTTCATCATCCGATATCCAGAATATCCGCCGCATAAAGTCTAAAGAGATCACAACACCAGGAAAAAAGGTATCGGAAAAAAGAATATTGCTCCCCTTTCCCATGAGTGCTAAAGGAAGACGATGCTCCCTGTTCCACTCGAGAAGATCGGCAATTTCGGCAGGAGTCTGGGGGTGAGCAAGGAAACGGGCTGTACCGCCGATCCCGTAATATGCCCGTGAAGCAAGAGAAACATTGGATTCGAATCTACAGGGAAGGGATAATTCACTCATGACACGGCGCCTTCTTTTGGACTTCAGAAAAGTGCTTAAACAAGATGAACGCTAAAAAAAAGAGATGAAAATGGATAAATTCCATATTTTCAGTATTCCGCAACCAATTATCAGAAAAAAAACATGCCAGAAAACACTGAACGCAGGGTAAACTTTGCCCTGGCACAAATTACAACCGAACAAATTGCACTTCTCCCTGAAGTCCTTGTTGAAGACAAGCCTATCACCATAAATGCAGGCCTTAATTTTGGTATCGACAATAAACAGCATCTTTTGAAAGTAATGTTCAAAAACATCTTTCTGCAAGAGGAAACCCCCTTTATTATCATCGAAACAGGATGTGTTTTTGCTATAGATCCCGAATCATGGGCGCTTTTTTCAAATCAGGAGAGCGGTTTTTTTGTATTGCCGAAAAACTTCGCAGGTCATCTTGCAACACTGACAGCCAGTACAGCTCGCGGGATTTTGCATAACAAAACAGAAAACACCCCGATGAACAGGTTTTTTATTCCGGCCAATAACCTGGAAGAGATGATCCCGGACAACCTGGCACTTCCTTTGGAACCAGCATCCTGAATAAACAGCAATATGATGCCTGTCCGCGTGGTGCGGCAGGCACATTCATTGAAAAATCCCGCTTCTTTCATCACTTTAAAAATGTAACTGTATCGGGTTTTCGAGGTTCTGCTTTGGGGAAAGGTTGAGCGCTGTATCCAAAAACAGCTGCAGCATAGGGAATATAATCTGTGGGAAAGGTAAGACCTATACTGCTTAATGATGCTGGCCCAGTATGGCTGCCATAGACCATAATCGGAGCATGTTGCCAGCAGGATGCTATACCCAGTGACGCAGCCGCAAGTAACATATTTCCCATGGCAAGCACACTATCCCACAAAGGCGCAACAGCTTTGCTGTTTCCAGATATAATGACCAGAGTCGGTGCATGATAAAAAACATGAAACTCATCACTGCTTGCCAACTCGCGCATAGCGGCATTTTCTGAATGTTGAAAACTTGCTTTGCATAGAATCTGCAGCTTTTCCAGCAAAACCTGATTCTGCACTATGGTAAAATGCCAAGGCTGCTGCCCCATGGCGGATGGAGCATACTGACCAGCCTTAAGTATCTCATGCATCTCTTTTTCACCAATCTGTTGTGGCTGATAACTCCTTACACTCCTTCGTGTTAAAATGGTTTTGATCGTTTCATTCATCTCAGTTTTTTTACTGGTTATTGAACTTCAAGGAGTTCACGTACTTTGAGGGCAAGTTCTATACGAGAAAATGGTTTGCCAAGAAAAGGCATCGAAACATGCTGATCCTCTTTAGACGATAAAGAGTCATCCGCGTATCCTGAAATCAGCAGAACTTTAAGACCGGGACGTTTTTTTGTCAAAAGCATTGCAAGATCTCGCCCATTCATTACCGGCATAATTACATCTGTAATAAGCAGATGAATAATTCCCGAATAGTCGCTTGCAAGTGTGAGAGCCTCCTGTGGTGATGCTGCCACTAAAACCGTGTAACCAAAACTTTTTAAAAACTCAAATGTAATATCTCTGACTGACTTGTCATCCTCAACAAGTAAAATAATCTCATGACCAGTGGATAGCTTTTCAGGAGTTTTCAATAACGGAGAAGGAGAAATAATACCCTCATAAGCAGGTAGATAAATTTCAAAGGTTGTCCCTTTTCCCACCTCACTGGATACGAAAACAGTACCATTGTTCTGCATGACAATTCCATGCACAGTGGCAAGCCCAAGGCCTGTACTTGTTATCGACGATTTTGTTGAAAAGAAAGGTTCAAAAACAGAATCCAGCGTTTTTTTATCCATACCGCTTCCGTTATCCTGAACCGAAAGAAGTACATAATGACCAGGAACTATTTCAGGATGATCCATGGAAAAATCAGCATCAACGGTAACATTGCGAGTTTCGATAGAAAGTGTGCCAATACCTTGAATGGCATCTCTCGCATTTATTGCAAGATTGGTTATGATCTGATCAATCTGCGATGAATCCATCTGCACAGGCCAAAGGTCCTTGGACAATTTGTAGATTACATCAATATTAGTCCCAAGCAGGCGCTGGAGCATGCCTAGCGTATGAGAAACTGCAACATTGAAATCCAGTACCTCAATTTCAATAGGCTGCCTTCTGGCAAAAGCAAGCAGCTGACTGGTAAGTCCGGCCGATTTAAGAACCGACATCCTGAGATCAGAAAATATTTCCCGCACACTGCTTTTCATATCCTCTGTATCGATCAACAAATCAATGTTGCCAAGCATCACCTGCAGCATATTGTTAAAATCATGCGCAACACCTCCAGCCAGCCGGCCTATTGACTCCATTTTCTGAGCCTGCATCAGATTAAACTGAAGAACAATATTCTGCTTTTCAACCTCTTTCTGCCTGGTTAAATCAGTAAGAATAGCCCTGCATTCCTGACCGTCATCACTGACGACAGCATCAATACGAACCGTCATCACGGTCACATTATCCGCCTTCGAATCCGAATTCGAAGGCAAAAGCATCACTTCAGCTGATTTTTGCTCATGGGAGCCGAAAACAGTATCGAGGAGTGAATTAAAAACCGGAAGATCATGAAAAGCAACAAAGCGTCCTAACCTATCCCCTTTGAACAGTGATCGATTAACGTTAAGCATCTTTGTCGCTGTCAAATTTACATCGAGTATCGTACTGTCCCGAACCAGGGTCAGGTATCCGAGCGGTGCGAACTCATAAAGATCAGAATAACGTTCCAGACTCTCCTCTAAATCCGCCCGCGACTGAAGCAGCTCCTCCTGCTGCATTTCAAGCTCTATCTGATGAATCGAAAGCTCATGGATAACCCTATGCAGCTCCTCAGATGACGCAATATCAGCGTTATTCTTTCGAGCTTTTGGCCAGGATTTTTCAGCCCTGCCCCTTAACTCATTGAGGTCATCAGAAGATGCTTTTTTCTTTTTCATCGGATAGTTTCATATTGCCGGCACTGGTAATAAAAGAGCTTGTTTATTCCAACGCAGGTAAGATAAGTTTAAGCTCTCTGTGAATCAATGTTTCGTTTCAAATTTGGCTATTCATCCTGTAAACCCGGTAAATCATATTTTTAAAAATGGCTGGTCAGTTTCAAAAAACTTTTCCTACCTTGTCTCATTCGTTGTAACCATTTTTTATACTTATTGCAGATTCCCGGGTATGCAGACTTTACCATCAGACGCTCTCTTTTCATCGCTTGATCCCGCCTCCGTTTCTTCAGAGGAACTTCTTCATCAGCTCGCAGCACAGCAAAAGTCACGCAAGAAATGGCTGTTGATCCAGCCGATCAGCAACACCAGCATGATGGTTGATTCCGGAACGGTCAGCATGCCTTTAAACCTGATCATGGTTGCAACCCTTGTGGGCAAACTGTTTGATGTCACCTTCATTGACGAACGGCTTGGCGACAAAATACCTGAGGATTTTTCCGGCTTTGACATTGTAGCCATAACTTCCCGTACACTCAATGCATCCAAGGCATACCGGATTGGAGATGCCGCTCTCCGTCAGGGAAAAACCGTGATTCTTGGAGGTGTTCATCCCACCATGCTTCATAATGAGGCATCACAACACTGCACGAGTGTCGTTTACGGTGAAATAGAATCGATATGGACAGAACTTGCCACTGATGTAATGACAGGGAAAATGCGGAGCATTTACAGGGCAAAAGAGCTTAAGCCGATGAGCACCATGCTCCACCCTGATTTCAGCTATGCCCTTTCTTCCAAAAACTCCAAAAAATACAGTTCCCGGATCCCGCTTCTTGCTACGAAAGGCTGTCCGGTAGGTTGCAACTTCTGTACGACACCGACGGTCTACGGAAAAAGCTACCGCTATAGAGAACTTGATCTTGTGCTCGATGAAATGCGTTATCATCAGCAGAGAGTCGGCAAGGAAAAAGTCAATTTTTCCTTCATGGACGACAATATCAGTTTTCGTCCGAAGTATTTCATGACCCTGCTTGAAGAGATGGCAAAGCTCGGTGTACACTGGAATGCCAATATTTCCATGAATTTTCTCGATAAACCCGAGGTTGCCGAACTGGCCGGTCGTTCTGGATGCGACCTGCTCAGCATCGGGTTTGAGTCTCTTAATCCCGAGACGATCAAGAGCGTCCAGAAGGGATCAAACCGGCTCGGCAGTTATGAAACGGTTGTAAGCAATCTGCATAAAAACGGTATAGCCATTCAGGGGTACTTCATGTTCGGCTTTGATAATGATACGGAGGAAAGCTTCCAGCTTACCTACGATTTTATTATGAAAAACCAGATCGAGTTTCCGGTGTTTTCTTTAGTCACGCCATTCCCGGGAACACCGTATTTCGATGAAATGAAGTCCCGCATACGCCATTTCGACTGGGACAAGTACGATACCTACCATTACATGTTTGAGCCGAGTAAAATGAGTGGTGAAAAACTGCTTGAAAACTTTGTCAAGCTTCAGCAAGAGGTCTATAAAGGCCGTGCTATTCTGCAGCGTATGAAGGGTAAACCGCTGAACTGGGTCTGGCTGGCCAACTACGCCATGAACCGATTTACCAGCAAACTCTCTCCTGGCTATTTTTACTGACAACCAGTTTTTTAAACTCAACGCGATACTCATCAACAACCGTTGCCGTTTCCGCCGATCAATCTTCAGTATTGATCATTTATCTACGAATTATGTTTCGCGTAGCTTACCGTAAAGATTTCGTAGAGATTTGAGTATGGGTTTTAGTAAGATATAAAGTAGTTTTCAGCCTTTCGAACAATGATAATCCACTCAAAGAGATGAGTGTGATAATTTCATAGAGATAGCTTCTTTGTTGCTGGCGCCTTATGGCACGACTGACGTTAATAACAGGTTTCTTGCATTAGGTAATGAAAGCTGAGCATGAGCTTTCTGTTTTTTTCTATGTAATTTCTTCAAAAAAGTATTCATGAGGATTTTAACCTTTACAGGTAAAGGCGGGGTTGGTAAAACCAGTGTTTCCGCGGCTACTGCTGTCCGGTTGTCTCAGATAGGCTATCGTACCCTTGTTCTCTCGACCGATCCAGCTCACAGCCTTTCGGATTCGTTCAACCTGCCTCTCGGCTCTCAACCGACAAAAATCAAGGAAAACCTTCATGCTATTGAGGTCAACCCCTATGTTGACCTTAAGGAAAACTGGCAGTCTGTCCAGAAGTTCTATACAAAAATTTTTATGGGCCAGGGCGTTTCCGGAGTTATGGCCGACGAAATGACCATCCTGCCCGGAATGGAAGAACTGTTTTCCCTCTTACGGATAAAACGCTATAAAGCTTCCGGTCTGTATGATGTTCTTGTGCTCGATACGGCACCGACAGGCGAAACCTTAAGGCTTCTCTCTCTCCCTGACACCCTTGCATGGGGTATGAAGGCGGTGAAAAATGTCACAAAATATATCATCAAGCCCTTGAGTAAGCCTCTTTCAAAGATGTCCGATAAAATCGCATTTTATATCCCGCCTGCAGATGCTGTTGATTCTGTGGATCAGGTTTTTGATGAGCTTGTCGATATCCGCGAAATTCTTACGGACAATAATAAATCGACCGTGCGTCTGGTCATGAATGCTGAGAAAATGTCCATCAAGGAGACTATGCGTGCACTGACCTATTTGAATCTTTACGGCTTCAAGGTAGATATGGTGCTTGTCAACAGGCTTCTGGATACAAAAGAAAACAGTGGATATCTGGAGAAGTGGAAAACAATTCAGCAGAAATACCTTGGTGAAATTGAGGAGGGCTTCTCTCCCCTTCCGGTTAAAAAACTCAGGATGTACGAAAAAGAAATTGTCGGCCTCCAGTCGCTTGAGTTGTTCGCTAAAGACATGTATGGCGATACCGATCCATCAGATATGATGTATGACGAACCGCCTGTCAAGTTTATCCGCAATGGTAATGTCTATGAGGTGCAGTTGAAGCTGATGTTTGCAAATCCTGTCGATATCGACGTCTGGGTAACCGGCGATGAGCTCTATATTCATATTGCTAATCAGCGTAAAATTATTACTCTTCCGATTAGTCTGACGGGTCTTGAACCAGGGGAAGCATTCTTTAAAAACAAATGGCTGCACATTCCCTTCGATCTTAACCAGCATGATCAGAACCATCAGCGCAAGGATTATGATAAGGTATTGAACTGATCAATTATCAATAAATCATTCAACAATTTTAAGAAACTATGAGCTCATATCTACCCTGAAACGCATGAGTTAACCGTGATGCTACTTTTTTTATTTATTGATCACAATTGATTTAAACCAAGAACTCAAGCATGAGCAACCCTGAACCTCCTCGTATTAAACCCCTCAAAATTCTCCTCATCGCCCCGAAAGGGAAAAAAGATTCGAAAAGCAACCAGAAGCCATTGTTTAATATGGCTATAGGTGTTCTGGTAAGCCTGACTCCGGCACAACATCATATTGAAATTGTTGATGAACATTTTGGCGACCCCATAAATTATGATGGTAATTACGATTTTGTAGGCATAACGTCACGGACAATTGATGCAACAAGAGGCTATGAAATTGCTGACAGGTTTCGGAAAAAAGGAACAAAAGTCATGCTGGGGGGATTGCATGTTTCCTTTAATACTGAAGAAGCCAGACCCCATGCTGACTGCATCGTTTGCGGGGAAGCAGAAAACCTCTGGTTGACCGTTCTTGAAGACGCGGCTTATAACCGCTTAAAACCACTCTACGACTCCAAAGATTTTCCGCCGGTAAAAGAGATCATTCCGATTGATTACGAACGTATTGCGAAATTCTCAAAACGGGAAAAAGTTGATGGAACAAAATCTATCCCTATTTATGTAACTCGCGGTTGCCCTTTTGAATGCTCATTCTGCGTTACCCCGAATTATACTGGAAAACTCTACAGGAGTCAAAAACCTGAAGAGCTCAAAAAACAAATTGAAATCGCTAAAAAGGTTTTTTTTAAACCGAAAGGAAAGTCATCAAAACCCTGGTTCATGCTGACTGACGAAAACCTTGGTGTCAGCAAAAAGAAGTTATGGGAAGCTCTTGATCTGATTAAAGAGTGCAATATCAACTTCAGCGTCTTTTTCAGCATCAATTTTCTTGAAGACAAGGAGACGGTCAAGAAACTTGTTGATGCTGGGTGCATCATGGTGCTTGTGGGTTTCGAGTCCATCAATCAAAGCACCCTTGAAGCCTACAATAAAGGCCATGTCAATTCAGCGGAGAAATATTCGCGATTGATTGAAGAGTGCCGTCAGGCAGGCCTGAATGTTCAGGGTAATTTTCTGGTCAATCCTGAGCTGGACAGTTTCGAAGACATGGATAACCTGGTAAAGTTTGTGGGTAAAAACAGTGTATTCATGCCTATTTTTCAGATTATTACTCCCTACCCCGGAACATCAATGTACTGGGAATACAAGAATAACGGATGGATTACCAACGAGGACTGGGAAAAGTATAACGCCATGAATCTTGTTATCCGTTCAGAGAAATACGACGCTGTTGAGTTTCAGCATAAATTCATGAAAAGCTATTACAAGGTTTACTCATGGAAAAATATTGTCAACAGGGTAAGACGCAACCCCTATAAATTACTCAACCTGGTCACAAGTCTGGCTTTCCGTACCAACCTTCGGGAACAACTGGATACTTTCGAGAAAGATAACAACATCAAACAATGATCTCGTCATCTGTCATTATTTACAATGCTTTTTTTTAACTATTAAGCCTTCCATCCATTATGAATGACCTTGAGTTACTACAACAAAGTCACAGGGCCAATGAACTTGTTTTCAAAGGACTTGTGGAATTCGGCAGTTTAAAGGCTGCGCTTGAACTGGATCTTTTTACGCATCTTGCTGGTGAGGCAAAAGATACAGAAACAATTGCGACTGCTGTCGGGGCGATTCCACAAAGACTCATCATGCTGCTTGAGACCCTGGCTCAAATTGGAATTACCTCCAAAGAGGATGGAAAATGGAGTCTCACCGCTTTTTCAAAAGAATTATTTGTGCCGAATCCTGAACTGCCGAACCTCAATATGATTCCGGTACTGAAAGCCATGGCAAATCTTGCAGACAACTTTTATCTTCAGATTGCCGACGCTGTAAAAGGCAAGGTCAACTTCAAGGGAGAGGTTCCTTATCCTCCGGTAACCCGTGCTGACAACTGGTATTTTGAGGAAATTCACCGCAGCAATGCCCATTTTACCATCAAACTGCTGCTTGAAGAAGCCAACCTGTCAAACGCAAAAACCCTTGTGGATGTTGGAGGCGGTATCGGCGATATTTCCGCAGCGCTTCTGAAGAAGTTCACTCAGCTTGATTCCACCATTCTTAATCTTCCCGGTGCTGTTGAACTCGTCAATGAAAACGCGGCAGAAAAAGGTGTTGCAGACCGGCTCAGGGGAGCAGCTGTTGATATCTATAGAGATTCCTACCCTGCGGCAGATGCAGTAATGTTCTGCAGAATCTTATATTCGGCAAATGAACAGTTGACCGCCATGCTGCTTAAAAAAGCCTATGAAGCTCTTCCTGTCGGTGGAAGGGTGCTGATTCTCGATATGATTATTGATGAACCAGAAGATCCGAATTTCGATTACCTCAGCCACTATATCCTTGGTGCAGGTATGCCTTTTTCAGTGCTCGGCTTCAAACAGCAGGGTGCCTATCAGGGGATACTTGAGTCGATAGGGTTTGGCGATGTCCGCACAGTCAGAAAGTACGGTCATCTGTTGTGTGAAGCTGTTAAACCGGCTTAAAACGTAAAAAGCGGTCATTCTGCAAAGAGTGGCCGCTTTTCCTCTTATTCTTCTGACTGATTGATCTCAGGTTGTAATGGCGGCGGCTGAGCCGGCAAAAGCTCCTTAACCTGTTTCATGACAGCATTCGCGACAAAAAGCCCTGCACCACCAACCACTATTCCAGAAAGACCGTGAAACAGAATCGGCATCCCAAGAGGTGAAAACAACAAAGCCCCTCCAGCCAGACCAGTAGCTTCTTTCAGCATATCACTCCCGTTCAGTTTGCTTAAGATTATGGGTTACTCGTATAAATAACTGTATAAATATAAACATCTGTCAATATCGAGACAAGTTGCTCGTATAAAATATGAAGGATGTCGGAACATCAGGTGCCGAGGGCTGTTCCTGGTTTAAGAGATGCAGCTATACGGGCGGGAATAAAAGCAAAAAGGAGCGTCAGGGCAATGACAGCTATTGAGACCAAAGCGTAATCGATCGGATCAATAAGCAGTGGTACATATTTAATGAAGTAACTTTTTTCGGGCAGAGTGATGAGGTGAAAGCGCAACTCGAAAAGGGAGAGTGAGAGTGCAAGGATATTGCCGGCTGTAATGCCGGACAATGAAATCAGAAGGGCTTGTACCATAAATACCATGCTGATTTTTCCGGGTTCAAGACCAAGGGCGCTGAGCATGCCTATTTCACGGGTTTTTTCGATTATCAGTACCAGAAGCGTCGAAATAATGTTGAAAACAGCCACAATAGTAATGGTAACAATAAGCAGTGGCGTTATGTTTTTTTGAAGCTTCAGCCACTCAAAAAGATTTGAATAGCGTTCAAAAACCGTATATCCATAAAAGGGAATTCCAAGAGATGCGGTAACCTCTTTCACGGTTTTCGTGAGATCGGCAAGCTTGTGAACGTTGGCATCATACCCGCTTATCATCATGGGGTTAAAGCGCTGTTGCAGTTGTTTCAGATTACAGATGACAACATAATCATCAAATCCTTCCTGAAGACCCGTGTCATAAATTCCGCGTATGACTCCGACTTCAAGGTCAAGTGAAGAGAAGAGGTCGACAATGCTTTTATTACTTGCAATAAGTTTTGCGCCTGATGCATTATTTCCAAGCCCCACAAGCATAACTTTTTTCCCAACAGTAAGGCCCAGGTTTTCGGCCAGAGTCTGCCCAGCATAAAGTGCAATTCCCTCATCAACCTGCTTCTCTCCAAAAGGAACAAAAGTTCCTGCCTTGAGAAATTTTTTCATAAAAACCTCCAATTGCTGTTGATTGATTCCTTTGACCAGAATCGGCTTGCTCCGAAACGGCTCGCCTTTAACTGCAATACGGCTGCGGAGAACAAAGTTTTTTTCCAGAAAAGGCGTTACGCCGGATACGTTTGCATTATTCGCTATTTTTGAAACATCTGATCGCCTGTCCTGAAAAAGCTGGTCTTCGGGATGACGGATCTGCATGTGAGCGCTGAAGCTGATAATCTTGTTTTCCACACTGCCGGCAAAACCTTTGACTATGGAGAGTGTCAGAATAAGTGCAGCAGTTCCAACGGCTATCCCAATAACCGCGACCATGACAATAAAGGTTGGCTTCGATGCTGACCGTTGCTTGAATGCAAATCGTCTGGCAATGTAGAACTCAGGTTTCATCCTGCTTTACTTTGCGGAATGTTCATGGAGGCAAAGGTCACGACGGTGTTTCTTCCGGCGGATTTGGCCATATAAAGGGCCCTGTCGGCATTGTTGGTCAGTGTCTCCCTGTCGGAAGCATCACCGGGAAAAGTCGCTATTCCTATACTGACCGTCAGGTGCCCTGCTTTTTTTTGATGTTTACTCGAAAATTGTGCAGCACCGATAACTTTGCGAAGACGTTCTGCAACCTCCTTTACCGTAACAGAATCTGTCTCGGGCAGCAAAACGGCGAATTCGTCACCGCCGAACCTTGCGGGAACATCGGACATGCGGCACTGACTGATGATAAGATCAGCAATACTTTTCAGAGCATGATCTCCGGCAATATGACCGTTGGTATCATTGTACTGCTTGAAATAATCGATATCGATCATCGCAAGGGAGACCTTGTCTCCGTGACGTCTGGCTCGTTCTATATCAATAATAAGATGCTCCTTAAAGTGACGATAATTGTAGAGATTGGTCTTTTCATCACGAATATGAAGTTCATCAAGCATTTTATTTTTTTCCTCAATCTCGCCACAAAAACTCATGATTGACTCGGTAATCTGAGTAATATCGCTGGAGTATTCTGTTTCAGCCAACTCCTTTTTAATTTCCTCAGCGGTATCATGGATACTCTCAGGTATGTCTCTGTTCAGCAGTTTCAGCTGTCCTGAAAGCTGGGCAAGAGGCAGAAGCGTCTGCCTGTAATTGTTATGCAGCAGCCATCCGGCTGTAATACTCAGGGTGAGAAGCACAGCAAGAATAAAAAAAAGAAAAAACTGATTGATTACGACAAGTTCGTCAGCTGCCACCTTAGTCTCAACCTTTGCTTTGTCTATGGTATTTTCCAGTCCAAACCTGAAAAGTTCAAGATTTTCGCCTGTAAGTACCACTGTCCAGTTCTGTCTGTCGGCATGCATCGGAGCAACCGGCTGCAATCCGGCATCCTGCATCTGAACAAGAAGTTTTTCATAGATAAGACGCAGCACACCTGCATACTGCTTGATGCTTAACTTTCGCTCCTCTCCGGCAACTGTTATAGTATGCGCCAGGTTTCGGGAAAGATCATATTCAATAAGTTTGCTCCTGAAATCCACAAGCTCCAGATAGCATGTCTGTTTTTTTTCGACCTTTTTAAGCAGATCGTGCTGCATAACAAGAAATCCTGCAGTACCGGCTATCACAATCAGGATACAGATCGTTCCTGTAAAAATTATAGCCTGTAAAGGAGATATTTTCTTTATCGAATGCAGAGCACCCATAACATCTATTTCAAAATAATAGTCCGTTCAAATGCCTTGTAAGGGGCAAGAGAGCTTCTTTCAAATGCTTTCTGGCCTGAACTGCTCAACCAGGAACCAAACCCTGCGGCCAGTGCATCGCCGGAATAATATACATAGTAAACGGTCGTAACAAGAGGATAGCTTCCTTCAAAGATATTTTGCTGGGTAGGCTCGTACGCTGATATTCCGTCGGGCTCTTTTGCAAGAGGAACGATTCTGATATTCTTTTCAATCCAGTCCGCTTTAAGCCCTCCGTCAAGAGATGAACGAAAAAGCATTCCAATTGCCTTATTATCGGTGGAAACTCTTCTGATAAGTTCAGTTTCGTTGCTGCAGCCCCGTGCTTTAAAATCTTTTTTATCTATTCCGACACCTGCGGCAAAAACTGACTGAAGACGGTAATCATCAGCCGTTACAAGAGGAAGTATCCCATTGTTCACCTTACCGGAAAAAAGAGATTTAAGCTCCTTTATTGAAAGCTTCCTGACAGGACTCATGCGATTGACAATACAGATAATAGCATCACGAGCGACAGGTTCTCGGCGAAGCGGACGTTGCATGGTTGTAAACAAAGAATCCTCAGCCGTCCCTGGTTCACCGCTGATCATTGCGGCACGGGCATTGTGACTCAGAAGATGTTTGATAGTCTTGTTGGAACCGGAAGGCAGGATTGTGATTGCAGCATCCGGATAATAACGGGTAAAAGTCTCAATCTGACTGCTGGCAATATCGCCAAGCTGCCGATCGACAGCAAGTGTCATCTGTCCGCTCAGGGCACTGTCAGCGACCTTCCGCTGCGAACAGTTCATCAAAAACAACATGGCCGAAAAAAGGAAAAGAGCGTTAATTAGCTTGATGGAGACACTCCGGTTTACCTTGTTATTCATAGCAATTCATAGTCAAATATTCGCAGTCAAAAATGCAATTGTTGAAATTTGCCGGAACTTATCAGCTAAGATAGCCAGAAAAAAGATGTTGCCATAAAAAACAACTGCTCTGTTACCATCTTGAAAATAATTGATTCTCTCCTTGAAAATCAGATAAAAAAGGTTAATATTTCCACTTTGTTGGATATTTATTCATAAAATATTTCGCAACCGCGAGACTTAAGACAATTAACCAAGCTGCCCTTATCATGAATCAACCGGTATCAGATGGTTCGCAAAAATATTCAGTATCGATCATTGGTGCTTCAGGCTATTCAGGCGCTGAACTGACTAGGCTGCTCCTTCATCATCCGCAGGTTGAGCTTCGGGAACTTTATGCTTTTTCACAGACAGGAAAACCCGTATCAGAGCTCTACCCCGCTCTTGACTGTGACATGAGTTACAAGTCCTACAACGGAGAAACAGAGAGCGATATCTTTTTTCTTGCACTTCCCCATGGGGAGGCATTGCAGCTTGTTCCAGCTCTTTTGCAGGCAGGTAAAACCGTTATAGACCTTTCCGGCGATTTCAGGTTGAAGAGTGTTCTTGAGCATCAGCAATTCTATAAACAGGCTAAATCATCCGAAGATGTCATGACCTACGGCATGCCTGAGCTTTTTGGTGAAGAGATAAAAAGGTCGAAGGCAATAAGTAATCCTGGTTGTTTTGCTACCAGTATCATTCTTGGTGTTGCTCCGTTATTTCTCAGTAATGCGAGCATAATAAAAGTTCGTTCCATTAATTGCACCTCTACTTCCGGTATTTCCGGAGCCGGGCGCAGCAGCAAAACAGAATTATCGTTTTCAGAGATGAGCGAAAATGTCAGAGCCTATAAGGTAGGCATCCATCAGCATACCCCTGAAATCATGCAGGCTCTTGGCACTTCGACCTCCAATCCATCCTTTGATTTTACCTTTACCCCCATGATCGGTGCACTCGTTAGGGGTATCTACAGCGTTCTTAATGTCCAGCTGGACAAACCATCTGACATAGAAGATATAAAGCGGCACTACAGGAATTTTTACAGGAATGCACCATTTGTAAGAGTGCGTGAAAGCATGACGGAAGTCAGGCATGTCTACCGTACAAATAATTGCGATATACATATTGCTCATGCCGGTGCAGGCGGTTCACTTGTCATTGTGACAGCAATAGACAATCTTTTGAAAGGTGCTGCTGGACAGGCAGTACAGAACATGAATATCATGCTCAAGATTGATGAAAGAACCGGTCTGTCATGATTAATTTCATTAATATTTAACACTTCATACTGCATTGGAGAAACTCAACAAAGGGCTTAAAGTAATTCAGGAGCTTGCTGCCGTCACCTCCTGGCCGGCGGCGGTCATTCCTATGGAAGCAGAATCAGATGGAACGCATGGATTCTGGCCGCAAGGTTTTTCTTCCGGTGCTGTTGCTGCCGGAATTAAATACAGCATCCGCAAAGACCTGATGCTGCTCTCAGCAGATGCCCCCTGCAGCGCTGCCGCACTCTTTACAACAAACCTCTGCTGTGCTGCTCCTGTTATGCTTTCGCGTAAACATCTTGAACAATCCGCTTCTTCGATCCGCGCAATTGTCTGCAACAGCGGAAATGCCAATGCGGCTACCGGTGCACAGGGAATGGATGACGCGCTGGCCATGGCTGAAGCTGCAGCTCGTGAACTTGCCATCAAACCTGAAGAGGTGCTGGTTGCTTCAACCGGCGTTATCGGTCAGCTTCTGCCGATGGAAAAAGTTCTGGGTGGTATCGTTTCCCTGCCCTCCAGCATGCAGCGCAACTCAGTGATTGATACCGCACAGGCCATTATGACCACCGATACTTTTCCGAAGTTTTTCACGCTTGAAGTCAGTCTTTCCAAGGGGAATGTCCGTCTGAGCGGACTCGCGAAAGGATCAGGCATGATTTGTCCGAACATGGCTACCATGCTTGCTTTTATTACTACCGATGCAGCTATGGCTCCCTCTCTTCTTCATGAAGCGCTTCAGAGAGCAAACCGCAGCAGCTTTAACGCCATTACGGTTGATGGTGATACAAGTACGAACGATATGGTCTCCATACTTGCCAGCGGCACCGGCCCTGAAATCACCCCTGACAGCCCTGACTACACCTTGTTTAGTGAAGCACTTGAGGCGTTGATGATTTTTCTTGCAAAGCTTATCGTCATTGACGGAGAAGGTGCAACAAAACTTGTTGAGATCAACGTTGTTGGAGCATCAGACCATAAGGATGCAGAACTTGCAGCCAGGACAATCGCCCAGTCAAGTCTTGTAAAGACGGCTATTCACGGGGAAGATGCCAACTGGGGAAGAATTATTGCCGCAGCGGGTCGTTCAGGAGCACGCTTCAATCAGGATGAGCTTGAGCTGCATTTCAATGACTTTATCGTGCTTAAACCGGGTTTAATTGCCGACTTTTCTGAAGAGAGTGCGGCTGAAATCATGGCGAAAAATTCCTATGCCATCACACTTCGGCTTGGCAGCGGACCTGGATGTGCAAGGATATGGACCTGTGATTTGAGCAAGGAATATGTCGATATAAACGGAAGCTATCGAAGCTGAAAATTTCTTTAACCTGAACAAGAATCTATTTCGAAAAATGGAACATTCAGAGTGCCGTGAACTAAAATCTGCAAGAAAGGCCCCTCAGGCAGCTATCGGACAGGTTCTGATTGAGGCTTTGCCTTATATACGCCAGTTCGAGGGAACAACCTTTGTTATTAAATATGGCGGCTCTGCAATGAAGGATGCATTCCTTAAAAACATATTTGCTCAGAACGTGACGCTTTTGCGCAAAGTCGGCATCAACGTAGTGCTTGTTCACGGCGGAGGAGATGCCATAACCAGAACTGCTGAAAAACTTGGACTGAATTCGCGCTTTGTTCAAGGCAGGCGAGTCACCGACAAGGAGATGATTTCCGTTATCCAGATGACGCTTGCCGGCAAGGTCAACCAGGATATTGTGCAGTTGATCAGTGAACATGGAGGTAAAGCTGTCGGAGTGACAGGTCTGGATGCCGATACCATAAGTGCGGTACCCCACCAGAACGCTGAAACTCTGGGTCTTGTAGGTGAGGTTGCTCAAATTAACACAAGCTATATAGATCTGCTGTGCCATGCAGGACTTATTCCTGTTATAGCACCCATCGGATTTGACGAAAAGGGAAATATCTATAATATCAATGCCGATGATGCCGCAAGCAGTATTGCTATTGCATTGAAAGCGGAAAAACTCATTTATGTCAGTGATGTTGAAGGCATTCATGTGGGCGACAGAATACTGAAAACCATCTGCAAGGCTGAAGCCGCTGATTTTATCGAACAGGGTATTATTTCCGGCGGTATGATCCCGAAAGTGCTCTCAGCATTCAATACACTGGACGGCGGAGTTGGAAAAATTCATCTTATAGACGGAAAATCAACACACTCTCTTTTGCTTGAAATATTCACTCACGAAGGCGTCGGTACCCAGTTTATAGCAGAACAGGACTAAGAAATCAATCCTTAAACAAATAATGGAATGGAAGCGGTTAATAACATAAAGCAGGAGTTGGCAAAACGTGATTTTCTGGGATTTTCTCACCTGGATGCCGCTAAAATCATTGAATTATTCGATTACTCCCTTTTTATCAAAAAGAAGAGAAAGGAAAGCCCCTCCGTATCAGCCTTTCTACCGTTGCGCGATAAAACGGTAGCTATGATTTTCAGCAAGCCATCCTTACGAACAAGGGTTTCTTTTGAACTTGGCATTCATGAACTTGGTGGATATGCAATAAATCTTGATGGTCAATCAATCGGTCTTGGCTCGCGTGAATCGGTTGAGGACGTCGCCAGGCTTTTGTCCCGCTATAACAATGCTATTGTTGCTAGACTGCATGAGCATGCCGTTATAGAGGGGATAGCAGAGCATGCTACAATTCCGGTTATCAATGCACTGACCGATCTTTCGCATCCATGCCAGGTGCTTGCAGATGTCTTTACTCTTTATGAGAGGTCGTTGTGGCATGATAATATCAAGGTTGTTTTTGTCGGTGACGGTAACAATGTGGCCAATTCATGGATAGAACTGGCAGGCATCCTTCCCTTTCATTTTGTGCTTGCCTGTCCGGAAGGATATACCCCGAATCAGGAAATTCTGGATGCTGCCATAAAAAAAGGAATAAGCCGGATTGAAATTCTGCACGATCCTCTGAAAGCAGCTTCCAACGCTGATGTGCTCTATACCGATGTCTGGACCAGTATGGGCCAGGAAAAAGAAAACGAAGAACGCCTCACAATATTTTCACCTTTTCAGATCAACAGCACCTTGCTTGGTATGGCAAAACCTTCAGCCGTGGTCATGCACTGCATGCCGGCTCACCGAGGTAAAGAGATAAGTGCAGAGGTCATGGACGGCTCCCAATCCATTATTCTTGATCAGGCCGAAAACCGGCTTCATGTCCAAAAAGCACTTCTGGTCAAGCTTTTGAACCATGATGAGTACCGAAAATTTCATCTTACCCATAGACTGCTGAATGCTTCCAAAAAAATCAAGAGCTGAAAGGGAAAGCAACCATGAACAAGCATGCAAGGCAGTTAAAAATCAGAGAAATTCTTCAGCAGAACAGGGTTGGAAATCAGCACGACCTGCTGCAGCTTCTTCGTGATTCCGGAATGAAAGTCGCACAGGCAACCCTTTCACGCGACTGTGCGGAACTTGGGCTTATCCGATCGAAAACCGACGGAAATTACCGGCTTCTGTTTCCTGAAGATAACGCCGGCCGGATCATCAAAGGTCTTGTTGGAATTGAGGTACTTGCTGTTAATTCAAATGAAACAACGGTAATTATCAAGACTCTTCCGGGCCGAGCTCACGGTGTTGGATCCTATCTTGATCAGCTGAGAAGCCCGCTTATTCTCGGCACAATCGCTGGAGATGATACGGTGCTGCTCATTCCAACTTCTGTTGCAAACATTTCGGCTTTGATATCATATATTCATAAAAATCTTTCAAAAAACTGATAATTCAATTGAACACGCATGAGTAAGGAAAAAATTGCAATAGCCTATTCCGGTGGATTGGACACATCCATCATGATCAAATGGCTGAAAGACAAGTATGGTGCAGATATTGTTGCCGTTACTGGTAATCTCGGACAGCAGAAAGAGATTGAAAACCTTGAAGCGAAAGCACTCTCTACCGGAGCTTCGAAATTCAAGTTTGTTGACCTGCGCAAAGAATTTGTCGAAGAATATATCTGGCGAGCACTCAAGGCCGGAGCTCTCTATGAGGATGTCTACCCGCTTGCGACCGCGCTTGGACGCCCCCTGCTTGCAAAAGCCCTTGTCGATACTGCACTCGAGGAAGGATGCACTATGCTTGCCCATGGTTGCACGGGAAAAGGCAACGACCAGGTGCGCTTCGAAGTCACCTTTGCCTCGCTTGCACCGCATCTAAAAGTGCTTGCTCCCCTGCGTGAATGGGAGTTCACCTCCAGAGAAGCTGAAATTGCCTATGCACTGGAACACAATATTCCGGTATCCGCCACCAAAAAGAGCCCATACTCAATCGATGAAAATATCTGGGGAATCAGTATCGAGTGCGGTGTACTTGAAAATCCAATGATTGCACCTCCCGAAGATGCCTATCAGATAACCACCTCCCCTGAGAATGCTCCAGATACACCTGCAGTTGTCGATATCGAGTTTGAAAAAGGTATTCCGGTTTCACTTGATGGAAAAAAATTAAGCGGTCTTGACCTCATCATCCGACTTAATGAGATCGGTGCAGCTAATGGCATTGGACGGCTTGACATGATCGAAAATCGTGTTGTCGGCATTAAATCCCGTGAAATCTATGAAGCTCCTGCAGCAACAATTCTCCATTTTGCTCACCGTGAACTTGAACGCCTTACCCTCGAGAAATCGGTGTTCCAGTACAAAAAGAATATCAGTCAGGATTACGCCAACATCATTTATAACGGCATCTGGTTTTCTCCAATGAGAAAGGCGCTTGACGGATTTGTGAATGAAACACAGCATCCTGTGACCGGTCTTGTACGCCTGAAGCTTTATAAAGGCGGAGTTTCGCTTCTGGGAAGAAATTCACCATACTCGCTTTATAACGAGGAGCTGGCTACCTATACTGAAGCTGACACGTTCAACCACAAGGCGGCTGCAGGCTTTATCCACCTGTATGGTCTTGGTCTGAAAACATTCAGTGAGGTCAATCAGGGAAAATAAGATCACACCTTTCAGAGCTGCGTGCAGGTTTCAGGTGTATTTACCCGGCCTGTGCGTCTGCCTGAAAAATATATTTATCTCCCATTTGGGGGTACCTGCTCTATTCTGCCAACTCTTACTGCCTCACTATGGACTTGCAAGGACGAGCTGCAGAGCTTTTTGGCAACTCTCCAGCCCTGAGAATGCCGGAGAAAACCCTCTCCTTTGTAGAGTACAATAATCAGTCTGCACAGATCGCAAACCACCTCTGCCAAAAAGGACTCCGTTCCGGCGATATTATTGCTGTTGTTTCACCAAATACTTCAGATATGGTGCTTGTTCTGGCCGGAGTGCTGAAAGCGGGAATGATTGCCGCTCCGCTCAACTACCGCTTTCCTGAACATCTGCTGAAGGGTACTCTTGACAATCTTCGTCCTCAGCTGGTGCTGACTCAGCAAGTTTCTTTCTCTTGTATCAGAACGGAAGCGATTGCTTCGAGTATAGAGAATGCCATTGAGGATGCCAGTGGGAACCCCGTGCGCGAGGATTTTGAGTTCCCTGAAACAATGGAACGGGCGGTAAGCATAATACACACTTCTGCAAGCACCGGAGTGGCAAAAGCTGCTGTGCACAGCTTGTCAAATCACTGGTACAGCGCACTCGGTTCCAATGATAACATTCCTTTCGGTCCCGGAGATTGCTGGCTGCTTTCGCTGCCTCTTTACCATATTGGAGGCTATGCCCTCCTCTTCCGTTCACTTGTCTCAGGGGGGGCGGTTGCTGTCGGACGCCTTGATGACCCTATCTCTCTTTCCTTGCAGAAGTTTCCCGTCACTCACCTCTCCGTGGTGCCGACACAGCTTTACCGGCTGCTTGCCGACACACAAAGCACTAAGCATCTGCGTCGCCTGAAAGCTGTCCTGCTTGGCGGAAGTCCGGCTCCGAAATCTCTGATTGACGATGCCATCCGGCACAACATTCCTCTCTACCTGAGCTATGGCTCAACAGAAATGAGTACCCAGATTGCTACCTCTCCGAAACCGATAAGCAGCGTGGCGAAAAACAGCGGACAGCTCCTGCCATACCGGGAACTCAAAAATGCAGCAGATGGCGAACTTCTGGTTAAAGGGCCATGCCTCTTTAAGGGCTACCTGCGCGAGGGAGCTATTCAACCCCAGACCGACAATGACGGGTGGTTCCATACTGCTGATATTGGCTGTATAGAGAAGGATGCCACGGTTACGGTGCTTGGCCGCAAGGATAATATGTTTATCTCAGGAGGAGAAAATATTCACCCTGAAGAAATAGAAAAAGCGCTGATGATGATTGATGGTATCCGCGAAGCGCTTGTTGTAGCAATTCCTGATAATGAGTATGGCCATCGTCCGGCAGCATTTATAGAGACCTTTAAGGAAAATAACCCCAATGACGACACCATTACTTGGATAATGAATGCCAGTGTTGGAAAGCTCAAGACCCCAGCCCGTTATTATCGTATAAGAGAATGGAATACACTGCCGGGTTCTCAAAAAATCAACACAGCCTGGTACTCTGCCACCGCTCCGCCGCCCTGAACAGAAAAGAACATTGGGCAATTGAACTAAGGCTCTACACAAAAGCTCCGGCAGGTTGATAAAGAAATGGATTTTCAGTATTTTTTTATTTTAACATAGGATTGTTTCTATTACATTGATACAAAGAGTATAGTAAACTACAAAACCACTGGCCATGAGCAAAATATCGGGAATCTTCACCAGCTGGGGAGAAGCGTCTGGAAGATTAGGCGAAACATATGTTGATGGGACGTGGTGGATGGTTGGTGATTATCTTGAAAATGTTGGTAAAGGTACCAAGCGCCTGCTCGTGAATACCTATCCTTTTCTTTATGGTGGTACTGCCTCTTCAGTGTTCAAGGGCTCTTCACCGAAAAGCGGGGGGATTGCCAGGCCGAGCAAGGATGTTGAGCAGCGGTTCAACGATTGAACTCTCTTTTTTTTTCCGGTATATGACTTTTTAATGTGCAGTGCATATCTTTTCCTGTGAAC
>Ga0118677_10005124_pt1 | contig 23221 bp, 24 predicted proteins | sample AliMusrvi5mmetaG_FD_86154 | JGI IMG/M metagenome (GOLD analysis project Ga0118677, IMG submission 86154)
AGGCGATTGCTCATCCTGCATGTGCCGGTGGGGGCAGTTGACGGCGCAACTGGTTCTGCAAAGAACAGTTCATAGATACGCGACTTCACGTCGCAACCACGAAAATATAGCAAGTTCACCATATGGAAATAAAACGATAGCAATAAAAATTAAAAGTATTCCGGTAACACCACGTAACTTATTACAAAGACGTTTATTCATCATTGAACATTGTTATTTAAAAATCAATAATCGGCCCGAATACAGATAACTGCAGGTTTATGCTGACTGGAAGAATAATAAAAAAGCAAAATTTCAGAAAAGAGTGGAGCAATGCCTTTTGATATTGTAAGACTTTATTTCTGGAGTCAGCTGCAACAGCATGTGGCTTATTGAATTGATTAATCTGTGCAATAAAGTTACTTTTTTCTATCAGCCCCGAGGACCATTGATTATGTCTTTCCTTAGAAATATATATGAATCCACTTCTTGAAATCAGGAATCTATCCTTTGCCTACGAAGAATCAGCTGCTCTGGTTTTTGAGCGTCTCAACGTAGCTGTGCAGGAAGGGGAGTACATTCTGGTAAAAGGCCCTTCAGGATCCGGGAAATCCACACTGCTGAGGCTGATATGCCGTCTGAACAAACCACAGGGAGGTTCCATTCTTTTTCAGGGTAATGACATTAGCTCCATTGCCCCGGCAAAGCTGCGGAGCGCTGTCAGCTATGTAGCCCAGATCCCCCAGATGATCGATGCTTCGGTTGAGGAAAACCTGCTTCTGCCGTTTTCCTTTACCATCAATGCCGGCAGAACCATACCCGGTACCGAAGAGCTGAAAGAGATGCTGCACAGGTTTTATCTTGCCGATGTTACGCCGTCGCAATCCGCCATGAAGCTCTCGATAGGGCAGAAACAGCGCCTGGCCATTATGAGAGCGCTGCTGCAGGAACCGCTTCTGTTACTCCTTGATGAACCCACATCAGCACTTGACCAGGAGAGCGCAGAAATGGTTTTTTCCATTATGGAACGCCTGAACACCGAAGACCGTAAAACCCTGATAACGGTGACCCATATCGATTACAAGCCTGAAACAGTACGCCCCCTTACCTATACTCTTGCTCATCGATCACTCACTCTTTCATCATGAACGGGATCGTTACTATCTCAACCGGCCAGCTGCTGCTGGCCCTCGTGTTTATCCTTATCGCACAGGGGAGTTCGTTCATTTACCATCTTGGTCTTAACCGCGATATAACCATTGGTACGATACGAACGTTTTCACAGCTCTTTTTGATGGGATATGTACTCACCTTTATTTTGAAAACAACCAACCCGTTCCTGGTCCTGAGTGTTTTCATGGTAATGGTCGTCTCTGCCATGTTTATCATTAAAGGGAGGGTCAAGGAAAAGCAAATCCCTTATATCATACCGACATTTCTGACCATGCTTGTCAGTTATCTCGCAACTGCGCTCTTTGTTTCCGGACTGGTGATCGGCATCACTCCGTGGTGGGAACCCCGCTACTTCATTCCTGCAGGAGGCATGGTTATTGGGAATTCAATGTCTGCACTTGCCATCTCCCTTGAGCGGCTGTTCAGAGATATGCGGCAGCAGAAAGAGCTGGTGGAAATGAAGCTCTCTCTTGGAGCCAATTACCGTGAAGCAAGCCTCGATATCTTCAGGAATGCTGTTACTGCCGGCATGATCCCTTCAATCAATGCCATGATGGGCGTTGGCCTTGTTTTTATTCCGGGAATGATGTCAGGCCAGATTCTTGCCGGAACTGATCCGCTGATCGCTATCCGCTATCAGATTGTCGTTATGCTGATGCTGGTTGGCTCAACGGCTGTCAGTTCCGTGGTTGTCATGCTTATTGTAAGGCGTCGCTGTTTCGGCAGCGGGGAAGAGGTTTTACTTAGCCCCCGCTGATTTTGCGGAAGCCCTGGTGGTTATAAATACCAGAATACCAGCCAGCATCATGATAAAGCAAAGCACCTGTCCCATTGAGAAATTCAGGAATACAAAGCCGAGCTGGGCGTCAGGTTCACGAAAATATTCAATGAAAAAGCGGACAAACCCGTAGCCGAAAAGGTAGAGTGCTGAAAGAAATCCCGAAAATGGAGATTTCCTGCGAATAAGCCAGAGAATAATAAACAGTACTATCCCTTCGAAAAATGCTTCATAGAGCTGAGAAGGATGGCGAAGTTGATGAGTTGGAGCAAGAGGAAAATACATCCCAATCGCTGAATCGGTCACCCGTCCGTAAAGTTCACCGTTGATGAAGTTGCCAAGGCGTCCGAAGGTGTAACCGAGGGGTACGGATGGTATGAAAAGGTCAAATGTTTCAAAAAATCCGGCTTTTCGAGAACGGGTAAATAAGAAAACAGCAAGAATAACTCCTATGACAGCTCCATGGTATGACATGCCGGTTATGCCTGCAAAACGACACCCTCCTCCCGGTGCAGATACCCAGGGAAGGATGCTGCCGAGAGGGTCAGCCAGAAAATCACTCAGGCCATAAAAAAGGATATAACCCAGACGTCCACCGGCAACTACTCCGACCATAACCCAGGTGAGGGCATCGCCTATAAAAGGGCGCTCAAACGGAAGCTTTTCAGTGTCAAGACGATAACGGGTAAGAAGATAGACGAAAGCGAATGCCACAATGTACATCATCCCATACCAACGGATAGCAAAAGAGCCTGCTGAAAAGATCACAGGATTCATTTGTGACGGCAAATTCTGCCACGAAAACAAAAAATCAGTCATAACGGTCGTTTTTTGATGATTTTGGCGTGTTAAAAAATCTAGTGACTTGGAACAAATTAAAATATAGTTAACTTAAAATCTTGCGCATTTCCGTGCAACGTGTTTCTACCCATTAACATACAAACACCTAATAGTATGGCTAAAATACTTGAAGGGCCGGCCATGAAGCTATTCAACAAGTGGGGCATTCCTGTGCCTAATTATGTTGTTATCATGGATCCCAACCGCCTCGAGCAGCTTGGAGAAGCTAATAAATGGTTGAGAGAATCAAAACTCGTTGTTAAAGCTCATGAAGCAATCGGCGGGCGATTCAAGTTGGGACTGGTTAAACTTGGACTGAACCTCGATCAGGCTCTTGAAGCAGCAAAAGAGATGATTGGACGCGAGATCGGCACTGCCGTTGTCCGTCAGATTATTGTCGCTGAAATGCTTGAACACGACGAGGAATATTATGTTTCTATTGCCGGGAACCGTGATGGGGCGGAGGTTCTTTTTTCTAACAAGGGAGGGGTAGACATTGAAGAAAACTGGGATAGTGTCAAGCGGCTGTTCATTCCGCTCGATGAAACCCCGAGTATTGAACGCATTACCGAAATTGCACTTGAGGCAGGATTCGTAGGGGAAATCGCTGAACGTGTCGCTAAAATCACATCACGCCTTATTCTCTGTTTCGACAACGAAGATGCGCAGTCGATCGAGATCAATCCGCTTGTCATACGCAAGAGCGATATGCGGTTTGCAGCTCTTGATGCTGTTATGAACGTCGATTGGGACGCCAGGTTCCGTCATCCTGACTGGGATTTCAAGCCGGTATCAGAAATCGGACGTCCTTTCACCGAAGCTGAACAGCAGATCATGGATATCGATGCCCGTATAAAGGGCTCGGTCAAGCTTGTTGAAGTTCCGGGTGGAAACATCGCCCTGCTTACTGCCGGTGGCGGTGCTTCCGTGTTTTATTCCGATGCTGTGGTTGCAAGAGGCGGATCTATAGCTAATTATGCTGAATATTCCGGTGATCCTCCGGACTGGGCAGTCGAAGCTCTTACGGAAACCATCTGCAGGCTTCCTGACATCAAGCATATCATTGTTGGTGGAGCTATTGCCAATTTTACAGACGTAAAAGCAACATTCAACGGGATTATCAATGGATTCCGGGAGAGCAAATCAAAAGGGTTCCTTGAAAATGTGAAAATCTGGGTAAGACGAGGTGGGCCGAATGAAAATCAGGGCCTTGCTTCCATGAAAAAGCTGCAGGAAGAGGGATTTGACATTCATGTCTATGACCGCAGCATGCCTATGACCGATATCGTCGACCTTGCCTTGAATTCATAAGGACGAAAGGGTATCACAGGAACCCCAAGAGAAACTATCTAACTTAAACCGGAAAGAATCGTGAGTATTTTAGCAAATAGGGATACACGAGCGGTCATCATTGGTGGTATTGCCGGAGTGAATGCTGCAAGGCGGATGGCCCAGTTCGACTTTCTGATCAACCGGCCACTGACGGTAGAGGCATTTGTTTATCCGCCGGAAGCAGGGCAGCAGAAAGAGATATACAGAGGTGGTGAGCTGAACAATGTTACCGTTTATGACTCGCTCGAGCAAGCCCTCGATGAAAACCCTCAAATCAATACAGCGCTTATTTACATCGGCGCCTCAAGGGCATATCAGTCCGCCAAAGAAGCACTTGATTCCAGAGGGATCAAGCTGGTCACCATGATTACCGAAGGCGTTCCTGAAAAGGATGCCAAGCGTTTGCGCAAGTATGCACAGGAAAAAGGTAAAATCTTTAACGGGCCATCCTCAATCGGCATTATGTCGGCAGGGGAGTGTCGTCTCGGCGTTATTGGCGGTGAGTATAAAAACCTGAAACTTTGTAATCTCTATCGCCCCGGTTCATTCGGCGTTATTACAAAATCAGGAGGTCTGTCCAATGAAGCCATGTGGCTTTGTGCGCAGAATGGAAACGGTATTACCTCTGCAGTAGCTATCGGCGGCGACTCGTATCCAGGTACGGACTTTGTCACCTATCTCCAGATGTTTGAAAACGACCCTGAAACCAAGGCTGTTGTCATTGTCGGCGAAGTAGGCGGCACGCTTGAGGAAGAAGCTGCTGAATGGTTAGGTGCGGAAAAACGACGGATCAGGGTTATTGCTGCCATTGGCGGAACCTGCCAGGACGTTTTACCTCAGGGAATGAAATTCGGTCATGCCGGTGCCAAGGAAGGGAAAAAAGGCCTGGGTTCTGCTCGCTCTAAAATAAACGCTCTTCGTGAAGCTGGCGCTCTCGTACCCGACACATTTGGTGGCCTGAGCAAGGCGATCAAGCAGGTTTATCAGGAACTCCAGGCAACCGGTGTTATCAGGCCTGAACCGGAACTTGACGAGAAACTGCTCCCGGAACTTCCTCCGAGTGTTCAGGAAATCATGAAACAGGGCGAAGTTATTGTAGAGCCTCTGATTCGTACAACCATCTCCGACGACCGTGGCGAAGAACCGCGTTACGTTGGCTATGCTGCATCTGAACTCTGCGAAAAAGGATATGGTATTGAGGATGTTATCGGACTCCTGTGGAACAAGAAACTTCCATCAAAGGAAGAGTCTGAAATCATCAAGCGCATAATCATGATTTCAGCCGATCACGGTCCGGCAGTTTCCGGTGCATTCGGTTCCATTATTGCTGCATGCGCAGGCATCGATCTGCCACAGGCTGTTTCTGCCGGTATGACCATGATCGGCCCGAGATTCGGCGGTGCGGTTACCAATGCCGGCAAATATTTCAAGTACGGCGTCAAGGAGTATCCGAACGATATTCCAGGATTTCTTTCATGGATGAAGCAGAATCACGGACCGGTTCCCGGTATTGGGCACAGGGTGAAGAGTCTGAAAAATCCTGATAAACGGGTGAAATATCTGGTTGAATATGTAAAAAAACAGACCACCCTTCACACACCATGCCTGGACTATGCACTTGAGGTTGAAAAGATCACCACATCCAAAAAGGATAACCTTATCCTCAACGTTGATGGCACGATCGGCTGTATTCTCGTTGATCTTGATTTCCCGGAATACTCACTGAACGGCTTCTTCGTTCTGGCACGTACAATCGGTATGATTGGTCACTGGATTGATCAGAACAACCAGAATTCGCGTCTTATCAGGCTTTACGACTACCTGATCAACTATGCCGTGAAGGAAGAACGTGAAGTACCGGAAAAAAAGTAACGGTTACGATCCTGTTTAAACAGGATCGTTTGGTTTGAAAAAAGGCGGGAACCAAAATCCCCGCCTTTTTTATTTTCCTCTCTTGATGATACTCCGGATTGCTGAGGTATAAAAAACCATAACCAATTATAATTTAAATACATAGAGTATCCTTGACCGACAAGGAATATGTTATTTTTAAAAAATAATCAGCTTTCCGCATTTTGTATTTGATAACTATCAATAATTACGTTAAACTTGACGATGAAATCAGCCAATGGTTGGCTGATAGTTACTCAAGTGATTTGTGCTTTGATTACTTGCCTGTATCTCTTTTTATCAATGCACACGTTTACTGAGATTAAACAATGAATATTTACATCGGAAATTTGGCTTACACAGTTACTGAAGATGATCTTCGCGATGCTTTTTCCGAATTCGGAGAAGTAGCAAATGCAAGCATCATCAATGATAAGTTTTCAGGTCGCTCCAAAGGCTTTGGATTTGTTGAAATGCCTAAGGACAGCGAAGCCAGCGAAGCTATTGAATCACTGAACGGTAAAGAGCTGAATGGTCGTACGGTTACGGTCAATGAAGCCAAGCCACGTGAAGAAAGAGCACCAAGAAGAGATCGTTACTAAGATTTGCGTATGCGGTTTTATTCCAAAAGCCAGACAGAACGCAAGTTTTGTCTGGCTTTTTTTGTTTACCCGATAATTATCGATTGATCAGCTTCATCATACTTTCAGGGTAACGCTCACCGGCAGCAGCCCCTTTGGGTAAGGCTTCGACGATTTCAGCCATTTCCGACTCGCTGATCACAACAGACCCAGCTGCAATATTCTCTTCAAGATACTTTCTGCGTTTCGTGCCAGGAATGGGCACAATATCATCACCCTGAGCAAGAACCCATGCAAGTGCCAGCTGTCCGGCGGTTACTCCTTTCCGTTGGGCAATATCTTTGAGACGCGCTACCAATTCAAGATTTTTTGTGAAGTTTTCACCTTGAAAGCGGGGAGAGTTGCGGCGGTAATCATCGAGTGCAAAATCATCGGGACTTTTCAATTGCCCGGTCAGAAAGCCTCTTCCCAGAGGACTGTATGACACAAAGCCTATACCCAGTTCACGGAGTGTTGGCAGCACTTCATCTTCGGGATCACGGGTCCAAAGCGAGTACTCACTCTGCACTGCGCTTACCGGATGCACGGCATGTGCGCGTCTTATTGTCTCGGGACTGGCTTCCGAAAGCCCTATATACCGTATCTTACCGGCTGCAACCAGATCAGCCATAGCTCCGACGGTTTCTTCAATCGGCACCTCTGCATCAACCCTGTGCTGATAGTAGAGATCAATATGGTTGACTCCAAGCCGCCTCAGCGAGCTATCGCAGGAGGAACGGACATATTCCGGTCTGCCGCTGATACCGGTTATAGGTGCCCATGCACTATCGGCTGACGGGACACTTCGCATGATACCAAACTTGGTGGCGACAATAACCTCTTCGCGACGTCCCTTCAGAGCTTTACTGATCAGCTCCTCATTGGTAAACGGGCCGTACATGTCGGAGGTATCAAGAAAGTTCACTCCCGACTCAATCGCATGATGTATCGTTGCAATGGATTCCGCCTCATTTCGCTGACCGTAAAAATCAGACATTCCCATGCAGCCCAGTCCTTGGGCTGATACGATTAATCCTTGTGATCCCAATCTCCTTTTTTCCATAGTTTCTTAGCAATCTTAGTTTTAAGTTTTATCGACAATAAAGCCCCTTGTTAAAAGATGGGCTTTTTTTATTATATACATTGACGGATTAAAGGCGAAAACCTCTCAGCGCATTTTTGATTGAGCTGAAATAGGTTTTATCCTGTTTGATACTATTTTGTGCTTCACGACCGATACAGCTTGACTCATCGTTGAGAAGCAATAAAAATACAGTTAGTAGGGCAGTTTACATGTCCTGATCAATATTAATGGAAAATAATAAATGCGTAAAAAGATACTGTTTCTGAAAAAGTATTTGAAAAACCCGCAAACCGTCGGGTCAGTCATACCTTCTTCCGAATATTTGGGAAAAGCTATCTATAAATCAGTCAAAGAGTTGGATCAGGCAACTGTCATTGAAATCGGTGCTGGGACAGGTGCTTTAACACAGCATATCTCCAGTTTAAACCCCGTATTAGTCGAAATTGACAAGGAATTCTGTGTCTTGCTGAAACAAAATTATCCTCATTTAGATGTTGTCAATTCATGCGCGCTGGAACAGTTGAAAAAAATTGATGAGCGTGTTGGCCTGGTTGTATCAATCCCACTCATTAACAACCCGTTCAAATTGTCGTTTATTCCCCTGCTCAATGATCTCTATGAAAAGGGATTGTTAAAGTGGTGCGTTATATTTACTTATGGACTTAGTGACCCCTTAGAACAGGTTAATTTCGAAAGTAAAAAACGCAAACGGTTTGTACTGCAGAATATTCCACCAGCGCATGTCTGGGTATACTCATAATCAGTGTTACGGGTTATAACTTATTTCTTCTTTTACAGGTAAAGCACTTCTTATATTGTACACAATGCCCGGCATGTGTACAATATAGTGCTCAACCTAGAAATTGTTTGCCCTGTTTTAACGATAGTTCACATTGACAAAAGCATGCTGAAAAAAAGTCTTCTTTTTATTATCGTTGTTTTGTGGTGCACAGTTCCTGGCTTTGCCAGAAATACAGTTCCTGCTGCATCTGTCAAAGCCAGTGTCACACTCAAGCCCACCGCAACTGAGGACGAGGCCTGCAAATATATCACTCAATATTTGTTGCGAAACCACTACAGAAAGGTATCGGTTAATGACTCCCTTTCAACTCAGATATTCAACAGATATCTCGATAATCTTGACGGAAGCAGAAGCTATTTTCTTGCAAGCGATATTGAGAGTCTCAGAAAAGCTTATGGAACCCGGATTGATGATGAATTTCTTGCCGGACAGGCAGATGCCGGGTTTGCCATCTATAACCTCTTTCTCCGGCGGGCAAAAGAAAAGATGCGGTTCATGAGGGCTGCCGTTGATACTGTTCATTTTAATTTTGCAATACCTGAAACGCTTTCCCTTGAACGAAAGGTTGATCCATGGCCTTCAGACGTGAACCATCTTACTGATCTTTGGAAAAAAGAGCTTAAATACCAGTGGCTTAACCAAAAATACTCGGGTGAAAGCAGCAAGAACATTCGCACCGCACTTGCCAAAAGCTTTTCAAGCAGATTGAACCTTCTGAACCGACAGAAACCGGATGATGCATTCCAGGCATATATAGATGCTCTGACGACATCGTTCGATCCCCATACAAGCTATTTTTCGCCCGACGAGTACGAAAACTTCCAGATTGACATGAGTCGTTCTCTTGAGGGGATCGGTGCCAAACTGCAGACCGAAAGTGAGTATACCGTTGTTAATGAGGTTATTCCGGGAGGGCCTGCATTTAACAGCAATCTCCTGAAAAAAGGTGATAAAATTGTCGGTGTAGGTCAGGGGAAAAAAACTGAGATTGTTGATCTCATTGGCTGGAGAATCAATGATGTTGTAAAACTTATCCGGGGGAAAAAAGGGACGGTTGTCCGCCTGAAAGTCCTTCCTGCAAGTCAGGCTGGTCGTGGCCCAGCAAAAATAGTTCAACTCTTGCGAGACAAAGTGGATCTTGAGGAACAAGCTGCAAAGAAAAGCATTATTCAAGAGGGCGGCAAGAAAATCGGTATTATTACCATACCATCATTTTACCTTGATTTTGAAGGTCAGCAAAAGAACACTACCACTTATACCAGTACAAGCAATGATGTCAACCGTATTCTGAATGAGCTGAAAGCTGCGCATGTCGATGGCATCGTCATAGATCTTCGCAACAATGGAGGAGGCTCGCTCGAAGAATCTGTCAAAGTTTCAGGCCTGTTTATCCCAAGCGGCCCGGTAGTGCAGATCAGCAATGCAAAGGATGGCAATACAGTGCTCAACGACGAGGATACTCGAGAACAGTACAGCGGACCTCTTGCCGTGCTTGTCAATCGTTACAGCGCCTCTGCTTCTGAAATTTTTGCTGCGGCAATTCAGGACTACGGCCGCGGAGTTATCATTGGCGAGAGAACGTTTGGAAAGGGGACTGTTCAAAGCATCATCAAAATTGCACGGCCGATTACTTTTTTTGAAAAGTCCCCTGAGCTTGGAGAGATAAAGCTTACTATCGCAAAGTTTTACCGTGTATCCGGAGGCAGTACCCAGCATAAAGGCGTTGTACCTGATATTACCATGCCATCAATGATCGACACAACGACAATTGGCGAGGATACCTATACCAGCAGTCTGCCATGGAGCACTATCACCCCGGCATTGTACCATCCAACGGGAGAGATCAACCCTGCAAAAATCAATCTGCTGCGTCAGAAAGAGGTTGAACGGTCAACAAAAAATGCCTTGTATCAGACCTATCTGCATGATCTGACTACTCTTGACCTGATACGCAAAAAAAAGACGGTATCGCTTCAGGATACAGCGTTTAAATCGGAAATAGAAACCATAAAACAGATTGAGAAGCAGTGGGTTCCGGATCAGAATGTCACCAAAGAGTTGAACAAGGACGTGCTGCTCAATGAAGCGGCCGGAGTTGTTGCTGACCTTACAACGCTCTAAACAGGTGAGTGTGTTTGTTCTCCTTGCGTTAAAGAGAGAGTTACGGCCAGAAGTTCCAGGAGGTTCGGCAGGAAAAAATCTATTGTTTTAAAACTTGTATCAATCGTATATTTGAACGGTATAAGAAGTTTATTTGCAAATTAACGAAAAGGGAATCCGCTATGTTTGGATTAGGTGGACAGGAATTACTCCTTATTCTGTTTGTTGTCCTCTTGTTTTTCGGTCCTCAAAAATTGCCGGAACTGATGCGAGGCCTTGGGAAAGGCATGAAGGAGTTTAAAAAAGCACAGGCAGACCTTGAAGACGAGTTTCATAAAGCCGTTGAGGCTCCTGAGCCTTCCAAGAAACCTGCTGAAGCAACAGCTGCTAAAAAAGAAGAAGAGGCTTAAGCTGTTAAAAATTCTTAATACGTATGACATATAACTGGATCAATAAAAGTGAGGAGAGATATTCATGAAGGCTACATTGGCTAAACTTATTGCGTTTTTTCTTTTTTTCAGCACACTTTCAGGTTGTGGATACAACAGCATTCAGCAGAATGAAGAGGCTGTAAATCGCTCTTGGGGTGATCTCGATTCTCAGTTGCAGCGCAGGTCGGATCTCATCCCGAATCTTGTGGCTACAGTCAAGGGGGCAGCAAACTTTGAAAAAGAGACATTGACAGCAGTTATTGATGCAAGATCAAAAGCTTCCGGTATTCAACTTACACCTGCAATGCTCAGTGATCCTGCTGCCATGGCAAAATTCCGTGAAGCTCAGGGAAATATCTCCTCAACGCTTTCACGTCTGCTTGTATCGGTTGAGCGTTATCCGGAACTCAAGGCAAACCAGAACTTCAGAGACCTGCAAAATCAGCTTGAAGGAACTGAAAACCGCATAAGCGTTGCTCGTCAGCGATATAATGGAGCTGTTGAGACATTTAATTTTTCAATCAGGCAGTTTCCTAACTCTCTGACAAACTCACTAATGTTGAAGCTGAAACCCAAAGAGTACTTTAGGGCTGATGCTGCAGCTAAAGTCGTACCGGGGGTAAAATTCTGATTAGGAACAGTACCATGACGCCATTGGCGAAGCGAGGATCGTGGATTGTTTCCACGATCCTCCTTGTTGTATTACTCCAGTTTACGGCGTTCAGCACTCTCTTTGCCGCCCTTGCGGTTCCAGCCCTTACAGGACGGGTAAACGATTATGCCGGAATGATTTCCGCTCCTGTCAAAGCTGACCTTGAGGCAAAGCTCAAGCAGTTTGAAACCGCCGAATCAACACAGATTGTTATTCTTACCGTTCCATCGCTTAAAGGCGATCCGATAGAGGATTTTTCCATTCGGGTAGCAGAGGCTTGGAAGATAGGCCAGAAAGGCAAAGATAACGGCGTGTTGCTTATTGTTTCAAAAGATGACCATAAGGTGCGCATTGAGGTCGGTTACGGTCTTGAAGGCAAGTTGACTGATCTTGTTTCAGGACGTATTACACGAGATGAGATTGTACCGGCGTTTAAAGCCGGCCAATTTGACGTTGGGTTCACCAAAGGAGTTGCTGCAATTATTGCTGCAGTTCATGGAGAATACAAGGGAAAACCCAAGGCTGAACGGAATGGAGATTCGCCGTCAATGCCTTTGCTTTTTATCATCTTCTTCGTCATCTATGTGATATTTCAGATTGTTCGACGATTTTTTGGCGGCGGCTTCGGAGGAGGTCTCTTTGGAGGCGGTGGAGGTTTCGGTGGCGGAAGCAGCAACGACGACAGTTTCAGTGGCGGCGGCGGAAGTTTTGGCGGCGGCGGTTCTTCAGACGACTGGTAGAACATCTTCTTGTCATCTCACATCACCGCACTAAAATTTATCTTTGAGTATCGCATAACTGCCATTTGTCCTATCACTGACTAGAGCACCTGTTATCCTGAACCGTAGGTGAAGGATCTAATAAGCTTAGAATACAGGCAAATGTTAAGACTCGCAGCTTTACATAATATACATTATACAACAAACCTATAAAACGAAACAATTCACACCCATTATCGTCCGATTTTGGTTGTATAAACATGTGGTGTATAATTTGTGTATCGTATAATGTATATTATGTAAAGCTTAAAGGTAACGACAAAACCATCCACGACCACTCCTGGGAATAAACGGTATCGACTCTTCCCTTGATTCTTTCAGTGAGGTGAGAGAAAGAACAATGTAATCCACAGGAAAATCAGGATTTTCAAGCGACGTTCTACGAACCTGAGCCCAAAACTCTACCTGTCCCGCAATAGTTAGATACTCAGCAACTGAGTCGAGCTTTGCTTGCTCAAAGATTTCCATAAACTTATAACAATATTACGTATATAATATTTACGGGAACATATTTTTTACCCATCTCATGGCACGCTGATATGCTGTACAATAGTGATAATACAACCAATAGTAACGGTAGTTTTGAGCAACGCTACAAAACACTCCTCACTGCATTTGATACCATTGAGCCTTCATTTGTTATGGCTCGTGTCGGCACGATCCTTGAGGCCAACAAGGCTTTCGCTGCAAGGTTCAGCATGCAGGTGGAAGAGTGCATCGGAAAAAACGCTTACGACTTTATTTCTCCCCTGCAGGCTGCAGATCGCCGAAAAAAGGCTGATGAAGCTTTATGTACTGGCAAAGCCGTCATATTTGATGATGTACAAGACGGAAGGTGTAAGCGAATTATGTTTTCGCCCATAGCTGACAGCGACGGCATGTTGTCACAAATTCATATGACAAGGCATGACATCACTGATCAGAAGAAATCTGAAAACGAAGCTCGAAAGTTGCAAGTTGTCAGTAGTGTCCTTATCGAGCAGATTCCTGGCGCGTTCTTTATGCTTGATCCCGAAGGACGATATGTCGAGTGGAATGCGTATCAGCGAGATGTTGTTGTCGGTAAACCAGAGAGCGAAATGCCCGGTACCTTTGGTTTAGAGACCGTTCACCCCGATGACAGGGCTTTTGTCTCCGAACGATTCAGGTGTGTCATGGAAACCGGCAATGAAGATTCCGCCGAAGTGAGAATTCTTATCCACGGTGGGCCTGAATTTTGCTGGCATAAACTCACAGCCAAAAGAATTATCATCAACGACCGTTCGTTCCTTCTTGGTATTGGCACCGATTTCACTGCGCATAAACTGGCTGAAGAGGCAAAGCTGAAGATGAGCGAAGATCGCTTCAAAACCCTTTTCGAGAAGCATTTATTGGTGACGCTGGTTATTGACGCCATCACTGCCAACATCATCGATGCTAATCAGGCTGCTGCTGATTTTTATGGTTGGAGCATTGAAGAACTCTGCACCATGAACATGATGGATATCAGTACAACTCCTCCTGAACAGGCAATTATAGAAATCCAAAAGCACAGGTTGTCGACAAAACATCCCTTTGACTTCCAGCATCGCATAGCAGACGGCTCTCTTCGTGATATCGAGGCCTTCATCACAAAGATCAATATTGAAGGCAAGGAGCTCTTCTATGCCATTATTAATGATGTCACTCTTCAGAAACAGATGCATGTTGAGTTGGTCGCAGCCAAAGAAAAAGCCGAAGAGACCGACCGGTTAAAATCAGCGTTTCTTGCCACAATCACCCATGAGCTGCGAACCCCGATGAACGGCATTCTCGGCTTTTCCGAACTGCTGACGAACCCTGAACTGTCGCAGCACGAATCGGCGGAGTATATTAACCTCATTCATCAAAGCGGCATCCGCCTTTTGACACTCATCAATGAGATCATCGATATTGCACGTATTGAAGCAGGAAAGACCACGGTACAACAGGTTGACACCGACGTCAACAAGGTACTGCAGGATCTTAACGCCTTTTTCAAACTTGCAATCCACAAAAAAGGGTTGAGGTTATCGTGCACACCAGGGCTCTCTGACAGCGAAAGCATCATCAAAACCGACAGCGCAAAACTCACCCAGATACTGACAAACCTTGTCAACAATGCCCTGAAATTCACCTTTACAGGAGGCATTGATATAGGGTATACCATGCAGAACGGCATGCTTGAGTTTTATGTCAAAGATTCCGGCATCGGTATACCAGTTGCCATGCAGCAAAGGATTTTCGGACGGTTTATTCAGGTTGATAACTCTTTAACCAGGCAAATTGAAGGCTCCGGACTCGGCTTAAGCATTGCCAAAGGGTATGTTGCCATGCTTGGCGGAACTATCAGGGTCGATTCAGTCGAGGGCAAGGGCACAACCTTCACGTTCACCCTGCCCTACAACTTTTCTGGCTGTAACGAACCAACCATGCGGGCACCAAACCTCATAATACTTATTGCTGAAGATGACGACATAACCAGGATTCTCTTCAAAAAGATACTGAAAGACGAAGCCATAACCATCCTTTATGCCCGTAACGGTCAGGAAGCGGTCGACCTTGCAAACCTCCACCCTGAAATCAAATTGGTGCTTATGGACATAAAAATGCCACTCTTAAACGGTTATGAAGCAACACGTCAAATCAAAAAGATCCGCCCCGGCCTTCCCGTTATCGCCCAGACAGCCTTTACAGCACCCGAAGACCGTGATAAAGCAATAAAGGCTGGATGCGACGCCTTCATTACCAAACCAATAAGCAAAAGCAAACTGCTTGAACTGATGCAGGCAATGATCAATTGGTAAATGGTTTTTGCTTACATCCCCAGAAACGCCTTCTTGACGTCCTGGTTATTCAGAAGCTCTTCACCGGTTCCGGTAAGGACAATACTTCCAATTTCAATCACGTATCCTCTATTGCTGATTTTCAATGACTGATAAACATTCTGTTCAACAAGAAGTACGGTAACGCCGCTTTTGTTGATGGTTTGAATTGCACTGAAAACCACTTCGGTGAACAACGGCGACAATCCAAGACTTGGTTCATCAAGAAGAAGAAGTTTCGGATTGCCCATTAATCCTCTTCCTATTGCAAGCATCTGCTGTTCGCCACCGGACATGGTGCCTCCAAGCTGATTGCGTCGATCAGCAAGCTTAGGAAACAAGGCAAAAACCTTCTCCATGTTCTGTTTGCGATCTTTTTTCTGAAGAAAGCCTCCCATAATAAGGTTTTCAGTAACACTCATTTCAGGAAAGATCTTTCTGCCTTCCGGAACATGGATAATCCCCCGCTGAACTATCGTATGAGCTGGAAGATTATGAAGCGATTCATTATTGTAAGTAATTGTGCCTTTTGACTTTATGAGTCCTGAAATCGCTTTGAGCAGTGTTGATTTACCAGCACCGTTACTTCCGACAACAGAGACGATCTCACCCTGGGCAATCGTAATGCTGATATCCTTCAGAACAGGCATTTCGCCATATCCGGCATTGAGATTTTTAATACTAAGCATTATGACCACCTCCGAGGTATGCAGCTATAACTTCAGGATTCCTTGTAATCTCTTCCGGCGTACCTTCAGCAAGCTTTTCGCCTGAATTAAGAACAACTATCCAGTCACAGATAGCCGTAACTGCTTTCATATCATGCTCAATAAAAACAATGGTCGCGCCTTTGTTTCGCACCTCACGGATGATGTCGAGAATGGTATCGGTTTCAGTATGATTCAACCCCCCGCAAATTTCATCAAGAAGCAGCATTTTAGGTTTAGTCGCCAGCACCCTTGCAAGCTCCAGTTTTTTCTTGAGGCCTATAGAAAGCGATCCTGCGGTTTTTTTTGAGAAATCAGTCAGAGCGACTAATTGTAACTGTTCCATTGCAATCGCTTCAGCCTCTCTCATCGAATTTGTAATAGAAAACGCACCGATAATCACATTTTCTAGAACTGTCAGACTTCCGAGCGGCTTTACCCTCTGCCAGGTGCGTGCCATGCCCAAATGGCAAACCTCATCCGGACGCAGGTTGTTAATTGTTTTGTTATCGAAAATGATATCTCCGGAGGTTACAGGATAAAAACCTGAAATGCAGTTGAACAAGGTTGTCTTGCCTGCTCCATTAGGACCGATAAGTCCAAAGATCTGCTTTTCATCAACAGAAAAACTGATGTCCGAAACCGCAACATTGCCGCCAAAATGCTTGGAAACATGATTGATATGAAGAAGATGCTGTATCATTTTTTCCTCCGGAAAAGCCCAAGAATACCTTTTGGCATATATAGAATGCAAAGTACCGTTATGATTCCGTAAACAAGGACGTGTGCATGAGCTAAGTGCTCTTTAAGAAAGACTCCGAGTGCTGATGTTTCCGATACTATGCCCTGTTTTACCAGAGCATCCCCGATCACGTTTGATCGCAGAACTTCAGCGAGTGGCACCAGCAGCACCGCCCCGAGAACCGGTCCCCATAAGGTCCCGACCCCTCCGATAATCGCAGTCAGAATGATTTCAATTGAAAGGCGAAGGTCAAGAACTGCGGAGGTATCAATAAAACGGATATAGACAGCATAAAGACTTCCAAGAACGGATGTCAACGCCGCAGAAATCAGTAAGGCTTTGTTTTTATAGAATGAAAGATTAATACCCAGAGAGGCAGCGGCGTCCTGATCTTCACGGATAGCCTGCAGATAAAATCCGGTTTTCGATGTCCTGAGATAGAGCGTTATGCCAAGCGTGACAACAAGCACCATAAGCATTCCATAAAAAAATGGAAGTTTGCTGTTGAGGTCAAGGCCCCACAAAGAGACGTCAGTAAGCAGAATCCCCTGCGCTCCCCCGGTAAAATCGAAATTAAGCGCCGAAAGGCGGACAATTTCTGCAACAGCGATTGAGGCAAGACCAAAGTAATGACCGCGCAACCTGAACACAATGCTGCCTGTAATCAAGGCAATAATGCAGGCAACAATGATACCAGCCACCATGCTGACAAGCGGGTTGAAATTGAACCTGGAAATCAGGATCATGGTCGTGTAGGCACCGGCTCCAAAGTAGGCTGCGTGTCCAAAGCTGAATTGCCCTGCATAACCACCAAGAATGTTCCATGCCGAAGAGAGTGCCGCCATCATCAGCACTGAAATCATGACTCCAATAAAATAGGGACTATCACCTATCAAAAGCGGCAATACGGCAGCTGCAACGGTAATAACCGCAATAATTATAATCTGTTTCATTTACTGCTCCCCTTTTTTACCTAACAGTCCTTGAGGACGAAGCAGCAGAACCACCAGAAAGATGATGAAAACTACAACATCTTTCCAGTCGCTTGAGAGGTAGGTTGCAGACATTGATTCGACAACCCCGATAATAATGCCTCCGAATCCTGCTCCGACAACCGAGCCAAGACCGCCGAGAACACAGATTGTAAAGGCCTTCAGAAGGAAGGTATGGCCGGCCATCGGATGAATATAATAGGTCGGAGCTATCAGCGCTCCTGCAGTTGCAGCCAGAGCAGTGCCGAGACCAAAGGCGATAGCACTCATCTTCGCGACGTTAATGCCCATCAACTGAGCAGCCTCTCTGTTTTGGCTTGTGGCCCACAACGCAAGACCTGTCGTGGTTTTTGAAAGAAAAAGGAAGAGGATTCCGGTAATCACGGTCGTAATGACAAAGGACAACAACAAGGGAACTGATAACGAAATACCTCCAATATTGACTGCACTGCTTGAGTATGACGTCGTTAAAATCTTCGGGTCACTGGTAAAGGCCAGAAGTGCTGTATTACTCATAATCAGACCAAGACCTATGGTTAAAAGGATCTGATTTTGATGGGGATGAGTGATAATCCTGTGGATAAATACTTTTTCAATAATAAAACCGAACAGAAAGGCTGTCGGTATAATCAACAGAAGCGATATATAGGGATCAATATGAAGGAGGGTAAAGGCAAAATATGCCAGATACATTCCCAGCATCATTAAATCGCCATGAGCAAAGTTGCTGATATTCATGACGCCAAACACAAGGGACATACCTATTCCGGCCAAAGCATAGACGCCGCCGGTCAGTATTCCGGAAAGTAAGGATTGAAGAAAAAACATGATAAGCTCCCAGTGAAATGAACTGTCAAAGTGAAGCGGCAAGGTGATTACAGATAATAATACATTTCACGAATCAGTTCCAGATATAAAAAAGAGCGAAAGCTATTTAAAAAAACGATTTACAGCGAAATCACCGCGATCCGGTAGAGTTATAGATTAAGAAACAAATACCCTTTGTACCATGAGTTGGACTGCAATACAGAAAGATAATATAAGAGTTATGAACGTTACGATTACCACAAAGGATAATCTCTCTATCACTGCTCACCGGTTTGAGTTGAAAGGTGCATCAATGAAGAAAAAGAAATTTGAAAAAATTTTGTAATTTTTAAAAGCAAATCTGGCAAGCAAAAGGTGGTACGTTTTGCAGCAGGATACTTGGTACACTTTCGCCTGGAATAATCACTTCGTGGATTAAAGCTTTTTATGCACAATGTGCATAAATGCGAAGCTCACTTCTCGTTTCAATAATTGCGAGCAATGAAAAAAACTCTCATTATCAGCGGAATTGTTCTTGCTTTGATTGGCTCAGGTCTCTATTATTTTTTCAGTCAGAGACAGTTCGCGCCTCCGAAAGCGGCGACTGATATCCTGAATATTGACGTTCCTGAATCCAGCTTCAATCTGCCGATTACTCTCGATTTAAGAACCCTGTCAGATTTTCTTAACGGAAAGATCAGCGGTCGTTTCCTTGAAACGACTTTGTATCTTCAGGAGTCGAAAAAAGAGCGGATTGCCTTAGCACTCATCAAACCAAGCAACATCCAAATAAGTTCGACCGGTAAGGAACTGGTCTGTACTTTTCCGTTGACGATTGAAGCCCGTCTGATCCAAAGCCGCTTCTGGAATCTGTTCACGAAGTTGGTAAAACCGGTGTCAACCAGCCTCATCGTTACTCTCTCATCACCGGTCACTCTCGATAACTCATGGCATCTGAAGACGAAGTTCAGATTAAAAAGCTATCGCTGGATTACCGAACCGGAGGTACAGTTCGGTCCTTTCAAAAAAAACCTTACTGGTACGCTCGATAACCTTATCAAAGAAGAGAAATATGGGCTGACGGCCATGCTCGACCGGGAAATCAACAAGGGTGTATCGCTCCAGAATACGATCGCTGAAATATGGGTCGACATCCAAAATCCGATTCTTGTCAGCCGGAAGCCTACCCCTGTCTGGATAAGGTTTCTTTGCAGAGATATGAAGGAAGACTTTCATTTGGAGAAGTCCAGCATCGTCTGTTTTACAAACATCAAAGCGAAAATGATGGTTATGACAGACACCACCAATCTGCCCAGACCCAATCCTCTTCCGGCTTTCAAACTAATGAAGGCACAGGCATGGGATCCACTATCCTATATTTACATCTATGCATATACCTCTTTTGATGAGATCAACAAGCGACTTGATGAGTTGGTGACGGGAAAGGATATCTCGGTAAAGGGGTATTTACGGAACTATACTATCTCCATCAAAAATATCAATGCCTATGCTTCCCTGGACGGGTTGGCAGTTGCAGTGAAGACCGGGAAGGATCTCACGGGAGATTTCTTTCTCATCGGTCATCCTGAGTTCGATGTTCCTACGCAGACACTGAAAATACGTAACTTCGATTTTGCCGTCAAAGCCACCAACATATTTGTAAACAAGGGGGACGATCTATTGCACACCCGGCTTCGGGATATTGTAGCAGCAAAGCTTAATCTAGGGCTCGACACTCTTATCACAAAAATTCCTAGGATCGCAACCAATGCCATTGCAAAAGGAAACAGCGGCAAGGTCATAAAGCTTACAATGAAGGATGTGAAGGTGAATAAGTGTGATATACTGATGGGAAAACAGAAAATTCATTTTCGCATCGACACGGAAACCATGGCTGCAATAAAGCTGAAACGAATTAATCCCGGCAAGCCTCTCCGGATCAAGTCCGGTAAAGACTGAAATCATCCCCCTGGGAAGCGCTTGTCTAGTGGAGGTATCGATGCCGCGATTGTTGAATGAGCGGGAATCCGACTTCCCTGCTCTTCAGCTGCTCGATCGTCGAAACGCTGATGTTCCGAATCTGCACGAAAACGCATTAGAGCAAACTGAAGCAGAAACTTGGATTATTGCCAGGACTTTCGGGGGAGTAGTTGAAATAGAAGAGAGCTCCAGTATTCTTTCTTGTCGTATTCTTGATTTTTTTTGAATAATGTAATTTATTTTCGATTTTAGTAATAATCAGGACAAAGGGTGCTTTGATGGTTATCATTAAAAAATCAGCCTTAAACAGTTTCGGAGCAAAATACCCGGACGCGATACCAGCACTCAATGAATGGTATGCCAAGGTAAAATCTGCAGACTGGAGAAACCATGCAGAGTTGAAAACGACATTTCTGACCGCTGACTACATTGCTAACGAGCGCTATGTATTCAACATAAAGGGTAATCATTACCGCATTGTTGCCAGAATTCGTTTTTCTTCAAGAACTGTATTCATCAAGTTTATCGGCAGCCATAAAGCCTATGACCAAATCGACCCTGCAACCATTCAGCAAGAGTAAACGAAAAGAGGTGAGAATGAATATCAGAACTGCTGCTCAATATGAAAAAGCGCTCATAACGATTGAATCCTTAATGAACGCCTTCCCTGATGGGGAAAATGCAGCTAACGACAGCAAGATCGCTGAACTGGCAAAAGCCATCGAAGAGTACGAAGATCGTCATACTGCAATGCCAATGTCATTGGTGATCAAAAATCCGGAAACCCTGCCTGACGTGATTGAACTCAAAATGTTTGAGAAGCAGATGAAACGCAAGGATATGGCAAAACTGCTGGGAATTACCGATACACGCCTTTCAGAGGTCATGCACGGCAAACGTAAGGTCAATATGGAACTGGCTAAACGACTTTATAAAACCCTGGGTGTTGACCCCAAGTTTATCCTTGAAAAATCATAAGGATATATTCAACCAAATAGGCCATCCTCGGAAGGGTATAGTCATCGCGTTGAAACGTAATAAACCCGGCAAGCCTCTCCGGATCAAGTCCGGTAAAGACTGAGATCATCCCCCTGGGAATCGCTTGTGTTGTGGAGGTATCGATGCCACCATTGTTGAGTAAGCTGGAATCCGACTTCCCTGCTCTTCAGCTTTCAGACAATATGCGTATCCATGATTTAAATTTGGTAAATCCAAGCCGATCTGTTTTGGTGCCACCTGCCGCTTTGAGAGCGTCGAGCACAGATTCAGTATTGGTTGAGCATCGAGACGCGGGCGTAGACGATAATGTGTGGTGGGCTGGTTATTTTTCTGCGGGTTTCTACGTGTATTGAGAACACCCTTTTTTATGAGTTATTGGAATGCAAAATATTTGAAGTGGTTTTTTAAACCAGAAAAAGGGTGAATACGCTGTATTATTAGAAGTATTTAGAGCGTCTAATTAAACGACCGTTATTTGAGACTACAACATACAGTAGTTAATTGACCAATTGGCACGGATATATAACAGTCTAGATTTCAGTTATCAGGTTAAAGATCATACAATATTTTCATTTTAAGAAGCGTATAGATCAGGAGTTTGTGTTTTGCATTGCTGTCCGATTTTGGATGATCTTCTTTTATTATTTTTCACATTTAAAAGATATTCACAATGGCGATTGATGTTTTTTCTTCTCTTTATCAAAATAACTGGTTGGCCAACCATCTTCAGAATATTGCGTATATTCGCCTTCATACTTTATGTGATAAAAGATTATGATGTATAATATTTCAAGGCAGGTGTTTATTTGCGTGTAGTATTTTTCGATATCTTCTGAATTATTGTTAAGAATATCTGCATGATGGGATTTGTTTCTGATTTTGTTCCAGATTTTAAGATGATATTGAGTTAATATGTTAATATCTTTGAGTTTAGTTAAAGCCTCTTTAATAGTAAATTGATTTGCATTTTTTGCAGAAGTAATAATTTTTGTTAAAACTCTGCTATCAATACCAATATTATTTGTCTGTAGTTTATTGATTGCGTCTTCTAAAAGCTTGATGTAATTTTGGTCAGGCAATCCCAATTCATAGAAATATTCTTTTAATATCCCTTCAATACATGTTGTTAACGTAAGTGCTTGGTTTTCAATATGGCTGGTTGAATCGTCAAACACTCTATACCAGTAGCCACACATAGGTGCTAGAGGTTCATTTATCGTGTTGATGTATTGGGTTATTAATGTGTTGAGGTTTTTTGCTTGATATAGTTGTTGCTGTGGGAGTGGTGACCAAAGTTTTTTTGATGAGTTGTTTTGTTCATTTGAGTAAATAATGGCAGTCCTCGTTTTTGGGTCAACCGTTAGTAACAGTATGGGGTGTAGATGTTTTCCTAGTGATATACTCAGGGCTTCAAGAAATATTTTTATATGATTGATTGTGTTTACTGAGCTAGGTATTGTAGCGTAGACTTCTATATGCTTTTCTTCTTGTTCTATTTTGTGTTGAACGTTATTGATATCAAGTGACGTAATACTAACCTTACTGTAGTTTTCAGTTGTTTTTATTTCATTTGCGGGTAGCTTATAATTGCCTAGCAGTCTGTCGGACTTAAACGGCACGGAATGAAGATAAAAGAAGCGATCAAGTCTATTTATAATAACAAGATATAGCGTATATTGACAGCATAACACTCAGTCAATTACTTCACAAAA
>Ga0118677_10005125_pt1 | contig 23220 bp, 22 predicted proteins | sample AliMusrvi5mmetaG_FD_86154 | JGI IMG/M metagenome (GOLD analysis project Ga0118677, IMG submission 86154)
AAAAATAACTTATGAAAAAACTTGTAAAAATTTCTGTATTTATTATCGTAGTTTTATCAACTATGAATGTGCTTGCACAAAGCAAACTTAAACTGGGTTATCTGAATTCCGATTCACTGATGCTGATCATGCCGGGTATTGATTCGGCCAACGCAACTTTGAAAGCTGAATACAAAGCTTATCAATCGAAGCTGGAAACGATGCAAAAAGACCTGAACACAAAATGGGAAACTTATGTAAAAGACAGCGCAAAAATGTTGCCTTCAATCAAAGCATTGACCATGTCGGAAATGCAGGACATGAACACCAGGATCAAATCATTTTCTTCGTCTGCCGACTCATCATTCAAAATGAGAAGAGTTGCTCTCTTAAAACCCATACAGGAAAGAGCTATTAAAGCAATTGCAGCAGTTGCCAACGAAAACGGATACACTTACATTTTTGACTCGGCATTGGGCGTTCTTCTATTTAAGACCGAAAGCCTCGACGTGATGCCGCTGGTTAAAAAGAAACTTGGAATAAAGTAAAAAAGATCTTTCTTTTCAAAGCCAATCCCTTTAAAAGATTGGCTTTTTTCATGCGTTTTAAAAAGAAATTAAAATTAAATCCATTGAAAAAGTTACTGATATTTTTATTCTGTTGCAGTTTTTCATTTCCGGGTATTATACATGCCCAGACAAATGCAAAAATAGGCTACATCAACTCCGATTCGCTGATACCGTTGATTCCCGGCAGAGATTCGGTGCAGATCCTTATTAAGGCTATGGTGAATTTTTATGAATCCCAACTGACTTCCTTGGGAGCAAAATATAAAACATTATACAACTCCTACAAAAAGGATTCTTCGGCAAAAGCTACCGACAGTGTCAACGCAAAAATAGTACGTCTGCGGGCATTGAAAAAGAAAATACTTGACTTTAAAGCTGAAGCCAAAGAAAATTTACAGAAGCAACAAAATGAACTTTTGCGCCCGTTGATCGCTAAAGCTGACAAAGCCATTGCGGATGTTGCAAAAGAAAATGGATTGCTCTTCGTAATAGACACTTCAACTGCAAATGGTTTGGTATTTATTTATGCAGATAAAGGAGGTGATATTACGAATCTCGTTAAAAAGAAACTTGGGATTAATTAATATCTAATGTTATTCAAAAAATGAAAACCTTATTTTTCGACCTTTAACCTTAGTAGAAATGATAACCAACACCTCATTAACCTTATTACCTTATCTCACCAACAATAAGGTAATAAGGTTGATTTTACCCGTTTCCTATTTCTACTAAGGTTGAAAAATAATGAAAATAAGGTTCTGTTTAACATGAGTTAGTATCTATATTCAATGGAAAGAAAAAACATTTTTCCGGTATTCGATCGCCTCACTTCCCGTGAAGACAAAGAAGCATTGCTGAAACAGCGGGGCCTGGCTATCTGGATGTATGGCTTGTCAGGATCCGGAAAAACTACTGTGGCAATTGAATTGGAGCATAAATTGTTTCAAAAGGGGTTTATCTGTCAGTTGCTCGATGCAGATAATGTAAGGACCACCATCAATAATGACCTGGGATTTTCACTTCATGACCGGGAGGAAAACATACGACGTGTGGCTGAGTTGAACAAGCTGTTTATACAAAACGGAGTGATCGTGATCAACTGCTTTATCAGCCCTACAAATTCAATTCGCAAAATGGCCGCTGAGATCATTGGCAAAAAAGATTTTGTTGAAGTGTTTTTCAATACTCCGATAGAGATCTGCAATCAGCGTGATCCAAAAGGCTTGTATAAAAAGGCAATGACAGGCGATATCGAAGAATTTACTGGAGTCAGTTCTCCGTTTGAAATGCCTGACAATCCTGAAATGGAGATCAGAACGGATATCTCTACAGTTGATGAATGTGCACAAAAAATAATTGACCATATTTTACCAAAAATTGAGATTAAATAATTATTCAAAATTGTCGTTCATGCAGATTGATTTCAGGAATTCAACCAAAGTGGCAATAACAGAAATTACCAATCACAACCTGTTTTTTGATTTAGCAATTTTAAAATGATCACATACAACCTTACACATTTAGAGGAATTAGAAGCGGAAACGATATTTGTGATGCGCGAAATAGCAGCACAGTTTGAGAATCCGGCGTTGCTTTTCTCAGGAGGCAAGGATTCAATAGTAATGGTGCACGCTGCCCGAAAAGCTTTCTGGCCTGCAAAGATCCCTTTTCCTTTGCTTCACATTGACACGGGGCACAATTTTCCTGAGACGATTGTGTACAGGGATAATTTGGTGAAAGAGATTGGTGCACGTCTAATAGTAGGTTCAGTGCAGCAATCAATTGATAAAGGCAGGGTTGTTGAAGAAAAAGGACCCACAGCCAGCCGCAACGTGCTGCAAACGGTTACTCTGCTTGATACTCTGGAAGAATATAAATTCGATGCAGCCATTGGTGGAGGCCGTCGGGATGAAGAAAAAGCCAGAGCCAAAGAACGATTTTTTTCGCACAGGGATGAATTCGGACAATGGGATCCGAAGAATCAACGCCCCGAACTCTGGAATCTTTTCAACGGCAAGAAAAGAATAGGCGAGCATTTCAGGGTTTTTCCGCTCAGCAACTGGACCGAAATGGACATCTGGCAGTATGTTTTAAAAGAAAAGATCAGCATGCCTTCGCTTTATTTTTCACACGACAGGGAGTGTTTTGTAAGGGATGAAGTGATCATGGCAAAATGTGATTTTATTCCATTGAAAAATGGAGAGAAATATGAAATGATGCACATCCGTTTCCGTACAATTGGCGATATGTCGTGCACCGGCGCTACAATATCGGATGCAACAACTGTTGAGGATATCATCCTTGAAGTTGCCGCATCAAGAGTTACAGAAAGAGGAGGCAGGGCAGATGACAAAAGGTCGGAAGCGGCTATGGAAGACAGAAAAAAAGAAGGATATTTTTAATAAAGTCATTAGTCAATAGTCAATAGTCAATAGTCAATAGTCATTGAATTCAACAAATAAACAGTTCAGCAAATAAACAGTTCAGCAATTTTAAATTATGAATTCAAAAAAAGACAGCGGTTATTCTGATATGGAGCTTCTGCGATTCACAACTGCGGGAAGTGTGGATGACGGGAAAAGCACGCTGATCGGGAGAATGCTTTATGACAGCAAATCAATTTTTAAAGATCAGTATGAAGCTATCCGCATTGCCAGCGAAAAACGCGGAGAGGATTATATAAATCTTGCTTTACTTACAGATGGTCTTAGGGCTGAAAGAGAGCAGGGAATTACGATTGATGTTGCCTACAGGTATTTTGCTACTCCATTAAGAAAATTCATTATCGCTGACACTCCCGGGCATATTCAGTACACAAGGAATATGGTGACCGGCGCATCTACTGCAAACCTTGCCATCATCCTTGTTGATGCACGTAAGGGAATTATCGAACAAACCAAACGACACGCTTTTATTGCTTCTTTGCTGAAGATCCCGCACATTGTGATCTGTGTGAATAAAATGGACCTCGTAAATTATGAACAGGATGTTTACGAAAAGATCAAAAAGGATTTTCAAAGTTTTGCTTCCAAGCTTGAGGTGCTCGACATTCATTTTGTTCCGGTGAGCGCTTTGCTGGGCGACAATGTGGTGAAGAAATCCACAAACATGAATTGGTATGGCGGTTCAACTTTATTGTACCTGCTCGAAACAATTCATATAGGCAGCGATCAGAACCTGGTTGATTGTCGCTTCCCCGTGCAGTATGTTATCAGGCCGCAGTCATTGGAATGTCCTGATTATCGTGGTTACGCAGGCAGGGTGGCGGGAGGCATTTTTAAACCCGGCGACAAAGTCATGGTGCTTCCTTCGGGATTTACAAGCAGGATCAAATCCATTGATACTTTCAACGGCCCCATCAAAGAAGCATTCATGCCAATGTCAGTAACCATAAGGCTGGAGGACGAGATTGATATCAGCAGGGGCGACATGATTGTACGTGAAAACAATGTTCCCAATGTAGGGCAGGATTTTGATGTGATGATATGCTGGCTGAATGAGAAGAAAATGCAATTGAATGGGAAGTACACCATACGTCACACAACACGCGAAGCACGCTGCATCATCAAAGATATCCGTTACAAAGTTGATATAAATACGCTACACAGGTTGGAAGAAGATAAGGAAATTGGATTGAACGATATTGCCCGCATTTCTCTTCGTACTACTGTACCTTTCTTCTATGATAAATACAGAATAAACAGGGTAACGGGCAGCATCATACTGATAGATGAAGGCACCAATGAAACTGTGGGTGCAGGCATGATCGTTTAGAATTTCTTTAAAAAGTTTGAAATAAATTCAACAAAAACATTATTTCATCGAATTACGAAAAAAGGTACGAATATACGAACTACGAACCTGATAGCACATTCGTAATTCGTATTTTCGTAAAGAATTCGTACTTCGATGAAATAATTTGGGAAGTTATTTTGAAAGTTTCAGATTGCCAAATTACCTTTTAAAATGTTTTACTGTTTGCTTCAGATAATAAATCCCAATAGCTTCTCAAGATAATGCTCTTTGATCCCATAGAGCTGTTTAATTTTCCCGATATTATCAAGGATACTTTGCTTTGAAGGATTTTGATCAGAAACTTTTTTGCCTGTGATCATCAGATTTTTCGGAGTATGTTCTGTTGAAATAAATTCAAAAACTTTTGTCTTGTAGCCATAGGCTTCCATGATCATTGCTCGGATTCCATCAGTGATGATCTCAGCCTGCCTTTCCATCAGGATACCATGTTTCAGGATTGATTCAAGTTCGTTTTTCACATTGAATTCTTTCCTGATCTGTTTATGGCAACAGGGAGCACAAACGATCAATGATGCACCTGAAGCGATACCCCTGTAAATAGCCTCATCGGTAGCTGTATCGCAGGCATGCAATGCAATCAAAATATCAGGATTCTTAATGTCTGTTTTGTCAATAGTCCCCTGAACGAAATGCAGATTGGTGAAGTTTGCTTTCACAGCAATTTCATTCGAAAGTTTTACAAGATCTTCGCGTAATTCCACCCCTGTAATTTCAGGTTTGAGTTTAAGATTATTTACAAGGTAATCGTAAAGAGCAAAAGTCAGGTAACCCTTTCCAGAACCCATATCTGCAACATGGAATCCTTCGGGCAGTTCAAGTTCTCTAATGACGGGTCCTATGAGTTCAATATACTGGTTTATTTGCCTGTACTTATCATTCATTTCCCTGCGAACTTCCCACGCTGCATTGGTGATCCCCAATTCTTTTAAATAAATATTCCCCCCGGTCTCAATAATTCTTTCCTTCTTTTTATCATGACTGAATGAAACAGAAGTGAGTGATACTTCTGCTTTTGTTTTTAATTTTACCTTGCCTTTATCATCAATAATAAAGTGAACGGTTTCATTTTTGGTAAACAGATCAGCATTGTAAAACTCACTTTCAAGCGCCTTTTCAATCAAAGTTTCGGCCTCGTCGAATGCAAAGTTTTTCGCCATGTCTTTTGTCTTGTAGCGGTAAACGAAATTCAATCTGACACCGGCTTTCAATTCAACGATTGTGATGATCATACTCCTCAAATCAGATAATCTGTCGCGGGGATTGCTGATGGTTAACTTGACGAGTTCTTTGTTCGCTAATTCTTCTTTCAGCTTTTCCCTGAAAAGTAATAATTGTTCATTAACCATGTTCTGAATTTTAAAAGTATTCCTAAATCAAAAATCTTAAATCTTAAATCTTAAATAAAAAAGGGAGAAGCAAAGCATCCTCCCTTTTCACAATAAACGTATTTTTATTACGGCATTACCAGGTTGAATGTGTATCCGCTGCATGAAACAACAGCTGCGTTATCGCAGGCTCCGGTTCCATAATCAATTGAAATAAGCGGGTAGTTAGCAACCGTAATATTAATAACACCACTTTCGATCCAGGCACAGCCGATGGATGCTACTAATGGGGAAGTGATTGTTACTGTATAGTTGGTTCCGTCAGAAGTTGTACCGCTTCCTGTTCCGGTTATCGAATAAACATCATCAGTGGGGTCAAGCAATGTGCTTTCACCAGCGATCCATTCTCTCTGTTGAACTGAATTATAGGTTGTCGTGCCATCAACACTAAAAAGATTTCCGTTTTGGATAACAACTCCAAAAACTGTATGACCCAGACCATTTTTGCCGTTGTTGGTGATGATCTCTGTACCTGTGATATGGCGTGCATTCACATAATAGTTGTCAAAAGTGATGGTTGTAACAGCACCCGAATCAATATACAATTTTGTCAGATGAGCATTGATCTTGCCGCTTCTGACCACTCCGTCCGGACCTAAACAATAAGTTCCGTAGTCAATTGTAACATTCATTGGATAAGCCAAAGTATCAATAGTTACAGTAGGGTTTGAAGTGATACTTTTATAATTATGTTGCTTGCAAGTCTGGTCAACCTGACGGAAAGCATCCGTGAAAGCTCCTTCAATAGAAGCATTTTCAGTACCAACTTTAGAGAAATTTACAGTTGCAGGTGGAGTGGTGTTGGTGTCTTTTTTACAACTGATTAAAATAACTGCGGTAAGTGCAAATAACACAAACAGCGACATTATAAGTTTTGTTTTCATAGAGAATAATTTTGGGATTAAATTTTGCGGTAAAATTACAATAATTCTTTAATGCGAAACAAAGTATTTTTACTGTTTAACAACTTGAAGAATATACAATATGCCGCCCATATAGGACTGTTCCCCCGAATTTCCCACCTTTAGCTTGATACGTATGCGTATATACGGGATGATCTGCAATGATTTTTTTGATCAGTTTCAATCCTAATCATCTTAAAAATCAGTGTTCCTTTTTTTTAATGACAATTAATGACCAATAATGACGCGCAGCTAATGACTAATGACTAATGACCAATGACCATTTACCCCGCCCAATTCTCCCTGTCCAAACTTCTGAAATGAATGGCTTCCGATAAATGATCATTGCCAATATTCACACTCTGGTCAAGGTCGGCGATGGTGCGTGCAACTTTCAGTATCCTGTCGTAGGCACGGGCTGAAAGACAAAGTTTGTCCATCGCATTCTTTAGCAAAGTTTGTCCGGCATCATCAATCATGCAAACAGTGCGCAACAGTTTTGTAGTGATCTGGGCATTGCAGTAAATGCCATCCATTTCCTTATAACGCAACTCCTGAATTTGCCGCGCTGCCGTTACCCTTTCCCTTATCACTTCACTTTTTTCTGATTCACGAACACTTGATAATTCTTTAAAGGGAACAGGCGTAACTTCAACATGTATGTCAATTCTATCCAAAAGCGGTCCCGATATTTTATTCAGATATTTCTGAACAACGCCAGGTGCACACACGCAATCCTTATCAGGATGATTATAATACCCACAGGGGCATGGGTTCATTGATGCCACAAGCATGAAACTTGCAGGATATTCCACACTGTATTTCGATCTTGATATTGTCACTCTGCGTTCTTCCAGCGGCTGACGCAGCACTTCAAGCACTGTCCTTTTAAATTCGGGCAGTTCATCAAGGAACAACACGCCATTATGTGCCATCGAAATTTCGCCCGGCTGCGGGTTTGATCCGCCGCCAACCAAAGCCACATCACTGATGGTGTGATGTGGTGAACGGAACGGACGAACTGAAATGAGCGAAATATCCTTTTGAATTTTACCTGCAACAGAATGAATTTTTGTCGTCTCAAGAGCTTCGTGCAGGTTAAGCGGGGGAAGGATTGAAGGCAACCGCTTTGCCAGCATGGTCTTTCCTGCCCCCGGAGGACCTATCAATATTACATTGTGACCACCGGCTGCGGCAATTTCAAGCGAGCGTTTGATGTTTTCCTGCCCTTTTACCTCTGCAAAATCAAATTCATATTCGTTGAGGCGTGAATAAAATTCTTTTCGTGTGTCAACATGCAAAGGCTCCAGTTTGATCTCTTCATTGAAAAAACCTATCACTTCGGTGATATTGTCAATTCCATAAACATCCAGGTTATTCACCACAGCGGCTTCCATGGCATTGTAACGCGGAAGAATAAAACCTTTGAATCCTGCTTTTCTTGCTTCAATCGCAATGGGCAGTGCGCCTTTCATGGGTTGCAGACTGCCATCGAGTGAAAGCTCGCCCATGATAATATACTGACCAATATTATCCGGGGTAATTTTTCCATCTGCAGCAAGTATTCCTGTGGCAATTGAAAGATCGTATGATGAGCCTTCCTTGCGGATATCAGCAGGCGCCATATTGACAGTGATTTTTCGACCCGGAATTTTCTGCCCGATGTTTTTCAGCGCAGCTTCAATGCGCTGATGGCTTTCTTTAACAGCATTGTCAGGCAATCCAACCAGAAAAAACGCTGCGCCAATATCAATATTGACTTCGATGGTAATAATAGTTGCATCCACACCATGAGTGCAACCACCATAAGTTTTTACAAGCATAATGAAATCGAAAGAATGAAATTTTCTGTAAAAGTAGAAATTATAATAATCCATTGAGAGAAATTGTTCAAAATAAGAGCAGAGTAATTTCTCAATGATAAACATTAAGAGGAGTATTTGTTCATTATAATTCTAAATAAAAAACCAACAATTTAACCCGTATATTGTAGAGGAATGTGAAATTTTACCATTGAAAAATTAGCAATGAAAGATATTCAATAAAGATTTGGTGGTTTGAAAAATAGTGTATTTGCAAAGTCAAATAATAAAGAGTTCTTTAAAAATATTTAACTCGGTAGATAATATTTTTCGGGTTTAAAAAAAGCTTTAGCTTTTATTCTTGATATGAATGAAGAAATTATTGTAACTTTGTAGGTATAGTTTAAAATAGCATTATGATAACAAAAAAACAGGTAATAAACAGCATTAATAGTTTGCCCGACTCAGTATCCGTTGATGATATTATTGACAATATTATTTTATTGGCTAAAATTGATATTGGGCTTGAACAATCGGCCAATGGACAGGTTCTTACCGAGGAAGAGTTGGACAAAAAACTATCGAAATGGGAAGAGTGATCTGGACTGAACAAGCAGCGAATGATCTGGATAATATTGCTGAATTTATTGCAAAAGATTCCGCTAAATAAACCCGCTTGCAGGTAAAACGCATAAGGGAAAGAGCAAACATCTTAAAGCAATATCCTGAATCAGGAAGGATAGTCCCGGAACTTGTGCGTAATGATATAAAAGAATTGATTGTTGGTAACTACCATATTATTTATAAAATTAAGGAAGCCGGCAATGTTGATATTTTAACAATATTTCATTCTGCCAGATTATTGATAAACGTTTAGTGCAGTGATAAAGTATTTGATCTTTTCAAAAAACAAAAACTGGTTATAGCGCTTATGTACCCGATTTGCCCGGCAGCATTGCAACAGGAAAGACAAAAGCTATTGTAGAAAAAAATATTTATGAAGCCATCCAATTTCATTTGGAAGGCATGAAAGAAGAAAAAACAAAATTTCCATTTAACACAACTGATGCGGAAACTTTTGTTTTTGCAGTTTGAAATTGTTATTACATTGCAACGCCCAAAAGGATTAATATCCTTTTAGTTTTAACCAGGGATTGTTACTTTAATTTGCACTACGCAGTGTTTCTAGTTGCAATAAAAACGGAAAAATGAATTGTAGTAAAGAAGTTTGTGAAGGAATAAAAATCTTATGCTTAACTTTCCGATTTCCCATGCAACAGCATATTTACTGCATCACTGAGTGAGCCTGCCGGGGTGATCATGCCGGTGTTTACAAAGAAAATCTCATCTGCATTTTCGATTGTGTTCAAACGATGGGCAATGATAACAAGTGTGATTGATTTTGGAAGTTTCTTCAGAATGTCTTCCAGCAATTTTTCAGTCAGAGTGTCAATGTTTGCGGTGGCTTCATCAAGTATGAGTAATTCCGGTCTGCGAAGTACAGCGCGCATAAAGGCCAGCAATTGTTTTTGTCCCAAACTTATGCTCTCGCCTGTCGTCTGTATTTTCGTGTCAAGACCCTCGTCAAATCGGACAAGCAGGCTTTCAAGGCCGGCCTCTGCTATGAGTTCAGACAATTGTTGATTGTCATAGTTTTTATATTCGCTGTTTCCATAAAGAATATTATCGCGCACCGTTCCCGTAAACAGGAATGGTTCCTGCAGAATAAAGCCTATTTTCCTGCTTCTTTCTTCCGGCTGATATGAACGGATGTCTTTCCCGTCAAGCAATATCGAACCCTTTGTTGCATCATAAAGCCGTGCAATAAGTGATGCAGCGGTTGTTTTGCCTCCGCCGGTAGGTCCAACAAAAGCGTATGTTTTTCCTCTTTCAAGATCAAAGTTTACCTTACGCAACACTTCTTTTCCATTGGGATACCTGAAGGAAACATTGCGGAATGAAAGATAGGATGTGCTTGTTTCGCAATTTTTATCCTCAACGACTGTAAGGTTTGTTTCTAGTGAAAGGATCTTTGAAATACGATCCCACCCTGCCATTGCTACCTGGAAGTTGGCCCACAAAGCAGCCAACTGCCGCAATGGATTGTAGAAATTATTTACGTAAGCAATAAAACTTATCAGCAATCCAATGCTGAAATGTCCGGTGATGATTAAATAGATCCCCAATGAAAGCACAATGAGCTGACCCATGTTTGCAGCCAGTGTGTAAACTGGGGTAAGGATATTGTTGGCCACACCTGCCTGCACGGATTTGGTATAATTGTTCTTGTTGGCCTCCTCAAAACGCTTTCGGAAATAGTCACGGCGGTCGAAAGCAATGATCACTTTAAAATTTGCAAGGCTTTCCTGTATTTCGGCGCTCAACATGCCGGTACTTTTCATACTCTCTGCATTGCGGCGCTTCACCCAGGGTGTAACTGTTTTGGTGAATATCCACACCAGGATAGCAGGTGACAATGCTGCCAGCCCCAGCGGAAGGTTAATACTTAACAGGAAAACTCCGGCGCCAATCATGGTGATGATACTGCCAAGAAACTGCATCAATGATTGCGAGAAGAACTGATTCACTTTATCCGTATCGTTGTTGATACGTGAAATAAGATCACCTACTTTGTTCTGGTTGAAAAAATCAACCGGCAGTTCCTGTATCTTGTTGAATAATGAATTCCGCAGACTGTATAACATGCGTTGCCCTATGCCGCCCATCAAGCGCATTTGAGCATAGTTCACAAAAAATGCAATGATGTAAAGTGAAAGAATTATTCCAGAAAACACCAGCACACCATGGTATTGTTTGGTTTGAACATAAGTGTCTATCGTGTGACCCACTAAATAGGGACCCAGTAAACTCAATGTAGCATTGATGAGAATGGCTCCAAAAGCAATAATAAAATTATGGCGTTCCTTGCCGATAAGACCCAAAAGTTTTTTGATAGAAACAAAAGCAGAAACTTTTTTCTCCGCTTTATCCGCTGCCTGGTTTAAATTATAATTCATAGTGGCGGGTGCTTCGTTGTGAATTATTGATCTGGGCGTATTCCGGCGAACTTGATTTCAGCTCGTCATGGGTTCCTGAAGCAATTATTTCCCCTTCCATCAGGAGAATGATCTGCTCAAAATTCTTCACAGAAGAGATCTTTTGGGTGACTGAAATAAGCGTTAAACCCGGATAGTTTGCTGCAAGATTGCAAAGGATTTTGTTCTCGGTTTTATTGTCAACACGGGCTGTGAAATCATCCAGAAGAAGTATCTTTGGGTTTATTGCCAGCGCCCTCGCCAGCATGATCCTTTGCTTCTGCCCTCCCGACAGACTTGTTCCCCTTTCGGAAACAATGGTGTCCAGTTTTTGCGGCAGCGTTTCAATAAAGTCAGTAAGTTCAGCGGTGGCTATGGCTTTTCGCAGTGATTCATCGGTGACCTTGTCATTGAATGCTATATTTTCCCTGAGGCTCATATTGAAGATCACGCTTTCCTGGAACACAAATCCAATCTCGCGGTGAAACAATTCACGGGTGTATTTCTCCAGCCTGATGCCGTCAAACTCTATTGAACCCGAATCAGCAGTAATAAGATTGGTCAGCAAATAAAGCAACTGACTTTTGCCTGCGGCAGTAGGGCCAATGATGGCTGTGCGGCTACCTGCCTTAACAGAAAATGAAATGTTTTTCAGTACTGGTTTTTCTCCATAGAATAAAGAAACATTATCCAGGACAATATCTCCCTTTATGCTGCTGCTGATAGTTCCGTTGTCAACGGGTTCGGGGGATTCGAGCACGTCATATATTCTTTGATAGGAAGCAGTAGCCTGTGCAATGATGTTGCTCATGAATCCAATCATCAGAATGGGAAAAATCAGCAGCATCAGGTAACTGTTGAAAGCTGCAAAATCACCAAGCGACATAGTACCCATCACCACAAAATGTCCGCCCAGCGCAAGGATAGTCACCACAGCAAGGTTGGAAACAAACATGATGACAGGAATAAGTGTGGCAAACAGGCGCAGGATGGATAAACCCAGATTGCGCGATTCTATATTGGTTTGCATGAATTTCATGCTTTCGGGTTGCTGAGAGTTGAGAACCCTTATCAATGCAGAGCCTATGATGCTTTCATTAATGATCTTGTTCAGTGAGTCAATAATTTCGCGGGCGCGCTTGAATAAAACCCTCACTTTGCGCAGAACAACTGAAAAGGAAATGGCAATAATTGGAACTACTGCAATCACAGCCAGCGCCAGTTTCCAGTTGATCGTGATCAGAAGAATGCATGTTCCAATGATGACAAAAATTGAAGAAATAATAATAACGAAGGCTTGCGCAACAAAGTTCTTGATGGAGTCAATATCTGATGTGAGATTGGTTAACAGTTTTGAAGGATTCGACTTCAGTATGTAGGAATAACTCTGCCTCGATATCTTTGCTGAAAGCCTGCTGCGAAAGTCCTTTGCCACACGCTCTGAAGCATACGTCTGAATGATATTTTGCAGATAAGTGAATATGAAAATTGCCGCTGCAGCAATCAAAAACTCTATGATCACCGTTTCCAGCACGAAATGTTTTGAAGAAAAAGCGTCTATGCTGCGGCCAATAATTTTTGGTATCAGCATAAAGACACTACTGCTCAGCAAGGACATAAAGATAAGCAATGCCACCATGCGCGAATAGGGCCTGAGCACACTAAAAATATTGGGCTTGGCTTGCTTGTCTTTTAGAGTGGGTTTATTTGATTTATGCATGGCAGCGCCATTGTTATTCGGCATTGGGTGAGCGGTAGTAAAAAGCGTAAAGGCAAAAGTGAGTTAATTATTTAAAATAGTGTGCAAAGGTAGCAATATGGCAGTAAACTACAAAGGAAAACAGACTACAAAAGTTTTTAAAACTTTTGTAGTCTTGCTGCCACTGCCACTGCTACTGCCGCTATCCCCCAACTCTTTTTATTCTTCTTTCTTCTCTCCTGTGCAGCATTTTTCTTTCCATTCTGCTCTCATTTTTTCTCTTTCTTCGGCGCTCATGTGCATCCATTTTTCTCTTTCCTCACGGCTCATGCGCATCCATCTGTGATGCATATCATGTCCATGATGACACCTGCAATGTCCATGCATTCCTTTAAATCCGCCGAATAAAATTCTCGCCAATATCAGTATTCCCAGCGCTTGCCAGAAAGTAATTGTGCTCACACCAAGCACCGATGGTAGTATGCAGTTCCATAAATGCATAACCACAAAGCCGAAAACTGTAACTCCGGCAACAATTGCAATGGGGATGAATATGGCTCTTTTGATCCAAAAAGCCGTCCCTCTTTTTTCTCCACAACACATCATGATTTCTAATTTTTAAAAGTTAATATTATACAATTCTTCAAGCTTTTCACGCAATTGTGCCACTGCGTAACGCTTTCTTGATATGATCGTTTTAATGTTTTCACCGGTTTTGTCAGCTATCTGTTGAAGCGTCAAATCTTCCAGTTCGTTCCACACAAACACCTCCCGCTGTTTCTCAGGCAGCTCATCAAGCGCTTTAAACAGCGATTCTCTGAAATACTTCTTGTCGAATTCCGTGAAAGTATCCTTGCTTTCATCCAGTAATTCTACAGGAAAAATCAGTCCTCCCTCTTCATCTTCATAAACCATGTCATCAAGCGATAGTGTTGTCTGTTTGCGTTTTTTATCCACTATCCTGTTTCTGCTCACGCGGTAAAGCCATGCGCTTAACTGTTCGATAGGTTCAACGTCAATCACTGAACTCAACTGATACCACACATCCTGCAGAATGTCCTCGGCATCTTCGTCGTTTTTAACGCGGCTGCGGATAAAACCAAACAAACGTTTGCCATATTCTTTCACGGCCTGTTTGATACTTTGCTGTCGCTGCGCCATCGGTAATGCAATTAAATCTTCCATACATACAGGAAGACGAATGAGTTTTAAAATTACTTTAAAATTAGTGATTTTTTTTTGAAAAGAAATTTTAAAAGGTGCCGGTTCTCTTTGTTGTTATTAATTTTCTTCATCATTACGATAATCTCAGCACGGATACTAAAGAATATCAGGAAAAGAAACCAATTTAATAAGAAAAGTGGTTTACTGTTTCTCAGCGGTTCCCAAATAAAAAAAACGGGAAACATTAATAAGCTTCCCGTTTTCCTGATATTTTTCAGAAGTAATTTATTTCTTTTTCTTTTTCTCTTTTTCTTTCTTTTTAACCTTCTTTTCAATTACCTCCTCGGCTTCAATTTCAACAAGAACCTGTTTGTTTGCAACTTTTGCACCGGCCACAACATTCAGTTTCGAAATAACTCCGTTTGAAGGCGCCAACAGAAGATTATGCATTTTCATTGCCTCGAGCACTAAAAGCTGATCACCTTTTTTTACTCTTTGTCCGACTTTAACAAACACTTTTATAATTTTCCCGGGAATAAAAGAAATAATCAGGTTAGGGTCTTTTATTACATAAGGCTTCCGTGTCAACCATTTTTTGGTCAACAAAGTTTTATAAGTATCTCCTTCAAGCAGAAATTTCTGAAATTCCTGCTTCTCTTCTTTTGGTTCTTTTTCGCTGTCCATAGATAGAAAATAGTTCAAGGTTTAATGCTGCTCGCTTTTCTTGGTTCTTGGTTCTTGGAATTTGGATCTTAGATTTTGGATCTTAAAACGGAGGAATTCCATGCTTCTTCATTGGCCTGGATTCATCCTTATGCGAAGAAACTTCGATGGCATGTATCAGGAACCTCCTGGTTTCATTAGGATCAATAACGGCGTCAATATATCCAAAAGCTGCGGCAACATAAGGATTGGCAAATTTCTTTTTGTATTCTTTTACTTTTTGTTTACGCATTTCATCAGGATTTTCAGCTGCCAGAATTTCAGCACGGAAAATAATGTTGGCAGCGCCTTCAGGTCCCATCACTGCAATTTCTGCTGTTGGCCATGCAAACACAAAGTCGGCTCTGAGATGGCGTGAACACATGGCAATATAACCTCCGCCATAAGCTTTACGCAAAATGACCGTCATCTTTGGCACCGTTGCTTCTGAATAAGCGTAAAGAATTTTAGCTCCGTGTCTGATAACACCTGCATGTTCCTGGTCAACGCCCGGAAGATATCCCGGCAGGTCAACAAAGGTTACAAGAGGAATATTAAATGCATCGCAGAAACGAATAAAACGCGCACCTTTATCTGAAGAATCCACATCAAGAACTCCTGCAAGAACCAGAGGCTGGTTGGCAACAAATCCTACTGTCTGTCCATTCAGACGGGCGAATCCTATAACAATATTTCGTGCAAACAACTCCTGCACTTCGAAGAAATCCGAATCATCAACTATAGACCTTATCACATTTCTCACATCATAAGGCTGCGTCGGATCTGTCGGGAAAATATCTTCAATTTTAAACAGTTTTGTATTGGGGGTCTTTTTAGGAAAGGACTCTGCTTTCTTTGTGTTGTTCCAGGGAATATAGGTAACAAGTTTTTTGATCTGGTCAAAACATTCATCTTCACTTTCAGCAAAGAAATGAGCATTACCCGTTACTTCAGCCTGAACCCTTGCACCACCCAATTCTTCCATAGTAATTTCTTCACCAAGAACAGTCTTGATAACTTCCGGACCGGTGATGAACATCTTGGATATTTTGTCAACGACAAATACAAAGTCAGTCAATGCCGGTGAATATACAGCGCCTCCGGCACAAGGTCCAAGAATAACCGAGATTTGTGGAATAACTCCGGAAGCCAAAGTATTGCGGTAAAAGATATCCCCATAACCTGCCAGTGAGTTCACACCTTCCTGGATACGGGCACCACCTGAATCATTAATTCCGATTAATGGAATTTTAAGTTTCATGGCGTGATCCATAATTTTGGTGATTTTCCTTGCATGCATGAAGCCCAGAGAGCCGCCGGCAACAGTAAAATCCTGTGCAAATATACATACCGGGTATCCGGTAATGGTCCCTGTCCCTGTAACAACACCGTCACCGGGAAGGATCTTTTTATCCATGTCAAAATCCTTTGCAGAATGTTCGACAAACAGGTCATATTCAAAAAAGGAATTAGGGTCAAGTAGAGCTACTATTCTTTCCCTTGCTGTCATTTTGCCCATTGCAGCCTGCTTTTCATTGGCCTGAACACCGCCTCCCTGCAAAGCTTCGTGCATTCTCTTTTTCAAATCCAGAGTCTTTTGTTTAAGTGACATAAGCTACGTGTTTGTTTTATTAGTAATTAAGTTCTTCAACAGTCCTGCATTGTCTGTATCCGAAGCGTCAAAGTAAAATATTTTTTTTTAGATGGGTTTTTTTATTGCCTTTTGATTATTAACAGCAGAATTTTCACCCTTTAAAAAAGATTGAATAATGTGGCTTAGATATGGATTATTTAAGGCATAAATTGCTTTTTGATACTCAAAATGTCAATGTTAAAAAACGTTAAACACTGAAGGGCTGATAGCCATCAATTCTGTCTATCTATTGAAATTTCCCAAAATCGCCAGCCATCATCATGGGATTAAAGAACAACTTTTCAAATGAATTATTATGCAGGTTTCAAATCAGGAAACCCAAGCCAGTTCTTGGTTCTTGGAATTTGGATCTTGGAACTTTAAACTTTGAACTTACTTAGGGTATTTCCCAAAAACCTTTTTGAAGAAACCATGCAAACTATGAGGAAACGTGGAAGGCTCGAGATACATCAGGATACATTCGCCGTCAATAATATTCTTATCAAACTGCCTTTCTGCATCAATAGTGGCGCTGTCAACTGATCCCGGTTGATACCATAAATATTCAATGTTTTCCATGCTGCGTAACTGCTTTGTAATTTTATCAGTTATTTCAGGTTGGGTGACAAAAACCACTCCCTTTACCTCTTTTGGCAAACTCTGAACGTCGGGATAACATTTGACGCCTTCAATTTCTTCGAGACCCGGATTTACAGGATAGACATTGAAATTATTTTTAAGCAGTTTTTTAAATACAATGTATCCGAATTTCTTTTTATTTTTTGAAGTGCCAATAACAGCAATATTTTTATTATTCATAAAATTTTCAATAGTTTTTAATGCCACCATAATTTTATTTTTTTTACAAAGTAAAGAATAATTTTAAAATTTTTTAGTCACTTTCTGATTTTTAAGATTGATCCCGGCTTGCCGGAGAGCAGGAATAATTGTATTTTTGTATAAAATAAAAATTCCAAAATTCAATAAGAGTCTATGCAAAGCATTTATTCAAAAGCTGAAGAACTTAAAACTCAGCAGCAAAAAGCAGCTATTTGTGTAGTTGTGGAAACAAAAGGATCAACCCCACGCAAGCAGGGAGCAAAAATGATTGTCTTTGCTGATGGCTCCATTTATGGCAGCATTGGCGGAGGCAGTGTTGAAAAGGAGGTTGCATTGAGGGCAGTTGAGCAGATAAGGTCTGGGATTTCCTCAAAATGTTCGTTCACTCTTGAAGAAGATCTTGGAATGCATTGCGGAGGTTATATGGAAGTGTATATTGAACCAATTATTCAGACGCAAAAGCTCTATATTTTTGGTGCCGGACATGTTGGCAGAGCCCTTGCTAAATTTGCTATTGACCTTGATTTTGACATCACTTTTATTGATCCGCGTGAAAATATTTTTGCAGATAATGCATTTGTTCAATTCACCTGTGTGAACAAGGAATATTTTGAAGCCATTGAAGAGATCACTTTTAATGAAAATTCTTATTTTGTCATTGTCACTCCAAAGCATACAAACGACGAAGCCATTCTTGAAAAGATTGCCAAAAAACCGTCTGCATATATTGGAATGATAGGAAGCACAAGAAAAGTGGATTTAATTAAAAATCGTTTTCTTGAAGAAAAATTACTGAATAAAGAAGAACTTGATAAAATTGATATGCCCATTGGAATTCCTTTTGCTGTTGAAACACCTCAGGAAATAGCTGTCAGCATAGTGGCAAAACTTATTGATGTCAGGAATAAATTAAATAAAAAAGAAAAATAATAAAGTCATTGAATGATCCCTTAGAAGCTCAGGTTAGTTACGAACACCAGAATTTATCTAATCTTCGCAATTTTCGTAATTCGTATATTCGTAACAGATTCGTAATTCGATGAAATAATGTTGTATTCGTACTTCGATGAAATAATGCTGAAAATATAAATAACCCTAATGAAGAGTACCCTCAAATTTGTTCTTGATTTTAAAATTATTGAAATAGATTTTTCAAAGCAAAAGGAACTAAAAACAACCACAACCGTTCTGAATTATCTTCGGTCTTTCCCTCATCATAAAGGCGTGAAAGAAGGATGCGCAGAAGGCGATTGTGGTGCATGTACCGTTGTCATTGCAGAAGTGAATGATGAGAATAAACTTGTTTATAAAGCTGTGGATTCATGCCTGGTTTTTCTTCCAATGATCCATGGCAAACAACTGATCACTATTGAAAATCTTGCTGTAATTGAAAACAAACAAACCAAACTTCATCCTGTTCAGCAGGCAATGCTCGAAACTAACGGGAGCCAGTGCGGTTATTGTACACCGGGAATTGTAATGTCACTTTTTGGTCTGTATAAAAACCATAACAATCCTTCCCGCGAAGCAGTGGAAGAAGCATTGACCGGCAATTTATGCCGGTGCACCGGCTATCAACCCATCATTGAGGCAGCTCAGAAAGCCTGTATTCACAATGGAAATGACCATTTTTCTGAAAGAGAAAATGAAGTGATTTCATTATTGAAAAGGATAAATGAGAATGAAGAGACTTTAATTCTAAAAAGCAAGAAACAAAAATATTTTAAGCCATTTACCCTTGCTGAGGCGTTAAAAATAAGGGAAGAGAATCCTGAGGCAATTATTATCAACGGTTCTACAGACATAGCGTTGAGGCAAACCAAAAAGAATGAAATTCTTTACGAAATAATTGACCTTTCAGGCATAGATGAATTGAAAAAAGTAAGTGAAGATGATAACAACTATTGTTTTGGCTCTGGTCTTACTCTTGAACAATTAAGACAATATAGTAATGATAAATTGCCCGCCCTTTTTAAAATTCTGAATGTTTTTGGTTCTCTTCAGATCAGGAATATTGCTACAATTGGCGGCAATGTCGGTTCCGCATCTCCTATTGGTGACACACTGCCGGTTCTCTTTGCGCATAATGCAATGATAAAAGTCATGTCTCAGTTATCGGAAAGAACAATGAGTATTGATGATTTTATTAAAGGCTACCGGCAAACTGATATTAGAAATAATGAACTGATCACAGGGATCATTGTTCCAAAAAACAACAATAGCTACCTGATCGAATCATACAAAGTTTCCAAAAGAAAACACCTCGATATCTCAACAGTTATCGGTGCTTTCAAACTTCATCTTAACAATGAAACCGTATCTGAGATTGTGATCGCTTATGGCGGAATGGCTGCAACGACTAAGCGTGCAGTAAAAACTGAGAATTTTTTGACAGCAAAAAAATGGTCACGCGAAAATGTTGAACAAGCAATGGATATTTTATCCGGGGAATTCACACCTCTCTCCGATGCCAGGTCTGAAGCGGAATTCCGGACAGCGGCTGCCAGAAATATTTTATTAAAGTTCTATCTGGATACAGTACAAAAATCTTAAACAGGAGCAATGAAGATGTCAGAAAAAACATATCACGAAAGTGCAATAAAACATATTACCGGCGAGTCAGTTTACATTGACGATATGCCCGTAAATGATCAGCTTCTTCTGGGCAAAGTTTTTTTCAGCCGTTATGCGCATGCTAAAATTAAAAAACTCAACATCAAAAAAGCCCTGAAAGTAAAAGGCGTTCATGCTATCCTGACAGCAAATGATATTCCCGGAGAAAATCAAATGGGTCCTATTGTGCATGATGAAAAGTGCCTTGCTGAAAAAGAAGTAACTTTTATAGGGCAGGCTATTGCGCTCATTGCTGCTGAAAATGCCGATGCTTTAATTGAAGCCGAAAAGCTGATCACAATAGAATACGAAGTTCTTGAAGCGGTTCTTGATATTGAAACTGCCATTGAACGCAATGATCTTTTAGCCCCTCCACGAAAAATTGAAAGAGGAAATCCTGACGAAGCCCTCTTAACTTCACCTCATGTCATCACCGGAGAATTGAAAACAGGCGGACAGGAACATTGGTATCTTGAAACCCAAACAGCCCTTGCAATACCGGGCGAAGGAAAAGAAATGATGATCCATGCATCAAGCCAGAATCCTTCGGAAACGCAGTCAATAGTTGCAGAGGTTCTGGGGTTGAAGAATCACGATGTGGAAGTGGAAGTGAAGAGAATGGGCGGCGGTTTTGGCGGCAAAGAAACACAGGGAAACCATGTAGCTGCCTGGGCGGCGTTGCTTGCAAATGCTACAAGGCGCCCTGTAAAGATTCATCTCTTCCGTGATGATGATCAGATCATGACCGGCAAACGCCACCGTTATCTTTCAAAGTATGAGATAGGGTTTAATGAACAGGGGAAAATTCTGGCGTATAAAGTTGAGTTCAATGCCGACGGCGGTTCTTCAACTGACTTGTCCATGTCAATTCTTGAAAGGGCAATGCTGCATGCCGACAATGCTTATTCCCTTCCAAATGTGCAGATCATTGGAAAGGCATGGAAGACCAACCTGCCTTCAAATACTGCTTTCCGTGGTTTTGGCGGACCGCAGGGAATGGCAGTCATTGAAAATGCCATTGATAAAATTGCACGTTTTCTGACGAAAGATCCTGCTGAGATCAGGCATCTCAATTTTTATGATCAGGAACCTGATGTCTTCACGCCTTATGGGCAAAGAATAGAGAACAATCATCTGTTTAAGATGTACGACAAACTACTTGTTTCTTCTGAATATTTCAAACGCAAAGAAGAAATAATAATTTTTAATAAAGCGAATGAATTTGTAAAAAGAGGCATTGCGCTCACTCCCGTAAAATTTGGCATTTCCTTCACCAATTCTTTTCTCAACCAAGCCGGCGCTTTGGTGAATATTTATACCGACGGAACTGTGCTCGTAAATCATGGCGGGACTGAAATGGGGCAGGGTTTGCACACCAAAATGTTGCAGATAGCATCTTCCGAACTTGGCATTACTCCCGACAGGGTGAAGGTGAATGCCACCAACACATCCAAGGTCCCGAACACATCACCCACCGCTGCTTCATCAGGAAGCGACATCAACGGAATGGCTGTGAAGAATGCCATTGATATTATTAAATCAAGGCTTATGGATGTGGTGATCCCTGAACTTGAAAAACTCAATAATGGCAAAACTACAATCAAAGAAAATGTGGTTTTTGAAAACAATTTCATTTACGACAAAGAAAATTCCGACAATAAAATTTCCTTTGACGACATCATCAAGTTTGCCCATTTCAAACAGGTAAGCCTTAGTTCAACGGGCTTCTACCGTACACCTGATATTTATTTTGACAGGCAAACCGGGCAGGGCAAACCATTCTATTATTTTTCTTATGGCATGTCGGTTTCAGAGGTTGAAATTGATACCCTCACAGGGCAGCATAAATTATTAAGAACAGATATTATACAGGACGTGGGCGATTCAATTAACGAAGGCATTGACCGCGGGCAGATTGAAGGCGGTTTTGTGCAGGGTCTTGGCTGGGTCACAACCGAAGAGCTTAAGTGGGATAAAAAAGGCAACCTGCTCACCCATTCGCCCGACACTTACAAGATCCCGACGGTAAATGATATTCCAAAAATATTCAATGTCGAACTTCTGAAAGATGTTCCCAATCCCGGCACCATCCGCCGGAGTAAAGCCGTTGGTGAGCCTCCTCTCATGCTTGCACTATCCGTTTGGCTTGCTATAAAAGATGCCATTTCCGCAGTGGCTGATCATTGCCTTGAACCCGAATTCTCTCTACCTGCTACTTATGAGTTGATATTGCTATCATCAGCGAAACTCAAAGAAGGAATGAAGAAGATAGCCTGTGCTGATGATTTGGAAAAAGCCTGAATTCAAAAATTCAATGACCACCAATGACGCACAGCAATGACTATTGACTACTAATGACCAATATTAATTTTCAAATTTATTTTTACCTGATTTCGCTCGTCTATATTGGTGCTCCTTTCCCAACAATTAACATTAGATAATTTCCCTTCAAAAAAAATGTTCCACCCCTCAAAAAGTGGAACATTTTTTTATGTTTCTTTTCCTTTAATAATGATATTTGCAGGAAACAACAAGAATGGCATCAACAGTAACCTTATAAACAAGGCGGTGTTCTTCAGTAATGCGTCTGCTCCAGTATCCGCTTAGTTCATATTTGAGAGGTTCAGGTTTTCCAATTCCTTTATGCGGGTTTTCCTGAATGTTTTCAATAAGTTGCTCTATCCTTTTATAAATTTTCTTATTGGTGCTTTCCCACTGTTCAAGTTGATTGTTGGCAAGTGGAGAAAATTTTATCTCCTTCATTTTTTACGGGCTTTTTTAAAATTCACAGATATTAACTCTCCGTTTTCAGCCTGTTTTATTGATTCCAAAAGCATTTTCTTATTGGCTTCACTTTTAAGAAGGTATTCAGTTTCATCCATCTCTTCCTCTACTGTTATGGATATTTTTTTCCCTTTATATAATTTTTTCAAAGCAGCCAGAATATCAACTGTTAATTCATTTGCTGCCAAATGATATGTAGTATTCATAACTTTTTTTTGCAAAGATAAAAAAAAATATCCTGATATTTAACGGAACAAAAATCTCAGCTTTCAGTAGTTTTTAACATGAGTATTTTAA
>Ga0118677_10005127_pt1 | contig 23209 bp, 8 predicted proteins | sample AliMusrvi5mmetaG_FD_86154 | JGI IMG/M metagenome (GOLD analysis project Ga0118677, IMG submission 86154)
CCACAGGTTTTGCACTTGATCCGTAAAGCGGTTCCGGCTTTTCCAGGTGAATAAAAAAACAAAACCTTCGCAAAGTACTGTAAAAAGTACATCAGCGAAGGTTATTGGCGGAGAGACAGGGATTCGAACCCTGGGACCCCTAAAAGGGATCAACGGTTTTCGAGACCGCCCCATTCGACCGCTCTGGCATCTCTCCGGGTTTGGGCTTGCAAAAGTAGGAACTATTTGGTTACCGGCCAAGAAATGCACGAAGACATTATCATATCTGGCATTTTTTCTCTACTTTTACATCCTTCATTGCATGCTGATGGCTCGACTAACCTGGAAATTCCTGTTTCTCTTTTTTGCTTTACTTCCAACAATCTCCTTTGGACAGAATCAGCATACGGTCGACAGCCTGGTCAGCTCTCTTTCGAAAACAAAGGACGACAAATTGAAATGTTCGATCCTGAACAGCCTGTTTAATGAATACATCAGGTCAAACCTCGAAAAGGCAACGCAATATAATAACCAGGGCCTGAGCCTTGCAAAGCAGATCAACTATCCCAAAGGCATTACCGATGCCATTTACAACCAAAGTTCCCTGTTCAGGATCAGGGGAAAATACGACAGCGCACTCGTAATCCTGGTCGCGTCGAAAACCATTTTTAAAGAATTGACCGATCGTACAGCCTATGCTGATTTTTTAGGAGAAATCGGATACCTCTATTCCTTGAAAAATGATCAGAAAAACTCCCTGATCAATATGCTGGAAGCCATGAAAATTTATAAGGCATCAGGAAGCAGGAAGAACCTGGCCCTGTTGTACAACCGGTTTGGAAGCATGTATAATGCCCAAAACATTCCTGATTCCGCCCTTTTCTATTTTAAAAAATCGCTTGAGATCAATGATGCGACGGGATTTAAACTTGGATCTTCGGTTAACATGATCAACATCGGCACCATTTATGAAAAGAAAGGGGATCATCAGACTGCCATTAATTATTATCTCAAATCCCTGGAAATTAAAGAAAAACTGGGCGATAAACAGGGTAAGGCAAAATGTTTGAACAACATCGGAATGTCTTATATGAACATGGGGGATGTGAAAAGTGCCATTCAATACCACGAACAGTCCCTGGCCCTGGCCTCTGAATATCACAGCAATATTGATATCGCAATGAGCTATATCAATCTTGGTTTTGATTACCAGAAGGGAAAAGACAACAACCGGGCGGTTTTTTATGCACTTAAGGGGCTGGAAACAGGCAAACAGATTAATGATTTGAAAGTCATCCGCGAATCGGCAAGGGTTCTCTTTGAATCCTACGGTGCCCTTGAAAATTTCAAAGAAGCATACCGGTACCATGTGATGTTTAAACTTTTCAGCGACAGCATAGTGAATGAAAACAACCTGAAGGCCCTGACAGAAATCCAGGCAAAATACAGCATTGTTGCGAAAGAAAATGAAATCACAGCACTTAAAATCGAAAAAAACAACCAGGAGTTGCAGATCCAAAAGCTAAGGGCATGGTACAGCCTTGCGATCGGTTTATTCATTGCCTTGCTTGCCCTTGCCCTCTTCTTTTACTACCGGTCCAGAATTTCAAGGAAACTCTCCTTAAAACTGAAGGAGATCAACGAAATGAAGTCCCATTTTTTTGCGAATCTTTCACATGAATTCCGCACACCCCTTACCCTGATGCTGGGACCGGCAGAAAAGTTGCTGGAAACAGCCACCCCGGAAAACAAACCCTGGCTCGAACTCATCCACAGGAATGCCACCAGGTTGCTGTTCCTGGATGAACAATTGCTGGAATTCACTAAGATTGACAGCGGAAGCCAGAAAATACGCCTTGTCTCCGGAAACATCCTTGTACCCCTCGCATCCATTGCAGAATCATTCTCACACCTTGCCGGGCAGAAAAACATTCATTTCAGGCAACATCTTCCTGTTGAACCGATGAATACCTGCTTTGATCCCGATATACTGGAAAAAGTCATTGGCAATCTCCTTTCGAATGCCATCAAGTACACCCTTCCGTCCGGCAACCTTGATTTTACGGTTTCCATCGACAAAATGGCCCCCGGACAAGGCGATACTGTCGCGGCGGATATGAAAGGTGAATTTATCAGGATCGATGTAAAAGACAGCGGGATCGGGATTCCGGAAAATAAACAGGAGCAGATTTTTGAACGTTTTTACCAGTTAAATCACAACCAGGGAAATACAGTCGGCGGGTTTGGCATCGGACTGGCCCTCACCAGGGAGTTGTTAAAACTGCATCGTGGCTTTATTACTCTTGAAAGCACCCCGGGCAAAGGAAGTCTTTTTTCAGTATTCCTGTCAGCGGAAAGAAACACCTATTCAATTGAAGAATTAACCGAAATTCATCCATATATTCCTGCTCTGAAAAAGGAAAGTCTGCCGCTACCGGCAAGTGAAACGATTAAGGGGCCCGGGATTCCGGAGGACAGGCCTTATAAAGGCCAGGATAACGACAGTTTGCCCCAGGTACTGGTTGTGGATGACAACCCGGATATGCGCCTCTATATGAGGGAAATTCTTCATCCCTATTATACCGTGTCTGATGCCGAAAATGGAGACCAGGGTTTCGAAATGGCCTGTACTATTATTCCCGATTTGATCATTACGGACGTGATGATGCAGCCGGTGAATGGCATTGAGTTTTGCATGAAAGTAAAGAAGGATGAGAAAACTAGCCACATCCCGGTTATCATGCTGACGGCTTTGACGGGTTCGGAGGAGAGGGTCACCGGGCTGGAAACCGGCGCGGATGATTACATCACCAAACCATTCAGCAACAGGGAGCTGGTTATACGGATCAGGAACCTGATCGACCAGCGGGGAAAATTGCGGCAGATTTTCTCCAGTCCGATGAAACTTGAACCTGGAGAAATTAGTGTGACCTCTGCCGATGAAAAATTTCTCCGCAAACTGATACAGTTGATAGAAGCCAATATCGACAACCCGGAACTGGACATCGAGTTCCTTTTACAGAACATTGCGATGAGCAGGAGTCAGCTTCACCGCAAAATAAAAGCCATCACCGATCAGCCCATTACGGGTTTTATCCGCATCATCCGGATAAAACGCGCAGCCCAGCTCATGGAACAGAAATTCGGGAATGTATCGGATATCATGTACGCAGTGGGCTTCAACAATCTATCCTACTTCACTAAAAGTTTCAGGGAGGTCTACCGCATGACACCCAGTGAATTTATGGCAAAAAGAGACATGAGTGTCAATATTTGACACATGCCTTTCAACGTTTTTTCTCCCTTTTCCGATATTTCGCGCGAACCTCTTTTCCCCGGGCTGAACCCCTAAAATGGCACATGACTGGCAATTATTAACACATGCCTGTCAATCCTTCTTTTTTCCGTGGTATACTTTTGCAATGTTAAAATAAGGAACATTTGTGAAACCAAAATCACTTTGAGAATGAAAAGAATCTGGATTATTTGCCTCATGGGGTTTATCGTAAATCTTACACAGAGTCAGCCGCTCACCGGGGTGAAAACAATACCGGGAGATTATGCCACAATTGCCAATGCCATTGCCCAGTTGAATATCAATGGCACCGCAGCTCCCGGGGTTATCTTCAATGTCGCGTCGGGCTATATGGAAAATGGCATCAATATCATTCTGAACACAAACACATCGTCGGTTTCCGCGCCCATCGTTTTCCAGAAAGTGCCCGGAGGGCTTGTCAACCCGAAATTGTTTGCCTCCGGCGGGGGTTGGAACAGCACTACCGACGGGGCCATCATCATTGCAGGCAGTGATTATGTTACATTCGACGGAATTGACATCACAGGTACAGACAATACCGTTGACTGGGGATACGCGCTGGTTAAAAAAAGCAGTACTGCCCCTTTTGACGGCTGCCAGAACGTGACGATCAGGAACTGCAACATATCGTTGCAAAACAGCCAGAATTCATACGGCATCTATGCCGGGAATCATACCGCCACAAGTACTGCAGCTCTCTCAATTACTGCTATCTCGGATGCATGCAGCAACTGCAGGTTTTACAGCAACAACATCGCCAATGTGTGCAATGGAATTGTTCTCAACGGGTACAATGCCCCGTCTCCTTACACGCTTTATGACCAGGGGAATGAAATCGGTGTTGCCGGGGCGAACCATGTGACAAATCTGGGCGGTTCGTTTAACCCTTTCGGTATCGGTGCCAGCTACCAGAACGGGATTACCATTTCAAACAACTCAATCGCAAGCGGAACCTATACCATCGCACCATCATACAGTATGTTTGGGATCAGCCTTACCGGCGGTTATCAATCAGGCGGGACCATCACAGGCAACACGATAAGTCTCAACATTACGAGCGGATCCTCGCAGGCTTTTTATGGTATCTATACCCAATACGGAAATGCAGGGACTACCAACACACTGACAATTTCTAACAATATCATTCAGAATTGCTCATTCCCTACCGCTTCAACAGCTAACTTCTACGGTATATTTAATACTCTTTCAAGCAACGGGCCGGGAACGATCAATGTGAATAACAATATCATACATGATATAACCTTGGGAGGCGGAGGTTATTTTTACGCAATCGATGCTGGTTCTGCATTGAACGTGAACATGAACAACAATCTTATTTACAACCTCGCAGCCACGGGATCAGCTTACCTGTATGCGCTCAGAAGCTGGAACGGAACAACAACGGTGCACGACAATATGGTTCATGACCTTACGGTCAACTCCGGGAACAACCCAATCTACGGACTGTTTGAATATTCCTCCCCTACGGTTGAAAGCTATTACAACAATGCATTTTATAATTTCAACCACGCCGGCAACGGGGAAGTTTATGGAATGTATCTCAATACCACGACGGGTACGAGGCAAACCTATTCGAATACCATTTATTCCCTCTCTTCGGCAGGTGGCACGGTTTATGGGATGTATCATGCATACAGTACCCAGAACACCTATAAAAACATGATCTATGACCTGACTTCACTAACCGCAGCAGGCCAGGTTTACGGACTCTATGTTTATAGCGGAAATAATGTGCTCGTTCACAACAATTATGTCAGTGACCTTAAAACCCCGGTCTCGGCGGGCACCAATGCAGTTTGCGGAATCTACATGAATAATCCCAATCCCATCAGCCTTTGCTACAATACAATCTATCTGAATGCGACAAGCAGTTCCACCACAACTTTCGGGACAAGCGGTGTGTATACGGTTTCATCCAATACTACCGAAATGAAGAATAACATCATTGTCAACACTTCAATTCCTGTTTTTACCTCCGGTTTTTCCTGTTCAGCTGCATTCAGGCGAAACAGCACCTCCCTGTCGGCCTATTCCGCCACATCCAACAACAACTGCTTTTATGCCGGCACACCCGGCCCGAATAGCCTGATCTATTATGACGGGACAAATGCGGATCAATCGATCAGCCTCTTCAAAGCAAGGGTAACACCCCGTGAAACAGCCTCTTTTTCCGAGCTGCCACCGTTTTCGGATGTGGCAAATCACGACTTCCATATTTCACAGGGAAGCCCTACCATGATCGAAAGTTCGGGGACCCGGATCACAACGCCAACAGCAATCGCATTTGATTTTGACGGGGATACCCGGTGGGGCGAAACAGGCTATTCCGGTGCAGGTACAGCAACCGATGTTGGTGCAGATGAGGGTAATTTCACCCCTGTTTCCTCCATGGGATTCCAGTCGTGTACCACCGACCAGATATCGGGAAATACCTTCTCCGGAACAACGAACCAGGCCGTCATCCGCATGAAAATTACGGTTTCAGGAGGAACTAATGCGCTGAACGTCACCCAGATCACCTGCAATGCCCTGGGCACAACAGCCATCGCCGATATCAATGCAACACCTTCAAAAATATATTATACAGGCAACTCCGCGGTCTACGGTCCTGGTCTTCTGTTCGGTTCGATAACACCCACCACAGGCAATTTTATCGTCAGCGGATCGCAAGTTCTCACCCCCGGTGATAACTATTTCTGGCTTGTTTGTGACATAATTCAAACCGCGCCGACAGGCCATGCTATCGACGGGCAATGTTTAAGCATAACCATTGGCGGCGTGCCACAAACACCTGCAGTGACATCCCCAGCCGGGAACCTCGCAATCCTTGGCCCCATGAGTGGCAACTATCTTGTGGGCGCCTTGAACAGCTATCCCAATTTTACAACTATTACAGATGCTATCAACAACATCAACCATCGCGGTACCGGCGGACCAGTGATTTTCAAGCTGACAAACCCGGGTTCCCTTCCATACAGCAGCGCGAACGGGGAGCTTTTCCCGGTTACGGTCGGAGTGATCCCGCTGGCATCTGCCACAAACACCATCACACTGCAACCGGCTGCAGGCATGTCGCCCATCATCACAGGATCGTCCACGTCATCCATAATCAACCTCAATGGTACCGACTATTTCATCATCAACGGATCCAATTCCGGAACATCCTCCAGGGACCTGCTCATTGAAAACACCAGTACTGCCAACTGGACTGCTGCACTGCAAATTGCATCACTGGTATCCGGGGCCGGTGCGACAAACTGTACTGTCAAGAACTGCATTATCCGCGGAGGTTCCCCCGGAAACTCAGGCAGTAATACCTATGCCATCTCATCAGGTTCCTCCGTTGGAAACACTGGCAACGACAACGATAACCTCACCATCGACAACAATGAAATCAGCAGGGCATATTACGGGCTATACATTGGTAGTACAACCGCGGGTCCCCTTGACAATCTTGTGGTTACCAATAACACCATTGGCTCTGATGACCCAAATTACTACATTGGCAATACCGGTGTTTATTTAAACAACACACTCGGGTTGTTCAGCGGCAATGTCATTAAGGGGGTTGTTTCAAACGCCATATCTACCTGGGGATTGTATGTCGGTCCCGGGGTAAAGAACATGCTTATTTCGAAAAATGATATCCATTCAATAAAGGCACTGGGGAACAGCAACGGGGGGTGCGGCATTGTGGTTGACCTGGCAAGTGCCGGGAGCAATGTTACCATTGCAAATAATGTAATTTACGATATTACCGGCGACGGTTCGTCAGGCCTTCTGTCTTATGGCATAGCCGGTTTGAAAATTACCGGATATACCACGGATGTGAAGGTTTACTACAACAGCATCTGCCTGTCAGGCTACATTAACCGCGCGGCTGCCACTGCAGACCTGAGCACTGCCATGTTTGTCGGAGGATCTGTGACCCAGTTGGATGTCAGGAACAATATTTTTTCAAACTCTCTGGAGAACATTACCGGTGATGCCAGGGCTTACGCGATGTATTGTGCCGGAACAGCTTCGCCGTTTACCACTTTGGATTACAACGATTACAAAGTCGGGGGTGTTGAAGGGGTTCTTGCTTCTTTTAACGGTACAGATATGACATCTCTTGCAGCCTGGCAGGCGGCAAGTGGCAAGGATCTCCATTCCCTGGCTGTCGAACCGAATTTCAATTCACCTGCTGTCCTGATACCCTATCCCGGTTCGGTCGTCCTGGATAAATGTCCCGCGGTTCCGGTAACCGATGATTATACCGGTGCGCCGAGGACGGCACCCACATCCATGGGGGCTTATGAGGCAGGCAACGATGTAACGCCGCCGGTAGTGACCTACAAACCATTGTGCAATACTAGTCTCCTGACATCGCGCACACTCACGGCTACGATCAGGGATTACTATACAACCGTTCCGACTGCCGGTACAGGACTACCAAGGCTTTACTGGAAAATTAACAACAACCCCTACAGTGTCGTCACCGGGGTATGGACCACTGGAAACACCTATCTTTTTACTTTTGGAAACTTTGTGACGATGGGTAGTACGGTCAGTTATTTTATTGTTTGCCAGGATGATATGCCAACCCCAAATACCGGGGCAACTCCTTCTGCCGGTGCCTCCGGATTCACATTCAGCCCTCCTGCCTGTATTACGCCGCCGGCCAGCCCTTCCACCTACTCCGTCGTCGGAGCCCTGAGCGGGGTAAAAACCATCCCGGGTGATTATTCTAACCTAACCGGGGTGAATGGTCTCTTTGCCGACATAAACAATAAAACCCTCAGCGGTAACCTCACGGTCAACATCACAGGCAACACAACCGAGGATGGTACAACCGCCCTGAATGAGATCAATACTGAAAATCCCCTGTTTCACCTAACCATCCAGAATAGCGGCAGTTACCATAAAATTTCAGGGCCCTATACCGGGGCATTGATCCGGTTCAACGGGGCCGACAACGTGACTTTAAACGGGAAGGGGAAATTGTCCATCTCCAATACGACCACCAGCTCTGCCATAGCCCTCGGCCTGAGTGGAGGCTGCGACAACAATATCATCGACAGTTGTGCCTTTTCAACAGGAGTGAGCAATTTTTCCAATAACTACGGAATCTACTTTACAGGGCCGGGGAATAACAATATGATCCGTTACGATTCAATCTACAGGTCCACATGTGCCATATATTGCAACTCAACCTACTGGGGCCTTGGATCAGGAAATATCATCACAGGGAACTTCCTCGGGTCGGCCAATCTGTCAAACTCGCTGTATAACAATGGGATCATTGCACAATACCAGGATAATTTACTGATCAGCAAAAATGTGATTTTTAACATTATCAGCAATATCAGCCCGATCGGGATTTATACCGAGGCCATCACCAACAGCATCATTGAAAAGAATGACATCCGCGATGTTTATTACAACGGGACAAGCTATGGCGGTGCAAGCGGGATAACATTCAAATCACTCAGCGCCTCGCCAAACATAATGATCAGAAACAACCTGGTGCGACATATGGCAGGGATGGGTTCAAGTCCGAACCCGCTCGATAACAATTCCATACCGGCAGGCATTAAACTTTTCGGCACAGCAACATCCGGGATAAACATCTATAACAACTCTGTTTACCTCACCAGGGACGCTTCAAACGGCATCTTCTACAACAATGAATGGTTCACCGCCCTGGAAATAGGATCAGGGGTGTCGGGTATCGTTCTGAAAAACAACATACTTCAAAACAGCGTGGGTGAAGATGCAAATGCAACGCTCACATCATGGGGTTATTCGGTTTATTGCAAAGTGCCAACATCGCCATTTGCCTCCATCAACAACAACCTCTATTTCACCAGCAATTTCGACAACAATTACGTGGGACTCAACTCCACCGTCACCCCGCCGGTGAACAGCATGAACCTTGCAGCCTGGAAGAGTTTTACCGGCCAGGACGCGCAATCGCTGAATGCTGATCCGTTATTTACCTCCGCGACAAACCTCACCCCGCAACCGCTGTCACCTGCAATTGGGGCAGCTCTACCCTGCCCCGGGGTCGTGGATGATGATATCCTGGGAGTTCCCAGGGGGATATCTACAACCATTGGAGCATACGAAATGTTGGGAACCTCTGCAAAAACACTGAACATCAGTCTGCTTCTGCAGGGTTTGTACAATGGTTCGGGAATCATGAGAAGTGCATGGGACAATGCAGGACCGCACTGGGGTTCGGGTGTTGCCGACCACATCTCCATCGAACTTCATGACGCCACTCCGGGAAATTATGCCAGCATCATCTATACCGCATCCGACGTGGCACTGAGCACAACCGGCCAGGCATCAGCCACAATCCCGGCGGGTTTTTCAGGGAGCTACTATCTTACCATCAGGCACAGGAACGGCCTACCTACCGTCAGTGCAAACCCTGTGTCATTTTCCGGGGCCCTGGTTACCTATGCCTTCGACCTCCCGTCAAAGGTATTCGGCAACAAACTTGTCTCACTACCCGGAGGAGGTTATGGGATATACAGCGGCGATGTTAACCAGGATGGTGCCATAAACGTTTCAGATATGACTCTCGTTGGTTCCGGATCAAACGGGTTCCTGTCAGGCTATCTTGGCTCAGATCTCAATGGAGATGGCACGGTGGATTCAGCCGACATGACCATCCTGGATAACAACATCACTTCAGGGATCATCTCATCCACACCCTGACCATTGGGTAATAACCAGCCTGCAAAGAGAATTAACAGTCAGAAAATAAAGTAAATAAACTGTCATGACCAAAGATAAATTGAATATGAAACCATTGATCAACCGATTGATAAAGACCATTTTTGTTTTGATGTTCCTTTTGACATGGTGTTGCAAAACGGCATGCGCAATGAGCCCCCCCCTTACAGGCCAGGATTTTTCGATTTCGGTCAGAAATATAACCCAAACCTCCGACCGGACCTTTGAATTCGACCTGTACCTGCTTGATACGGACCCTGCTCAAACATTTGAACTCGCTTCGGTTCAATGCGGCATCACCGTAAACCCGTCGATCTATTCCGGGGGCACTTTTTCTGCGTCACTTGTTCCGGCAACTTCCGGTCTTAATCCCGCCCAGGTTCCGACAAGTGTCACATACACCACCGGGACCGGGGCAAACATTGTCAAGGTATCTGCCACAACTCCTCCCGGTTCGGGGAACGGCACCATCCTGTCATACACGACTCCGGGGACAAGAATCGCCAGGCTGAAACTCACTTCCACAGTTGCTTTTCCATCCAATTCCCTTCCGAACCTTGCATTTACCTCAAGCAGCGCAATCGTAATGGCTTATGCGACGAGGGTAGCCATATACCAGGGAGGAGTCAATACGCAACTGGTGGTAACACCGGGTTCTAACGCAATGGTGTTGGAAAATCCCACATTGAATCCTTCATTCCCTGTCGCCTATGCCGTTACCGGTGGAGGCACCTGTTGCGATAACAGCGGGGGACTGCCGGTCGGACTATCCGGTTCCCAGGTTGGCGTCACCTATACTTTATACAGGAACAATGTGCTGGTTACGACCATGGCCGGTTCGGGATCGGTTATGAATTTTCCCGGAAACCAGATTGCCGGAACCTATACCGTTATCGGCACCAACCTCAACGGAACTTCCCCCATGTTAAACAGTGTCATGGTTTTGATGAATCCCGCTCCGGTGCCGGCAATCACCAGCAATACTCCTGTCTGCGCCGGATCTCCCCTTAACCTTACCGGGGGGCCTGCGTCGATGAGCTCCTACCTGTGGGCCGGCCCGAATGGCTTCACATCAGCAATACAGAGCCCTTCGATTGCAAACCCGACTATCCTGGCTTCAGGAATTTACTCGCTCACGGTAACCAATTCCTTTGGATGTGCAGCAAGTACCACAACACCATCCGGTATCGTCGTGTATGCACTTCCGTTACCCACCATCACGGGGCCGGCATCTACCTGCGCAGGTTCAACCGGAATCAACTATTCAACGGAAAGTTCGATGTCAGGATACTCCTGGAGTGTTACCGGGGGCAGCATCACGACGGGTTCAGGTACCAGTGCGATCAGCGTAACCTGGGGCCTTGCCGGAACCGGCCAGGTCAGTGTCACATACTCAAACGGTAACCTTTGCCAGGCCTCCGCTCCAACCACAAAAAATATCATCATAACAACTGTTCCGGTAAACCAGCGAAGCCTGAACAATGTCACGGTAGTGAGCGGGCAGTCGCTGTGTGCCGATGCAGGTCAGACCATCTTCGTGGCAGGAGGCGGTACCACTTTCACGGTTGCGGCAGGGGGGATATCCCACCTGGTAGCCGGGCAGAACATAATCCTCTATCCCGGATCCACTGTACAAAGCGGCGGCTATCTTCATGCCTATATCTCCAATGACTGTCTTTACTGCAATGCACCTAAAAGTGCGATCGTCGCCAGCACCGGTGACAGCCTTTCAAACACTGACAAAACTTTGGTCGCCGGGGGAAATGACCTCTTCCGTGTTTTCCCGAACCCAACATCCGGGTCTTTTACACTTGAAATTCTCAGGCCAGTTGAAAATCTGCCTGTACACGTCGAAATATTCGGCATGCAGGGAACATCAATAATAAATACTGAAATGAATAACCATAAAAGCCAATCTTTTGACCTTGGCCATTATCCTTCGGGGATCTATCTCATCCGTGTCATGGCCGGTTCTGATGAAAATACCGGCAGGATTCTGAAAAATTAGCAATTTAAATCCTTAATTAACAACCTTATATCACGGGATAATGAAAAAGAAATTATATTTAATTTTCACTTTCATTTTGTGCGCCATTGGTATGCAAGCGCAGGTTGATACCTATAGCTTCGCCAGCTCTGCAGGAACATACACCCCACTGACCTCCGAAAGTATTTTATGGTCGGGAACTTTCGATGATGTTGTTTCAGCATCGATCGTCATCCCCTCATTCACGGTGAGCGGGGTTACCTATTCCAATATGTATGTCTCCTCAAACGGATTTATCACCCTGGGGACAGGAGAAGTACCTGCAATCAACTATTATACAGCCATTTCCGGAAGTACTGCCTATTACATGGCGATTGCACCCTTTGCCGGCGACCTGATGAATGCCGCTGCAGGCTCGCCAAGAATCTCATACAATACCAGTGTTTCCGGGGATATCGTGGTCCAATGGCAGGATGTCAGACATTTCGGAGCCTCGTATACCAGCCAGCGAATCAGCTTTCAGATTCGCCTGACTCCATCTACAGGCTTGATCAGGTTTGTTTATGGTGGCACGATCAATGGCGGAGCGACTGCGCTCGTTTTACAGCAAGTTGGGTTGCGCGGAGGTACAAACGCAGATTTCAACAACAGGAGCACTTCCGCGGATTGGACAGCGACGACGACGGGAAGTACCAATGATGCCTCCTGTGCCTTTTCCCCGTCAGTTACACCATCGCCGGGCCTGACATTTTCATATAGTGTCTGCACTGCCGTAAGCAGTTTTCCATATTTACAAAGTTTCGACGGTGTGGCTTTTGCACCTGCCTGCTGGGCAAATGTTAACACTTCAGGACCTGGCTCACCAGGAACATGGACGCAGTATTTAACCGGTACACATCCCTCATGTTCGCCACATTCAGGTTCGGCCATGGCCGGGTTCGATTGCTGGGATTATCACAGCGGAACAACCGGTTTTTTGGCCACTCCCCAGATTGAGATGACATCCGATCAATATGAAGTGCATTTCTGGATGTATCGCGACTATGGGGTAAACATGGCTACCGATAAGTTAAATGTTTATTACAACGTTACGCCGTCAACTGCAGGTGCAACCCTTCTTGGAACGGTTCACCGGTATTACGGGTTCCCACCGGCTGTTGTAACACCCAATCAATGGTATGAATATGTGTTTGACATGCCCGCGGGTTCCTCCGGTCCGGCATTTATTGTTTTCGAAGGAGTAAGCCAATATGGGAACAATATCTTTTTGGATGATATCAAAGTGAAACCAATCTTTTCCTGTCCGCCGGGGGCAACACCCGAACAGGAGATCTGCGGCACGACAACCAATGACGGATGCCATATGCAAGTTCCTGGTTTTGAGCCCATCATCCCAGGAGAAACCAAATGCGGAACCACCTATGTCACAGGCAGCAATATCGACAGCGACTGGTACACTTTCACCCTGGATACCAGGATGGATGTTACTTTGACAGGGTATGGCGAGTTTCCGGTAACGGTAAGCCTGATTAACCCGACCTGTCCTCAATATGAATATATTTCCTATAATTTTGGGCAACCTTTTACCTCCACTACTACCGAAGCAACCCTGGATCCGGGAACTTATGTTGCGTTAATCACCCCCAGCGGTTTTTTTATCAGCAGTTGCGAGGAGGAAAGCAAGTATTGGCTTACTTTAAATGCGACCTCCTGCCTGGTGGACGGTTTTCCCCTTAAAGAGAGTTTTGACGAGACAACTTTCACCCCTCCCTGCTGGCGGAATGTAAAAGAGTCAGGAACCGGGATGTCCGGAACATGGGACCGCAAGACTTCCGGAACTTTTCCGGTTACCTGTTCGCCGCATTCAGGTGCTGCCATGGCCCGATTCGATTCATGGGACTATCCCGCGGGAACAAAGGGTCTGCTGATAACTCCCCAGATGTCCCTGTCATCCGATCAATATGAAGTTCACTTCTGGATGTTTCGTGATGATAATTTTCAAAACGTACCCGATTCATTAAACGTGTATTATAATACATCGCCGAATACCACGGGGGCAACCCTTCTGGGCAGGGTTTACAGAAACGCCGGATCATCGCCGGTCGTAGCGGTCGCGAATCAATGGTATGAATATGTGTTCAGCATGCCTGCAGGTTCATCAGGCAACGCCTACGTGGTTTTTGAAGGGGTGAGCATGTATGGAGCGAGCATTTACATCGACGAGGTTGAAGTAAAAGTAATCTTTGAATGTCCTGCCGGTTCAACAGCTGAAGCCGAACCCTGCGGGTCGGATCTCAACGGCGGGTGCAACATGAGTGTCCCTTCATTTGAACCGATCTCGCCCGGGGAGACCATATGCGGAACTGCCTGGGCTGATGGAGTGAACCAGGATACCGATTGGTTTACCTTCACCCTGGCGCAAAAAACCACCCTGAACCTGACAGCCATGGCAGAATTTCCCGTGGAGGTAGGATTTACAAATTCCCCATGTCCGCAATACAGTTATACATATTACAACATGGGACCTGAGGGCCGGCCGGTATCGGTCCTGCAAACCCTGGATCCGGGAACTTACTATGTTGTGGTCACCCCGACATTATCGAACTTTAAAACAATACCATGTGAGGATGATGCCGACAAATACTGGGTTAAAATGACCGGCAGCTATTGTTTTGAGCCGACCGGGATTACGGTCTCCATGATCAGCGGTACAACGGCAACCCTGTCGTGGACCTCTCCCATTCCCTCGCCCGCCGGGGGTTATGCATACGAGATCCGCACCGCCGGGATACCCGGGAGCGGCCCTGCCGGATTAACCGTATCGGGGACGACTCCTGCAGGCGTGCAGAGTGCATATCTTGCAGGGTTAAGTCTTGCGACAACTTATTATGTCTATGTACGTTCAAACTGCAATGACGGCAATGTCAGCATGTGGACAGTTGCAAGCCAGTTCACAACGACTGTTGTCCCGCTGAATACGGTTGTACAGACAGTTGTCCTTGGTGGTCAATCATCATGCTATAATGCCATCCAGACCATAACGGTCGCGGGAGGAGGAAATGCGTTTGTTGTATTTACCGGCGGCAGTTCAACCATGATCGCCGGGCAGAAGATTGATTATCTTCCGGGGACACTCGTCGTAAGCGGAGGTTATCTGCATGGAATGATCGCCCCGAACGGCCCGTACTGTGTGCCGGCACCGGTCAAAGCTGTTTCTGATGAAGAAAAGGAGTTTCCGGCTCCTACCGGGCAGACCTTTTTCAGAATCTATCCAAACCCCACGACAGGAAATTTCACGATCGAACAAAAAGGCGACAGGGCATTCGGTAAAATCAAAGTTGAAATTTACGGAATGCGCGGGGAGAGCGTGATGGCCTCGGAAATGATCAATGAAAAGAAGCGTGATTTCTCACTTGCAGAAAAGCCGGCCGGACTCTATTTTGTGAAGGTTGTTGCTGATGATTACTTGGAGACCATCAAACTGATCAAAACCTGGTGAGCATAATGTTGTCTTCAAGTGTCTTTCGTCAAGTGGACCCGTGACAACGTGCGAATCACAAGGAATTTCAGGGGGGAAGGGAGTGTCCCAACAGGACTTCCATCGGACTTCCATCGGACTTCCATCGGACCACCATAGTAGCCAGGTCAGCGGAAGGTTAGGGCAAGGTCAGAGAAAGGTTAGAGAAACTTATTGAATCCGGAAGAGGGAAAATATTCGAAACGCACCGCAAAGAACTTTTCGTGGTGTAAATGTAAGAAATTTCTATACGATTTCAAAATGTTTTTTCATTTTTTTTCCAACAATACCCTATATTTGTAATATACGAACAAATTTCAATCAATCATATTATTGCCGACTGCCAGCAAAAATTAAAACCCGGAGGAATTATCATGCCAATCGTACAGATTTCAATATTGCCGCAATCAGCGGAAAAGAAAGCAGAAATGTCAAAAGTAATAACCGATGAAATACATCGTATCACAGGGATCCGGAAGGAAGCTATGGTAATCCTCTTTTATGAATTACCGGCAGAGAATTGCTCGGATGGCGGAGAAATGTTATCTGAGAAATTCAAACGAATGGAGGCAAACAAATAGGCGTTAGAACCCGGGACTATGCCCGGGAATTCAAAATAAGCCCCCCCTGCTGATCCCCGAAGACGGCCCCATTATCAGGGAAAAATCATTCGGGGTGGATTACAACAGCCCTCTCATTACCAATGCAAGGTTGGCGAGCGCGTTTATTCATGCGATTTGCAAACTGGAGATGGAGGAAATCTCCATCAAGGCGTGGGATGAATATTAGCCTGAACTGTTGACTGTCCCCCCAGACTCTTCCTTTGTCACAACGGATCATTAAAATTATTTAGACTGAATACAAATTATTCGGATTTGTCCCTATATTTGTATTTTATTATGCTCCCGCTTTACGGAACACACAGCATCGCATGATCCGATATGTACAGCTATTCATCAGTGAATTAACCCGACACAATCATGAAAAAGATATCTTCCGTTTTATTGCTGATTTTATTCAGTGCAATCTATGTATCCGGTCAGAACAACGCTTCCGGCCCCGTTGTCCAGTACCCGGCTTATTTTGATGTCTCACCCCCGCTGAGGGATATCAAAGAGAAAAAAACCAATTCCGGGGAAGAATGGAAAGATGAAGATGAACATGAAGTTCCCAATAAATTCAGGGCTGTGTCTTCCTTGTTCACCCCGGATGGTGCGATACAGGAAACCTATAACAATGGTTCAAAATCCATGGCATCGGCACCCCTGGTTAACTTTAACGGGATGACAAATGCCTCAAACACCGGCGGCCGGGTGACTCCCCCTGACCCTGCCGGGGATGTCGGACCAAACCATTATGTGCAGGTAGTCAACGACATGTTGCAGGTTTTCAATAAATCCGGCGTTTCGCTCTATGGACCGGTCCTGACTTCAACCTTGTGGAATGGTTTCACCGGGAACTGGACCGGTCATAACAACGGGGATGCCATTGTACTCTACGATGAAACTGCTGACCGGTGGATCATTTCCCAGTTTGCCATTGATTGTCCCGGAACCCCCTATACCGAATATGAAATGGTAGCCGTTTCAATGACAGGCGATCCGACCGGTTCCTATTACCGGTATGCATTTCAGTTCGACTACATGCCCGATTACCCGAAACTTGGGGTATGGCAGGATGGCTATTATATGGCTGTGAACCGATTTAACACGAACCTCGGGAATACACCCTTCATTGGAGTCGGCGCCTGCGTGATGGAAAGAAGTAAAATGCTCACAGGCGATCCGACTGCAAGAATGATCTATTTCAAAACAGAAACCCTTGGCGGTTCTGGTTCGGGAGCCGGGGCTAATTGCTGGTCCATGTTGCCTTCCGATTGTGACGGAACACTTCCCGCAGCAGGAACCCCGAATTATTTCACATACATTGACGGCACACCGGAGCTCAGGCTCTGGGCGTTGCATACTGACTGGACGACCACGGCAAACGCAACATTTACATTTTTAACTGCTCTGCCGGTGGCTGCATACACCGGGATGGGGTCGGGGTCGGTGACTCAACCCGGCGCTTTGCAACTTGATGCACTTGGGGACCGGCTGATGTTCAGGAATCAATACCGCAATTTCGGGAGTTATGAAACCTTCGTAACATGCCATACCGTGAACACCGGCGGCAATGTGGCAGGAATAAGGTGGTACGAATACAGGAAGACAGGTTCTGCATTTTCACTGTATCAGCAGTCAACTTATGCACCCGGCGACGGTAATTCGAGATGGATGGGGAGCATCGCCATGAATGCAATTGGCGATATCGGGATGGCTTATTCGGTCGCAAGCGGCACCATGTATCCTTCCATCTGGTTTACCGGAAGAAAAGCCATCGATCCGTTAAACCAGATGACCATGGCGGAGGGTCTCATTCAAACGGGAACAACGTCGATGACAGACTATTCGAGATGGGGCGACTACTCGGCTGTCAATGTTGACCCTTCAGACAATACAACGTTCTGGACCACCCAGGAATATGTCGGAACCTTTAGCGGATGGGCCCCCTGGGCGACAAAAATCAGCTCTTTCAAAGCTTTAAGTCTGCCTGATGCTGTTACGCTTGCTGCAACGCTGATCACCCCGACCGGGGGCACGCTGAATGGCACGCTCAACCCCCACGGTCTTGCAACTTCATGCTATTTTCAGTGGGGCACAACCACAGGCTATGGAAACACGACCGCTACGATCTCCGGCGGTTCAGGTACCACTACCTTCAATGTTAGTGCCATTCTCAGCGGGCTTGCAGCCGGAACCGCTTATCACTATCGTTTGGTGGCTGTCAACAGCGACGGAACAAATAATGGAAATGACATGACCATTATCCCGGGCTCTCCAAGTTTGACAACTTCAGCAGTTGCCGCCATTGCCCTTTCAACGGCAACATCAGGTGGAATTATTACCGCCGACGGTGGGTCGGCGGTAATTGCACGGGGAATATGCTGGGGAACCTCGGTAAATCCTTCCATTACAGGCAGCCATACGACGGATGGCTCAGGCACGGGAACGTTTGGCAGTGCGCTTTCGGGTTTAACCTCAAACACATTGTACCATGTACGGGCTTATGCCACCAACGTAAACGGAACATTTTACGGCAATGATGTGACTTTCCATACCTTGTGCGCCATCTTCACATTCCCCTTTAATGAAGGATTTACAGGCACAACCATCCCGGGTTGCTGGTCACATGTTGACAATTTCGGAGGCGGCCAGGTCTGGCAGTTCGGGACCATCACAGGAGAGTCCCCGCTTCCAAACCTGACAGGAAATTATGCTTACCTTAATAGTGATGCTTATGGTACAGGATTTAGTCAAAATGCCGATCTGGTAACCCCTGCATTGGATTTTACAGGTTATTCTGCAGTCAACCTGGCATTCAGTCATTACTTCAGGGCCATTTCCGGTTCATCAGGCAGCGTTTCATACAGCATCAACAATGGGTCAACCTGGAATACCATTACCACATTTACCGCCACCTCTGCCAACAACCCTGATTCATATAGCCAGGCAGTTAATGCTGTTGCCGGGCAGCCTCAGGTAAAGTTCAAATGGAATTACACAGGGAGCTACGGATGGTATTGGGGAATTGATAACATCAGCATCACCGGCACCTGTACAGCCATACCTGTAAGTAATTCCATTTCAGCATTATCAAATCCTGTTTGCGCAGGTACAAATGCAACATTCACAGCGACCCCGGTCAATGGCGGATTAATACCTGCGTACCAATGGAAAGTCAATGGCGTTAACGCGGGAACAAACAGCAACACCTATTCCTACACACCGGCAAATAATGATGTTGTAACCTGTTTGTTAACATCAAATGCAAACTGTGCAACCGGGAACCCCGCCACATCAAATCCTGTAACCATGACCGTGAACCCGGTGGTGCCGGTGAGCATCTCCATTTCGCCATCCGCCAACCCTGTGGGCCAGGCAAATCCTGTCACCTTTACTGCATTCCCCGTCAACAGCGGTCCATCCCCGGGTTACCAGTGGATGGTGAACGGCGCCAATGCCGGGACCAGCAGCATCACTTACGCATACACACCCGTAAACGGCGACGTTGTCAAATGCGTTCTGAACTCCAGTATGTCCTGCAAATCGGGCAATCCCGCTACCTCGAACCTGGTGACCATGACCGTGGTACCGCTGGCTCCAACGGTGAACCTCAGTAATGTCACGGTGTCCGGAACGCAATGCTTCAATGCCTCGCAGACCATAACGGTTGCCGGCAGCGGATCGACCTTTACGGTTCCTGCGGCGGCAAGTGCGACGCTGATCGCCGGCCAGAACATCCTTTTCAACCCGGGTTCCGTTGTGAAGCTTGCCGGTTACCTGCACGGGTATATCGCCCCGGGCGGGCCGTACTGTTTAACTCCATCCCTCCCATCGGTAGCCATGGGCAATGATGAGGTGAACATGGCCGCCGGGCTATCGTTTTTCAGGGTCTATCCCAACCCGACCTCCGGTATTTTCACCCTGGAACTTGACCATGACATATCATCTGAAAAGTTATCCGTGGAGATCTATGACATGAAAGGCGAGAAGATCCTTTCCCTTGCATTGCCGGGTGAGCGGAAACATGAATTCTCCCTTTCGGGTCAGCCAAAGGGATTGTACTTCCTGCGGGTCAGTGCCGACGGCCTGCACGGCTCTTCCCGGATTGTCAGGCAGTGATGCCGGGGGTAGCAAATCTTTTTGGCTCGTTGTGCTTTCTCAGGACATTTTTTAACGGATACAGACAATCCGGTTGATAGTGATAACCTGGTCTGCAACTCTTTATCCTTACTTTCCTGTATTGCATCCATTCAGCAAAAACTGGCTTTTCGGGGCGCCTGCGGGCAGAAGGCCATAGCCGGGGTTATGCACAATGTCATAACCATAAGTGGTCAGGCTGGCAAAATTCCCGTTTGAAGAGATCTGCCGGGCCTGACAATTATCGTTGTCCCAGCACCAGGCTAACCAGCTTACCTTTTTCAGCTGGCAAAAATTTAACAGGGGTTTATAATTCAGGACATACTGGCAGGGATTGGCATCATCCTGCAAATCAGCAACCTCTCCCAATACCAGGGGGATATTTTGCGCAAGCACCGCATTGATTTTTGCTGCCATCTGGGCTGAATCGTTGTTCGCAAAACCGTACCAGTAAGTATGAGCACTGAAAATCAGGTTATGCTGGGGGTCGGATTGAATAAGGGAATTCGCCACATTCGACGTGATAAACGCATCTGTGTTGGTTCCGCAGTCGGGGGCATCGATCATGACCGGGAAATTAAATCCGGTTATATTCCGCAAGGCAGTGATGATGTTCTGGTAGGTCCTTTTATAAGTGGCCAGGGCAAGTGCGGGGTTGGATGCAAAATCAAAGAACAGGGCCTCATTGGCATAATTAACGATCACGCTCTCTTTGTATTTCTGAAGGATGCTCATGACATTCGCCTGTATCCACCAGGTTTTGAGGTTAAAGAGGCCGGTCGTATCAGTGGAACAGGTATAATCATGGATTTCAACAATGGCGATCATTTTATGCTGAATGCATTTGCTGATGGCACTGTCGAGTAAAACAAAATTGTCGTACACCCCATTGGTATTCGGATCCGGGTTATTCCAATACCACACCATCCTCACTGCATTTGCACCGGTCAGTGCAATCTGGGCAACTTCAATAGAATTGTTATTATAGCCCCAGTTATAGGGAGCATAATCTATTCCTTTCAACAATAAGGTATCATTACAGGGACCCAGGAGATACCTGCCACTTGTATGGATGTACCGTGGTGCGGCCAATGTTGTAAAGCTTACATCATTTCCATAGGATGTGCCGGCAATGTTGGTCGCATACGCCCTTACATGATAGATTGTGTTTGCATTAAGTCCCGGAATGATACTGGTAAAAGTACCGGTTCCTGTTCCGTCACTTGTGTGACTCCCTGCTATAGTTGGGTTTGATGAAGTACCCCAGCAAACACCTCTTGCAGTGACTGTTGCCCCACCGTCGGAAGTTACATTCCCTCCGCAGGCGGCTGAACTTGTTGTGATATTTGAGACTGCAACTGTAGTAACACCGGGCATTCCGGATGGCTGATGGACGATAACTTTGAAAGAACAATTGGAGGTACCATAAGTCACCGTCAAGGTTGTTGAATCTGCTGCTAAGGGTGTGCCGCTGCCCTTCAGAACGATAACCTGGGGCCCGATTGTGGTAAAGGTTCCCATTTTCGAAAAACGGAAACCATTGACCGTATTGGTAGCGATATTAAATCCCCCCGTCGTTGTGCTGTTGACCGTTATGGCCACTGTATTGGAAGTTGCCAGCGGAATTCCTGCCAGGTACGAACCATTGACGACAATGTTCGGGCAACTTATCGTTCCGAAGCTCAAACATGGCGAAAACCAGCCATTATCCGTTCCTGCATAAAATTCAAGACAATTCAAATCAGAATTATAGATGGTCAGGCCTGTTGCCGGGTTCTGAATGGAACTTCGCTGAGCGGTGGTCATTCGCGGGGGTAAAAACCCTTTACTGCCCGATTTCACATCGAGCATCGCCGACGGATCAGGTACGCTGTTATCCGTATTGATACTGACCTGACCCATGCCGGTCACAACAATCAGAAGCAAAACTACTGCAAGGAATCCATGCTTGTTCATATACTGTCGTTTGGATTTATGCGATCAAAGTTATAACTTTATAATACCAATACAACGGTCGTGAAAACAAACCCTGGTCAGGATAGTGTTCAATCAGGAAAAAAATATAATTTTGTCCGTAAACCGGTTTCATTTCCGGGAAGTCTCCTTCATTTATGATTCACTGCTAAAATTTCCCCCTATGAAAAAACTCGTCCTGATTGTCCTGATTCTTTCATCCATGACTTCAAAAGCTGAATGGTTAAAGGCCACCTTAACATTCAAAGACAGCACTGTAAAAACGGGGTATGTAAAGTATTTCGATAATGCGCAAGCCGGTAAGGTCAGCTTTAAACCTGGACTCGGGGATAAAAGCGTTAACATCCCGAGCGAGGAACTCAGAATTATTGAAATTCACCGCGATAACGGGAAAACGATAAAATTAAGGTACATTCACCCGGCACAGCTTTTCCCTTTTTCTTCTGAAATGAAAATTGATAAGAAGCGCTACTGGTTCGGATCGGTATATGAAGGGGATTTTAATGTGTTGAGCGTCAATATCACTTCTGCAAATGGTGCCTACATGAGCCAGGGAAGCACATCAACGGATAATTACTACATCAACTGGCCCGGTGAAGATTATGCCATGCTTTCCTCCATTGTGGCGGGGGGGCTTACCATCGTAGTCGGCAATAAAAAAATGATGAAGAAGACCAACCGACTGATCTTCAGAGGAAAATGCGACAAAATGCTTGAAGAGTTTGATAACGAAACCTTCAACCCAAAAAAAATCGAGGAGGTGATTGAATATTACGAGAAGAATTGCGGCAGCAAAAGCAAATCAGGGAATCCTTAACCTCCGTTGCCCATGATGCTTATTATTCCTTTGCGGATGATGGTTCCATGACTTATAGCCCCTGGAAACCGGGCTTTTACATTGTATCTGTCTCTTATACACATCTGACTCTGCCGACGATCTACTATGT
>Ga0118677_10005129_pt1 | contig 23205 bp, 18 predicted proteins | sample AliMusrvi5mmetaG_FD_86154 | JGI IMG/M metagenome (GOLD analysis project Ga0118677, IMG submission 86154)
TATACTACACGCGGTTCAGATTATTACTTGCGTTTTGGGGAACAGTTGGAAATTCCAAGTTAGCAACGAGGCGAGGGCCGCCGCGTGGTTGTGGTGGGCCGAGGCGGTGGTCTGGAGGATAGCGTTTTTCATCGTCGCGAAGTCCGCATGGTACTTTGCGTTCAGACATTGCTTCTTCACCCAGCGCCAATAGCGTTCGATCAGGTTGAGGTTCGGCGAATAGGTGGGCAGAAACTCCAAGTCGATGCCCAAAGCCCGGGCGTGGGCTTGCACCAACTCGCAGCGTTGGTAGCGCGCGTTGTCCAGAAAGAGGGTGAGCGGAACGTTCCTGGGACCATAGAAGGCAGCCAGTTGGCTGAGCAGTGCACAGACACTCTGGGCCGTGATGTACGTTTCGTTGGTGAAGAGGTGAACCTGCCGACTGACTGCATCCAGTGCCCCCAACACGTTGAAGCGCTGCCGTCCCGAGGGCGAGCGTATAAACACCCGTGTAAAACACCACAAGAAACCCAGGAAGGCGCCGTAAACAAAGTGCGCCGCATCTATGAAAAGCACCACCCGCTGGCCCGCTTGCGCCTCCGCCAGCTTGGGTTGGAGTTTTTTTTTAGAAACTCCGCCTGTTCGGCCTGCTTTTCCGCAGTATCCGCCTGGCCGGGCACAAAGCCCGTCTTGCGGTACTTCATTTTGAGTCGGCGCAGGAAAGCCCGCACCTGGGTCAACTCCCGTCGCACGCCCGTCTGCGCGGCGATCACCGCTTGGGCCTGCGCACAGGTGGACGGCGGATATTGGCGAAAGTGCTGCTCCAAACTCGCCGCGTGCGGGTGCAGACCGTTGGGGCGGCCCTTGTACCCCAACTGCTTCAAACCCTCCAACCCCGCTTGCTCAAAGACCCGCAGATAGCGCACCAAGGTCGGCTTGCTGATCTGACAAATCCGGCAGATCAGGTGGTGCGGCAAATCCAGGCTCTTGAGATAGACCGCTTCGAGTTTGCGTTGCACTTTGGGGTGAGGATGCAGATATCGTTCGGCTTCCAGCGCGGCGCGATCAGTGGCCGTAAATGAGGGGCAAATCACGAGACATTCCCTTAACATTAAGCGCTAGAGGCGTCAACACTTAAGTCATTATCTCAACCGCGTGTAGTATACTCGACGCTATAGCATCTCAAGGCCTCACGCAGACGCTCTCCTTCTGAATATCTCAAATCGAGCCGCTCTGAAGCACACCCGGGATTGGCTCAGTCTCTAATCCGCTGGCAATCGGACCGTCCGGCACAATGCGAGAATGACAAAGGCTCCGACCCGCGAGGGTCGGAGCCCGTCACAACTAAGTCGCTTTAGACTAAGGCGCTAGGCGCACACAACGAAAGCCCGCGCCGCTGTTATATAGCGTCGGGCGTTGGTAGTCTCGTTTCATGCAGCGACAAAGGCTGCCGCCGCTGCTCCACTTACCGCCCCGCAGAACACGGCTGACACTTGGGCTCGAAAGTGGGCCGTGAGGATCAGTAATCCCGGTAGTCGCCTTGTAGTAACTACTACTGTACCAATCCCAGCACCATTCCTCAACATTGCCCGCCATGTCAGACAACCCGTAATCATTCGCAGCGAACGAACCCACCGGACTGGTGTAGGGCATGCCGTTTGCGATGAAGGCACCGTTGTAGCCTACCGGCCCCTGATCGTACTTGGGACGGATGGCGGCATTATCACCCAGATAGTTAGCCCGGCTCCCCTTGATATTGTCGTCTACGGTCCAAGGGAAGCGATGGCCAGAAGCACCACCCCTTGCCGCTTTTTCCCACTCCGCTTCCGTCGGCAGTCGATACCCAGTGGCACTCCAGTTCACGTTGGCATTTGCCACGTCGACGTGACCGGTCTTGTAAATAAGTGTCTTGGCTGCGTCCGTATAATAGCAGGGCGTCAAGCCTTCCATCTGCGACCGCGCGTTGCACCACTTCACCGCGTCATACCAATTAATCATCTGCACCGGATGGTTGGTCCCCTTGCCCGAGCCCGCACGGTCGAAAGTGTAGCCGTTGGCCGTCGCATAAAGATAAACTTGACGCCAGAGGGCGTAAGTGACCTCTTTCGTGCTTATCTGAAATGCGCTCACTGTGACCTGGTGCGAGACCGCGTCCAAGCTGCCGTCCAGAGCGTCGCCCATCAAAAACGAACCGTTCGTAATAGTCACCATGCCGTCTGAGGGGTGGACACCAGGGTCGCTTGGCGGAATTTGCACGACGCGATAGGCGCGAGCCGCGAGGGTCCCAGTCGGTGCGTAATTGTCCCAATAGGATACCACAGTGTTTGAAGCGTCGGCGACGTTCGGGTCAATATAAAGAGCCTGCCAACTGCCTGGATCCTCGGCGTGAGTGGTGTATTGGATCGAGATTGCACCGCCGTGGTACAAATTGGTGTAGGATATCACTGTGGCATACCGCATGTCGGATGCGGGGATGACGTTAGTGATGGTTTGCTGCGTCTGCGCATAAACGGAGACGCCGACGATAAGCCCGAGGGCGCAGAGGCCAGTTCTTATGGCGTGCATTTGAATTCTCATACTATTTTAATACTTAACTATTACTTATTTTCGTACGGTTTGTGCCGATGTAGCACCGTTTCTACCACAGTTTAGGGCAGGCGACAAGGGATCATTTGGCTTTTCTTCGTGGCAACCGGCGCGCATTTCTATCTGGTATCGACAAGCAGCCAGAGCCCGGCGTTCAGGACTTTCTGTCCTGCGTTTGGAGCTTGCCCACCGCCCGATCCGGGAACAAACTCCTGGAAAATGATCATGAAGTATGCAGTCCTGCTCCTAGTTGTCCTGGCGGGCCTGGCACCGCTGAGCGGGCGGGGCGGCCAGATCGGCGAACCTGCTGCCCCACTCCTGGTCACCGAGTGGATCAAGGGCCAGCCGGTGGAAGTCAAACCCGGCACGAACATCATCGTGCTGGAGATATTTACCACCTCGAGCTTGGCCAGCCGCGCTAGCATCACGAATCTCAATGCGCTCCAGAAACGTTTCAAAGGTCAGGGTGTGGTAGTCGTCGGCGTCAGCGATGAGCCGGTGAACCTGATCAAGGAGTTTGTCGAACATGATGGCGCGATAATTGAGTATGCGATCGCGGCCGATGACCAGCGAAAGACGACGTTAAACTACATGATGCCCGTTCGGCAACGCGGGGTCCCTTGTGCATTCGTGGTGGGCAAAGACGGTCGGCTCCTCTGGTACGGCCACCCGCAGCACGGGCTGGACCAGGCCCTGGATCAAATCGTTGCGGGCCGCTACAAGGTGGAGCAGGCGGCCACTGCTGATGTTGCCAAGACCCAGATGCGACAGTATCTGACCTTGGCGCGTAAGGACGATCCGAGGACCCGGGCTGCGGGCCAGCGGCTGGTGGCAGCCCGGACCAACGACGTGGCGCAGTTGTGCGAGGTGGCCTTTGAGATCGCCACCGACCCCGGGATCACCAAGCGCGATTTCGTGCTAGCCAGCGCCGCGCTTGATAAGGCGGAGAAACTCGCTCCCACCAACTCAACGCGAGTGGACGTGACCCGCGCCGTTTTTCTGTTCGAGAGCGGCAAAAGGGAAGAGGGCCTGGCTCGCGCTCGGCAAGCCATTGCTTCCGCTCAGGACCAGAAAGAGAAGGCCAATGCCGAAGGTTGCCTGCACACCATGGAAGCACGCTTCGAGGCAGCAAAGACGAACCAAACCATTGCAGCACGCCCGGAGGCGGCGAAGACGAATCAAACCAACACGCCAGCCGCCAAGCCGTAACAGGTACGATTGTCGGACGTGTGGCACAGCCGCAATTCCCATTGCGAAGACGCGACTCTGCCAGAGTTAGTGGGCGGCACTAGAATCCAAGCGTGGCGTCTCAAAACTGGAGTTTTGGCGACAAAATGCGTTCAGTTCTATTCCTGAAAACAGTGCTTTTCCCGCATCATTGGATAGTTTCCCAAGTTTGTAGTGTGCCGCTGCCAGCCCCGCTCCTATAACCTCGTATCCGACGCCCTGGACCCCCACCCTTCGCCTTCGTCGCTGCCGAGTCGGCCCAAGGCCTCCGGCATCCTTCGCTGGCCGGTTCACCCGGCCGCACGCCAGTCCGAGGGCGCCGCAGAAGCGATCAACCCTCGCCCGGTGTCCCATGCGCTGGCTCTGAACTCCGAGGCTCTCTGGCGCTCCAGACCGGAACGTCTCCACGGGTTCCGGAGCGACGAGCAAGGGACCCACAAGCCAGTTGCAAGCGCGTTGATTGGGAGGGACTATGGTGTTGATACGGTATCTTAGCGCTAAGATACCGTATCAACACGCTATCCCCTGGCTATCACCTGGCTTGCAGGTGGCTTGCAGGTGGCTTGTTACAGGCGGCAGCGCCGGGCCGCCGCGCGGGATCTGCCTCGAGGGTAGGGACAAAGCAAACCCGCACATTCTCGCGACAAGCTCCCACGCGTCCTCAGGGCGGGTTGGAGGGCCGCCGATGTCCGGGCTGCCTCCGGGTTTGGCGCTAAGCTGGATGGCAGGCCGACGGCCCAGGCTACTGGTGAGCATTTCGAGCCTCAGTTTATCGCCGAAATGTCAGTCAAAACTGCCTGTGCATTTACTTGCCAAAGCACCGGAGGACTGGCGCATTCCCAGACGATCGTGCGCCCTTTAGTGTGCCCGAAAACGCGAAGCCCCATGGAATGCGGCAATCCGCTACCGCTCTTGACGACGGGCGAAAGCTAAGGGCCGTTCTCAGGGTCCTAACCCAGGGTAACCCGCCCGATTTGCCATCGCCGGATGTTCACAGCCAATTGCCGCGACAGAACTCGCGCAGCAGAAACACGCAGGTCAGACGGCCGAAGCTGAGACGCAACTCTTGCGGAGCAGTGCCTAAAGCTTCTTTTCCAAGCATTGAAGCTAGCGCTCCAATTGCTCCGTCAAGACCGGGCCATCTGGCAGCGTCGCCACCACCGGTGTCGGGACTAGGCTCTCATGAACAACCGGAATAAGACCGAACAACAACCGAGTGCCATGCCACCTCCTCCTGGGTACCACGCTTTCAATCCGCACGGCCCAGGCACTCCTCCGCTACCTCAGACAAACCGGCTTGGCAGGTTACAAGATCGACCGGCCAACCGGGAGCACCCGGTTAACCAGCCTCCCGAACACCCAACTTTTCTGCTGCAACCCTCGCTCACCTTGATAATCATAGCTTTTCCTTTCGGTGCAGCGTAACCAGCTTAACAAGGACTCGCGAATGCGCCGGATAACTTCATGCTGCTCATTCGTGATTGGCTGCCGAAGAGCTACTGCGGTCTGCTTTCATTATTAGATTTCTTCGATTGCCATGTAAGGGCGAAGGCACTTGCCAGCTAATTCTTCATGTAATCTTCCGGAATACTGGTGTACCCTTCAATTTGTCCGAAAATGCAAACCGTCCAGCGTACGTCTTGCAGAATGCAAAACCGCCTTCCCATATGACGCCGTTCGTAAAGCGTTCAGAGACGCGAATGCGGCGGCTGGGCGCGGATTTTCAATCAGTAGCATTGCGAAATTCCATTCGCATAGAACAGAAGCAGCTTAGGCGCACCCGCCAGACGTCGACGACCAGGACATTACAAATCGGCGATGTAGAGGCTTGGCACTCCGAGCGACGTAATGCGGGTTGAAGATCGAACGCCGAATTCAAGCGCCGACAACTCAGAATCGGAAGAACTGATGCTGAACCGGCCAAGGAAAAAACTGGCAAAAGAAGTTGACAGCCTTGGTGTGCGGTTGTAAAACTCACACCAATGATGTCCCCTGCCAGGGATTATCAGGTGGGACGACCCCAAAAAGGCTAGGAAAAATTAGAAAAAAAGTGGCGAAAGTAGTTGACGGGCTTCAGCCGCCAATGTAAAAGGGTGCAAATAAAGCGCCTAAAAAGGGGCGTGTCGGACGGAACAAACAACGAACAGGACCGTAGAAAAAGTGAAAAATAGTGGTTGCCGCCAGCCCGATGCTGGTGTAAAACCGCAATCAAAGAGGCACCCATGTGGGGCCGCGCATCGCAAAAACAATGCATAACTGAGAACAGATAATAGAAAAAAGAACCGAGATAAATATGAAAAAAACACTAATAACAGCAGTAGCACTGGCGGCCTGCGCGGGAACACAGTTGTTCGCGCAGAACACCAAGCAAGGCGTGATCACGTTTGCGCTTACCCAGCAAAAACAGATCAGCGTGAGCACCTCATCCTCAGCGGCGAACGCAGGGATTTGGGAAGCCCCGCCGACGTACTATAAGACCTCGACTGCACAACTCAAGACCCTGAATATACTACAGGCCATCGGGAGAGTTCTCTACGGCAATGCTGGCTACTATAGCTCCAAAGCTCAGTTGGTACTGGTGCAGGGAGAGCTTTCCGGCTTCTTCAACGTCACGCCTGACATCGCGGCTGCTAAGACATTCTCCTATAATGACGGCGAAGCGACTGTCGATACGTGGGGTCAATTTGACGTAAACACGTACAGCGACACAAGCCTCGTTGGCCAGGGTACGGTTGTTCGGCTCGCTACGGGTCGGCATTTTGACCAGGGTGGCCCGAATGCTGACGGCGCTTGGCCGCCGGGACACCACCAGCCTTGGGGCCAGATTTTCGTGCAAGACTCGGGCAAGTCCCCGATGGTTTGCGATAATGTGACCTTCTTGTTCGCAATCACGGTTCAGGAATGCTACGACTGCTTCTATCTGAACAGCTTCATCAGCGACGCATCCTTCAAGTTCACTGCGTCAACCTCAGGTGGCCCGCCGTGCTGCGACGTGCCGGTGAATCTGACCGGCAATGGCAAAGACCGTTATTATATGACGCTCAGCTTCGACAACACGCTGAATAATCCCTATATCCGCCCGACCTCTCCTGGATACATCGGTGGTTGGGGGCAGGCACTTAGTTCTTCTGCCGCCCTGTATAATCCGTGGAAAGGTGTCATCGGACTTAATCCCTTCCCGCCAAGCGCGGATGTGGATGGTCTTGCCGCTGACTTTTTGCCCTATAACTCCCTTATCAAGGCGAACATCGGCACCTTCAATCCCTACGTTTTGCGCTTCGCGCTCAACGGTATCGTGACTTACACTTGGAGCCTCAAGCTCATCAATTCAAGTGATATTGTGCCTGACTTCCTGGGCAATGCCCAATACGCCTGCAACGGTTACGGATTCGTCGGTCTGTATTGCTCGCTCTTTACTGGTACGGCCAGCATCGCGGAGAAGGCCGTCAAGACCTCGACGTGCTGCTTGGATCAGCCGTGGTTTGACTCGTGGTATGGACCCGGTTGGGATCAGACTGGCAACAGCGCCGATCGCATCACGCCGGTCAACATCCCTGCTAGCTTGACCTACCATGCCTTCTTTGACGAAGAATACGAACCCGGCGAGCAATGGGGCACGAACCCTGCTTCTCCTACGGGTGATCTCCCGTAATAGATTGAGCGTATTACGTTTTAATCTAGTCATATAACCTGAGAATTAACAACGCAACCCAAGGCCAAAGCCGCGAGGCGGGCCTTGGGTTGCATCTTTTTGACGAGAGAGATTGGCAGAAGTTATGCGGCCGAAGATAGTAGTTCTGGTCCTGATTGTGGCGATTGGCCTGGTAGCCCTTGCTGCGGTGCTGAAAGGAGTCTGGGCAGGGCGTGCCCCTCAAGAGGCCCAACTGCCGGAGCAGCCACCGTCAGAGGCGCCAAGCCTAGCCGTACCAAGCCCGCAGGCTAGTCCTAATTCGAGCAACTCGGTGGCTATCCTCGAGCAGTTGCGCGCCGCCGAGATTGCAAAGGAGCTGGACCAAATCCGCGAGCTTCTGGCCGATGGGGCGGTTAATCCACATGCCACTGGATTGCTACTCGCCAAGGTGGTGCACCGTGAGCCGGAAGTCCGAAAGGCCGCTAAGGACGCGCTGGTTCAGTTGGGGGACACCAATGCCATCCCCGGACTGGAGCAGGCCGTGGGACTCGTCGAAGAGCCGCGCGAGAAACTGGCACTGCTGGAGGCGATCGATTACCTGAAACTTCCCGACGCGATGGCTGAACAACCCACCAAGGTCAGCACCGACAACAACAACGCCCCGGCGCTCAGGCCAAGGAACATGGTGCCTAAAGATCCGAAAGCTCAACCAGGTAAGAATAGGAAGAGATGGCAACAACGCCCACCGAATGGGGCGACTGCTCCGCAGCCTGCTCCCGCTGCACCAGCGAACCCGAACCCGGCACAACTTCAAACTCAGCCTAACTCACTGCCGGCAGATACCACGCCGGCGCCGGATACTACGCCGCCACAGTGAAGTTCGTTGCTGCGGACATGAGTTCGCGCGTTGTGGGTTCAAAGCAAATCAGCGCCGGCTCACTTCAGCGGCTATCTTACTGGGTCTCTTCATGCGGTAGTTCTTTTTGGGGGAGGCTCTCTCTCCATGGATCCTCCGAGGTGGGTACCCGCCCACGTCAAGTCTTATGAGTGAGAAGATTACTACTGATAATTCATCAATCCGAACGCAACAACGAACCCCCGCGTGGCTTGCTTGGGTGCGGGCGCTGCTGTTAGTGGCGATTGCGGGGGCGGGTTACCTGGCTTGGGCGTCGATCCACAATGGGCCAGTGGCCGGCTGCGGTTCCGAGTCAGGCTGTGATCGAGTGCTGCATAGCCGGTGGGCCTATTGGCTTGATATTCCCGTTAGCGTGCCCGCGCTGCTGGTCTATCTGGCCCTGCTGGGCGCGACAGTTCTCCTGCAGAAGCGCCCTGGAGCGGATGACGAGCGAGGATCATGGGCAGCGATCATCACCCTGTCGGTGATTGTGGCTGGTGCCGCGCTGTGGTTCGTTGGGTTGCAGGTCTTCGTCATCAAGGCCTTCTGCAAGTTCTGTATGACGGCCCACGCCTGTGGTTTTACTGCCGCGGTGCTCTGTCTGAAACACATTCCACTGGCCCAGGACCCCACGACACCCATGTGGGCCTCGGGGTCGGGCAAGCGGGGTGTTCCCCGAACTGCCCTTGCCTTGCTGGCGTCGATCGGCCTGGGAGGCTCCCTGGTGCTGGCTGGAGGGCAATTGTTGGTGCAAAAGAAGCTCAACGTCGTCAAGGATCTTCGGCCCCATGCTGCCACAGGTGCGACAAGAGTGGCCACTTCTGCCGGTGCAAAGGAGACCAACTACCTGGCACTGGCGGCAGCACTGGTGGCCCAAGTCTCGCAGCCTCCGGCCCCTCATCCCCGTTTGGTTTCACCCCGGTTGTTGTCGCTCTACAGCAACTCCTTCTTGCTCAAGCTTGATCAGTTACCTCTGATGGGTTCGCCGGACGCGTCGAACCTGGTCGTTTCTCTTTTCGATTACACCTGTCCCCATTGCCGCTCCTTGCATCCCATCTTGTTGGAAACGCAGCGGCAGTTCAGCAACCGGCTGGGAATCGTTTCCCTGCCCATGCCGATTTCTACCAACTGCAACCCTTTCCTCCCGGCACGAGTTCACTCGGTCTCGAACGCCTGCGAATTTGCGCGGTTGGGCCTCGCTGTCTGGAGGGCCAAACCGGCCGCCCACCGCCAGTTTGACGATTGGATGTTCACGGGTGACCGACCACCTCCGTTGGAGGAGGCAAAGGCATACGCGGCGCAACTCGTCGGCCAGGAGAAGCTGCAAGCTGCCTTCGTGGACCCTTGGCTGCAAGAGCAGATCCTTGCGGACTGCCGCTTGCACTCAACCAACTGGGCCACCAGCGGCAGCGCGGCTCTCCCGCAATTGGTAATGGGTGATGTCATCAGCTCCGGCCCGCTGAATTCGGTCGAGCATCTCATGATCCTGCTGAACCGGTACCTTGGAATGGTCCCGCCCGTCGGGAGTATGCGGTAAGCGGTCGGGTGACAGTTGATTGTATTATTATTCTATATGACACCAAGAACGGATCTGCCAGTGACTGCGTGCAATGAGAAGCGATATGATAGCGGCAGGAGACAGCCGCACTCCAAGACCTGTCGGAGGCTCATAATGGGGGGGGATGCGCGCCAGCGTCTTGGAGTGCGGCTGTCATCTACCGCTTTTCCACGCATCGCGGACTTCTGCAATCAGGCGCTGGTGTGCGTAGTTGCGGCTGTCGTACTGATTACCAGGCTTTCTTTGGGGGCGGGACCGGCTACAACCAATGCCCCCGCCAGCGACTCGGTGGTGGCCAAAGGCAAGGGCCTGGAGATCAAGCGCAGCGAATTGGACCAGGCCGTCGCCCGCGCCGAAGCGCAAGTGGCGGCCAGGGGCCGCACTGTTAAACCCGAGCAGAAGGCGGATATGGAACGTCAACTCTTGGAGCAACTGATCAACAACCAGCTCGTAATGGCTAAAGCCACGACCGCCGACAAGGCCGCGGGTAAGGCCGCCGCCGAACGGAGTTGGCTCGAAGCTAAAACCAAAGCCGGCTCGGCGGAGGCTTTCGATCGGGAGCAGAAGCTCATGGGTGTAAAGAGGGAAGAAGTTCTTGCCCAGTGGACCAAAGCCATGACCGGAGAGGCGGTGCTCAAACGCGAATTCAAGATCAATATTACTGATCAGGACGCCCGGAAGTTTTACGATGATAACCCGACTCAGTTCGAGGTGCAGGAGACAGTTCGCGCCAGCCATATTCTGTTGCTCACCTGTGACGCCAAAACCGGCGCTCCACTCCCTGCCGATCAGCAAGCCGCCAAGCGCCAGCGCATCGAAGAGCTATTGAAACGTGCCCGCGCCGGGGAGGACTTCGCCAAGCTGGCCGGAGAATTCTCCGAAGACTCCGCCTCCCGCAGCCGAGGCGGCGAATACCAGTTTCCGCGCGGCAAGATGGTGCCGGCAGTCGAAGCTGCCGCCTTCTCCTTAAAGCCTAATGAGATTAGCGATGTCGTCACCTCCGCTTACGGCTATCACATTGTGAAGCTGAGTGAAAAGACTCCGGCCCACAAGCTCAAGTATGCTGACGCCGCTGCGGAAATCAAAAAGAGCCTGACCCAACATGCGATCGGAGAACAATTCCCTGATTACGTCGCCCGGCTGCGCCGGGAAGCCGGGGTGGAAATCCTGGACGACACCTTGAAACCGCAGGAAGGCATGGGCTCGGGGCTTTCGCTTCCCACCTCGCCCACGCAGCGGTAGAACTCGCCCCCAGCTCCGTGCCATTCGTCACCCGAAACGGATTCAGTCGAAACGGACTTAGCTTGAATTCGGCAGTTGGTTGAAGGCAAAGGACCCAGCGCGACAAGACCGCCATCGGAAACGACAGAATCATGACCGGACAGAATCATTTAGAACTGCCCCCCTGCTCTTTCTCTCTGCATCATTCTGTCCCGCCGTGATTCTGTCTGCCTGGCGTGTTCGCATACGAGACTCCTGCGAAACTGAGCAATTCTGGACGGACGAGACTCCAAGGACGCCAAGTGCCAAGGACGCAAGGGCTGGATGGGGACGGGGTACTAGCCAATCAACTCCGCCGTGGGGTGCTTAATTCCCCGGTCGAGAGTACCAAACTTCAACCCGTGCTTCGCCGCCAGCTCCGCGAGATAGGTATCCGTCACTTCCTCCGAGACCTTGGGGTTCGAGTCCAAGGGAGCCAAGTCATCTGCGATCCATTCGACGCGGCGTTCGGAGCAAAATTCCCTCAAACCCCTGCGCGCCTGTTCCATCGCGTAATTAAACGCTTTGCGGTTGCTGCTGATGCGCAGAAAACCCAGTCCTGAGAGGGGGCACAGCACAAGTTTCTTGTCGGTGAGCCAGGTAAAGGCGATGGGGTGCTTTGGGTGGCTCGACCAAATGCCGGCCAGGAGGACGTTCACATCGAGGAGGTATTTCATGGAAATTCATCCAGAGCGTCGCGGATCGCCTGTTCGTCCACCGGCCGATCAGAAACGCCAACGGTGTACCCGTCTCGCTTCTTGAATCTCACGCGACTCGGCCTCGGCTTGGTGGACTCCAGTCTGGTCAGGACGTACTTGCCCTCTTCCAGAATCTCCACGTCAAAGCGGTCTCCGGGCTTGGCTTGGCGGAGAGTCACCCGATGCTTGCTATCAGCAATGGCGGTCATATAGTGGGAACTTCCCACCAGAAACCTGCGAAAGCAAGGCTTTTCAGGCCACTTTGGAGCCGAGACAGGCGCGCGAGGGCACTTCCCCACCGAATAGGCGGTTCTGCGAGCCGTATCCCCTTGTCTTTTGTGCTTTGCGGTTAACCTCGACTGCTATTTTCAGATTCAATCACGCGTTGTGGAATCTAGCAGTAGTGCTGGAGAACTCATCGCTCCATTACTCCATCACTCCCGCACTTCACTTTCCCCTCATTCCTTCGCCTGCCGCGCCGGTCGAATGACGGTGATGTCGGGGAAGGGTTCGCCCTGACGTCGGCCGTGCAGGACATGGTCAACCACACTCTGCTGCACCGCCTGCCAATAGAACCATTCGGCGTCGAACCGCATCAAGGCGCTCGGCAGCCGATAAGGAGTGGCCTCCTCCAGCCAAACCTCTCGGTATGAGTCTTTCAGGCCGCTGATGGTCTCCCGCAAATCGGCCAGCATCCCGTGATCCTGGGCGTTCATCTGAATGCCGATGTAGAGCGTCACCAGCTTGGGGTCCGGATTCGCTTTTAATTCACGGAAATAGCCAGCCCATTCCACAGCATAGAGGCACTTCATGCCGAGGTAATCGAACAGCCGGGCAGCTAGCAGCAGGCTATTGAGCGTGGGGTCGCCGGGGGCCAGGTGTCGGGCGCGGATCAGCCGCTCCTGGGCGCTCTCGGTGAGCAGGCGCGCCTTGCGCAACTGTGCTTGATTTTGCTCCAGCCGGGCCAGGCGGCCGGGTTCGAGAGGATCATTCCAAAAGGCCTGCTGCGTGCTGTTCTGTAGGAGTTGCCCGAGCATTTCCTCCATCGTGGACAGTTCTTCGAGCGCAGGGGCAACTTCGGCAGCGAGCTCGGCGGGGTACATTTGCGCAGCGTAATCGCCGAAAAACCTGCTGCTGTCCACTGGCTCAGATTGCCACCCAGCCGCGGCGCTCAGGGCCAGACCGGGCAACGATTGGCGGTAAATCGTTTGAGCGCTGTCGGTCCAGCCCGTGACTAAAACGCCCAGTGTCTTGAACTTCTTCCCCGCGGCAATCAGGCCGTTGATGTTGACAAAGGAGCGGTGGTAGTCGGGGAAGATTTCGTTCCAGTTCCAGACACCCGGGGCCACAACGGTGCGCACGCCGGCCTCTGCCAGGGGCTGCACAAAAGAATCATAGTTGGTGTAGGCGTCGTAAACCCATGGCACGGCGATAACGCCTCCGGGCAGTTCGCGGACCAATTCGGGATGATTGGACAGCGTGCTGGCGCCTTGGTTGATGTCGGCCCAGAACATGAGCCGCTTCCCATGACGTTGCGCCTCACCTGCGACGTGGCGGAGAACCTCGATAAAGCTCTTGAAGGGGTCCTTGCCTGGTTCCGTTCCGATTTTTCCCAGTGACCACGGTTCGTCGAAGCCCACATGATACCATGGGCTGGGGAACAGCTTGGCTGTCTGCCCCACCCAATCGCTCAGCACCGCCAGCACGCGCGGATTGCGCGGGTCAAACTCATCGCCGTAACGCGGCAGGCCGAGATCGGCGAACTTCTCGACGCGGAACAGGTCGTGCATATGGCCGTAAAGCTCCATGCAGGGAACCACGTCGATGTGGCGTTGCCGCGCGTATTCTATAATACGCCGGACTTCGTCGCGCGTGTAGCGTCCGTCCGGATTTACCAGCTCGTAGCCTTCGAACTCGATGCTGGCTTCGGAGTAAAAGTAGTATTGGTTAGCTTTGAAGCGGGCCAGCAGATCGAGCTGCCTCTCGATTTCCGAGACCCTCAGCAACTGGCCATGGCTAAGGTCCATCATGAAGCCGCGATAGGGCAGGGCAGGCCAGTCGCTAATCGCCGATGCCGGCAACGCCGCTTGCGGTCCCGAGCCTTCCACCATTTGCAGCAGGGTCTGGACCCCGTAGAACAGTCCGGCCGATGAGGTGGCGTGAATCTCCGCGCCCTTCAGTGTCACCTGAAGGGAATAGGCCTCGCGCGAATCCGGCCCCGCGTGTTCGTTGTCTCCGGGCAGCGCGGCGCCTGCGGCGGTTCGGTTCAAGAGGATGGCGGAGCCGGATGTCTTGCCCTTCCGAATCGGAATCTGCATCTGGCCAATGGCTGACAGCCGCGAGGCCAACTGCTCTGCTGCGAAGCGATCCTCGGCAGTGGGCGGCGCGGCGAAGCGGATCGAAAGGCCTCGCAGCGGCAGGTTGCCGTTCTCGTAATGAACTTGCTGCGGCCGCGGCAGCAGCGGGCTGTGCGCGGCAGACGCGGTTGCCAGAGCGGCCAACGCCATCAGGGGGAGCAGAAACAGTTTCATAGATTGTATAGACAGAGACATGCGTACGAGGAAATCTCAATTCGCCTCGGTGGTGCCCGGTGGCGAGGAAGGCGGATTCGTCGCCTGGCCAAGCGGGCCGATCTCTCCGCCGGCTTCAACCAAAGCAAGGAATTTCTCCACGCCGGCGATGAAGTGCTGCCGGTCGGCCAGCGGATTGTTGTGGTCGGCTCGCAGTTCCCAGAACAGCTTGGGTTCATTGGCTGCGGCGAAGTTCGCCTTGCCGTGATGGAATCCGACCAACTCGTCCACCGGGCTATGCATCAACAGCACGGGAACATGCAGCCGCGGCAGCTTGCTGCGTGTGTCGTAGCGAATCTTAGCGAGCCAGCGCACCGGCAGCCACGGGAATAATTCCGCGCCAAGATCGGGGATACTGGTGAAGGTGCTTTCCAGCACCAGTCCGCCTGCCGGTTCCCGAACCGCCAGCTCCGCCGCGACCCCGCCACCCAGCGATTCGCCGAAGGCGATTATGTTCGAGCCAGAAAACCCCTTTTGCCGCAGCCGCTGGCACGCTGCCTGGGCATCCTGATACGTGCCTTCCTCGCTCGGCCGCCCCTGGCTCCGGCCGTAGCCGCGGTAATCGAACACAAATACACTCACGCCAGTTGACAGCAGCGCGGCGCACTTGTCGAGCCGATCGCTGATGTTGCCGGCGTTGCCGTGGCATACCAGCACCGCCAGGTGCCGCCGCTGAGAATTCGTGCTCGCCGGGAAGAACCAGCCATTGAGCTCAACGCCATCGCTGGCCTTGAAAAAGACATCCTCGAACGGGCGGCTAAGCTCAGCGCCCGTAGCGGTCAGTACCCGGTCCGGGTGATACACCTGGCTATGTTCAAAGCAGCGCAGCATAAAAATAACCAGCAGACACCCTACCAGCAGTTCAAGCAATGTCTTTGCGAACTTCGGTGCCGGCTTCATGGACGGCGAGAGGTTGCCACAGGCTGGCGTGAGTAGCCAGCGGAGAGGCGAAGAGATCGGGATTCAGAGGGCTAGAGAGGATCTACTCGTTTCGAAGCGCGGCTAACAGGTTGCCCCGGAGTGCATAGCTCGTTGCTAGCCAGGTCCACAGCAGACCGTTAATTAAAACGGCGCCGAGGGTCAGTGCCAGCGAGCCATAGGGCAGTTGCGTGCCAGGCGATAGTATAGCCGGCAACACAGCCACGGCCGCGGCGGCGATGCCAAGACCAAGCCCCGCGCCGAGTAGTACGCCATGTTCACTTAACACGAGCCGCTGCAAGATTCTCCTCCGGAAGCCCACAGCCGCCAGCAGGCCCAGTTCGCCACGCCGTTCGAGCACATTGCGCAAGACCACCACGCCGAGCCCCGCGCTGCCGAGCAGCAGTCCCAGTCCGCCCAGGATCTGGAACGTGCCCAGGTAAGTATTCTGCACCGCATTGAACTCGTTCAACCGCTCCGCCGCAGGCGTCAACTCCAGTCCCGCATCCTGCAAAGCGCGTGACAACGTAGTGGAAACCTGCGCGATCGAGTTGGTCGGGGCATCAATCAAGAACATCCTGTAGCCGCTTTCGCCCGGGAATCGCCGGGTGAACTCGGCCTCATCAATAAGCAAGCTCCCCTGCAGGATCGAGTTCGCTACCGCCCCGACCAGGCGCAGCTTGAATGCGCGTCCCTGCTCGTCGGTGTAATCGATCGTATCCCCGATCTCCTTCCCCATCGCCCATTGAATCGAGTTGGCGTCGCCAATGGCGGGGATTTCATCCGTTCCCGTAGCAGCCGACCGAAGGGTGCTCTGATTGCCTTCGGATTTCGGATTTCGGATTTCGGATTTCTCCTTCAGAGCCTCCTCACCTCGGCTGCCACGACTGCGGAGCAGTTCCCAGCCCCGGTGGCCGTCGAGGCCCTTTGCCACATTCGCGAAAGTGAACCTGCCGGCCAGCAACTCAGGGTTTACGCCCAACAAGCGAGGCCTCTGCGCCCGGCTCAGACTCAGGCAACTGGCCGCGTCACCTTCCCGCACACGCAGCGGGACCACATTCACGCCCGCCAGTTGCTCCGCCCCCAGTCCATAGAATTCGCGCCCAGCTCTGGTATTCAGGTCCTGCACTACCGGCATGGTGGATTCTCCGATGAGCGCGAACCCGCCGGTCCCTGAATCGCGCCGCGTCGCGTCACGGTTCGCGTCGAGCCGGAACACGCCAATGGCCGCGATGACAAAAGACCCGCAGGCAAGCAGCGCGATGGTCGCAAGGCTCCGCTTCCGCCGCCGCGCGCACCCGCGCACCCCTAGTTCGCGGAGGGTCAGGCGTGACGCGTTACCCTCCCGCTCCAACCAACCCAGCCAGCCGGACGCCCCGCCCAGCCCTGCAATCAGCAACAAAGAGCCCGCACCAAAGAACGCCTCGGGGTCTGCCTTCCGCCCACTCACCAGCGCCCAGGCCACGATCGCAACCGCCGCCACCCCTGCACTCGCTCCGATCCACACCCCGCGACTTCGAACTTCGGACTTCGGACTTCGGACTTCTCCTGCCAGGAGCTCCCTCGCCGGCTGCCGCGCCTGCTTGCGTAGAGTGAGCCAGATCGTCAGCGCCGCTACTACGGTGCTGGCGCAGAGACCAATGCACAGGCTGGCTACGGTCGCATGGAATTGAAGCTGCGCGCTCCCGATGGCGCTATGCCACACGGTGGTCAGGGCCCACAACATCGCCTTGGCGTAACCCAAGCCGCCCAGCACACCCATGACACCACCCACCAATGCCAACGCGGTCCCCTCGACCAGCAACAAACGCCGCACCTGCCCTGGCGATAGACCAAGTGCCAGCAGTATCCCGACCTCGCCGGCCCGCTGTTCGAGCCCGAACTGAAAGAGCAACGCCATCAGCAGCAAAGCGGCCACGACCAGGAACAGGCTGAAGCCGAGGAAAAGTTGGCCAAAGTCCTGCGATTGCGCCGCCGACTTGAGCGCCTGCTCGCGGACGGCCTCGAAACGGAGACCCACCTGCTCGGGCTGCAAGTTGGCCAGCAGGTTGCGATACACCGCCTCGCGGCAGGTGCTGGCAATGGTATTGGTCGGCACATCGTACCTGACAGCGGTGAGCGACCCGAACCGGTTGGCCCACATCGCCTGACCTGCCGCCAGGCTGATAAATGCCTTGGGCGTGCCGCGATAAGCCTTCCAGTAGGCCTCGTCCTTTTCCCGAATCGGATAAACGAGCGGGAAGCCCGCGTCCCAGTCATGCGTGCTCTCGGCCTTGGCGATCCCCTGAAACTCAGGCATCAGCGTCCGGTCCGCATAGATGCCTTTAAGCGGTACGATCTGGCGCACGCGAAACGAGTTAGTGCGCTCGACCAGGCGGCTGCCCGAATCCACGACATAATAACTTAGGGCGACGGAATCGCCCGGCTTGACCCGTAGGTCATCGGCGAGCCACTGGTTGACGAGGATCTCGTCGTCACGCATGTTTGCGGGAACGAACAGCCCGTCGGCCGCAGTCACCATAGAGTAGGGCGTGGCCTGCTCACCCGCTCGAAGGAGATTCGCTAGGTAGGTGAGGACGCGCACGCCGTTGGTGACAAGCTGAGCAAAGGCGACGTCGCTCGTTGCGTGCCCCTCGAATGCAGGCCGGTTGGTTAGCTGCGCGGTTCTGGGCGTGAGGGCTGCGGCGACAACAGAAGGTTCGAGGAAGATGCGTGAGCTCGCCACCTCGACGACTGGGCGGATGTATTCACCGCCAGTCTTACTCGCCGGCTGCTCGACGGCGCGGACAGATAAGCCCGCATCCTCCGGCCGCCAGGCATTGGCCAGGGCTGTCTTGAGCCAGGGTAGGGCGGACTCATCAGGGATCGGGCACTCGTGTTTAGGGTCAAGACGCCCGGCTACGCGCCCGACCCAACTAGAAGTATCGGAGCGGTAGTAGCCTATCACCGGAGAAATTCGGTTTAAGGCGCGTCGGGGCGCATGGATGAAGAACCAACTGGTCAGTCGGCTGCGCAGGCCATCCCACATGCTGGGCTGTGGTTTTGCCAGGACCGGTCCGGAAACCAGCAGGTTGGCCTGGTCGGAGACGCCGAGCTTGTCGGATAGGGTTCCCAGGGGAAGAAACAGGTTCGCGGGTGGGGATGCCTGCGCCGTAAGGGCGAAGTCGCCGAGCAGGTCCGGTGTCAGGATCGCACCGACCTTAAGACGGAGGGCAAGGGTGTTCTCATTGCGCGGGCTGATCGCAGCATCCAGTCCCAGGGCGGTCGGCTTGCGCACACGCAGAATAATCTCATCACCTTCCCGGGCCGAGAGTTGCCGGGCTAAGGTTTGGTTGATGAACGCAGTCTCACCGGACCCCCACCTTGTAAGCGGGCCGTTGCCACGCTCGCGGAGCATCATGGTGACGCCATCCTTGTTAATGCTCTCCCTCTCGGGGCCGGACAGTCCTTCCTCAGGTGGAAGTGGCTCCCCCGTGGATTGGCGCCGCGAGGCTGCCTGCGGGGTGGGAAGCCAAGCACCGGGGGACAGTTTCCCCCAGTCAGCGAGGCGCGGCCATGACCCGACAGCGACCCCGATCACGACCACGCGGTTGGCCCGCGCCGCGCCGTCCTGCCGGGCGACGATACCGGGGAGCGCCAGCGCCGAGGACTGCGGGGATGTGGACAAGGGATAGATTCCAGCAAAGACCGTGGAGCCAGCGGGGATTGAGGCCGGGGGAGGAGCGGCGCACAGGCGCTCTCGCAGAGTCGTCTGGAACAGGCGATCTTGCGTAGCGAGGGCAAAGTCGATCTTGCCCAACCGCCGCAAGGCCATGTCGGTGAGGCTCTCCCGGACGGAATCGCCCACCACGAGTGCGCCAATCAAGGCCGCGCTGCCAATCGCCGCTCCGAGCACCACGCCAAGGTGCGCCCGGGCATGAAAGCTGAGATTGCGGCGGATGAGCCTCCAAAAGGTCATACCAGCTCCGGAGCGCAGCCTTCAGGCTGCAGAAACGTCCAAGTCGCCGGGTCGCGCCCGCAAGATCGAGAGGCTGCTGAAGAGTCCAGGCCTCTGCAGCCTAAAGGCTGCGCTCCGATTCTGAAATTGCGCTCCACCTCGCTTTTCATCTCCTAGGCTCCGACTGCTGCGGGCGCGAGGTATCCTTCCTTGAGTTCCAGCACTCGTCCCATGCGCCGCGCCAGGTCAGGCGCGTGTGTTACAACTATGAGCGTCACTCCTTCCTCGCGATTCAGATCCAGCAGCAATTGGCCGAGCTCGCGGGCCGAGGCCTGGTCGAGTGAGCCGGTGGGCTCGTCGGCGAGCAAGAGCCGCGGCTGGTTAATGAGTGCGCGAACAACGGCCACGCGCTGACGCTCTCCGCCAGACAGTTCCCCGGGTCGATGCGACACGCGCTCACCCAGCCCGACCCGTTTCAGCAGGCGTCCTGCCCGTTCTACGGCGCCAGTACGCGCCGCTGACTCCGGACAGGCGAGGGTCGGCACCAGGACGTTCTCTATCACAGTGCATTGCGGCAAGAGGTAGTGCGCTTGGAAGATGAACCCAATCTGCCGGTTCCGCACTACGGCGAGTTGCTGATCATCCAGGGTGCCCAGGTCCTGCCCATTCAGCGTGACTGATCCGCTGGTGGGACGGTCCAGAGTGCCGATGAGGTGCAGCAAGGTGCTCTTGCCCGAACCGGAAGGGCCGACGATGGCGAGGGATTCACCCTGCGCAACATCGAGCGAAACATCGTTTAGCACCGTCAGCGCGCCAGACTGGTTGGGCGAGTCGTAGCGCCGGCTAACACGGGTCAGTTTCAAAATCAGCCCTGGCGATGCCATGCCCTAATGTGGTCCCAAACGGGGGGAAAAGCCTAGGAAAATGTGGATCTAGCCGGTTTCGGCCGCGAAGCCCCCGCTTATTTCCTGATAGCCCGCACAAGGGCAGCGACGCGTTTGGGATCTACTGGGTTCGACAATTTACCCCTTAACTTGAGGGAGCTGCCCACGATAAAACCGTCTGCGATGGGCAGAAAATCACCCACATTTGGGAGCGTCACGCCGCTACCCAGTAGTACCTTAGTAGCCGGAACAGTGCGGCGCACGCGTTCGACATCGGCTATGTCCGCCTCGAGGCCCGTGCCGGCGCCAGAAACGATCAGCGCGTCCGCCAGGCCGCGCTCGACCGTGTCGCGGGCAGCGTCCTCGATGGTCCAGTTGCCGAGCGGCACGGCGTGCTTGACGTGGACATCGGCAAAGATCTGCGCCTGGGGACAGACGCGCTGCCGATAGCGCAACGTCTCGTACGCATTGCTTTCGATCAGACCCTGGTCGGTCAGCATGGCGCCGGTGTGGACATTGACGCGAATGAACGCGCCGCCGCAGACAGCACACAGGGCCAGCGCCGCCCGGGCGTCATTGCGCAATACGTTGAAGCCGATAGGGAGTTGCACCGCTTGGCGGATTGCGCGTCCAGCGGCGGCCATGGCAGCGACGGTTTCGGTAGCAACGGGGCCCTTGGTAAAAGGCACATCCCCGAAGTTCTCGATGAACAGCGCGTCCGCGCCGCCGCTCTCATAAGCGCGCGCATCCTTCACGGCGAACTCGATTACCGATTCCACATCGCCCCGCCAGCGCGGCGAGCCCGGCAGAGGCCGAAGATGGACGACGCCGATGAAGACCTTGTGGTGCAGATCAAGAAGTGTGTTCATTTACTGGCTTCCGCCTTTTCGCGCAGCTTCGCCAGCGCGGCCATAGCGGCCTCGCTTTCGGCGGCCTTTTTGCTTTTTCCCTGACCGCGCGCCAGTTCCACTCCGACGTGGTGCACCTTGCACTCAAAAAGCCGATCGTGGTCTGGCCCGCTCGCAGAGACTACCTCGTACTCCGGCGCCTCGGGAGAAATAGCTTGCAGCAATTCCTGCAATTCGCCTTTGCGGTTTTCGAGAATTGGAATCACCGAGAGCCCACCACAGGCAGCCTGGAACTGCCGGAGGATGAATTCACTGGCCGCCCCAAACCCCCCATCAAGGAAGATCGCGCCGAGCAGCGCCTCGTAACCGTCGGCGAGCGTCGAGAGCCGTTCCCGGCCGTCATGCATCTCCTCGCCCCGGCTCAGGATCAGGTACTGACCCAGCACCAGGTGCCGGGCGCGCTCAGCCAGGGTGCGACGATTCACGAGTTTGGCACGGGCTTTGGTCAACGGGCCTTCGCCGAAGCCGGGGAACTTCTCGTACAACTCGCGCGTCAGCACGAGTTGCAGGACGGCATCGCCCAGGAATTCGAGCCGCTGGTTGGTCTGGACCGGCGAACCTTGCTCATGCGCAACCGAGGGATGGGTTAAGGCAAGTTCTAACAGAGCCCTATCACGGAAGACGTAACCCAGTCGTTCTTGCAGTTCCTCGTATCCGTTCACGATGGGCATGGGGTAGCGACAGGCGTGGGGATTCCCTTTCAGGAAGGCTCTGTCGGTTCGGGTTCGACCGGTGCTCCCTGCTCCCCGCTTGGGGCGGCGTCCTCGGCCGTATCGGCAGGAGCAGCCTCCGGCGGCGCTGGCTGAGGTTGGGGCTGCGGATCCAGGCCGTGTTCCAGCAGGGCGCCGACGTCGCGCTGTACCTGTTCGAGTTGGTTGAGTTGCAGGTTGGGGTCGGTGATCGTGAAGAGGTCGCCGGTTTTCGGCTGCTCGTAGATGAACACGCGGCGTCCCTCGCGGACGATCTGCTCCTTGACCTTGAGGAGCCGCTTCCGCTCGAGCATGACAGCGAGAATGTAGCCGGCGGGGATATAGCGGGGATCGTTGAGCGCGATCAGTTTACGAAGGAGCGTTTCCGCGGTCTCCTTCTGGATGGGGTCCGTCCGCGGCGGGGGGGCTTCATAGACACCGTGCCAATAGGAGATAAAGCCCTTGCGGTCCCGCGAGCCGTCACCGTATTCCTGTGCCCAGCAGGCCTGGCAGAGATCGATCCGACGCAACTCGGTCTTTTCTTCGGTGAGCAGGGTGTGATAGGTCTCCTGGTCGGCAAAGGCCTTGGTGCACGCCGTGCAGGTGTGGGCGCGTGATTGGATGTTCCACTCAGTCATGGAAAGCGGGCCGGTTCAAGGTTCCCTCATGCCGCGGCACGACCGTGCTTGCGACGGAGGAGCGGCTTGCTCTGGCCGGCCACGACCGGTTGGGTGATGTGAACGTGTTGGACGTCCTCGTCGCCGGGGATATCGTACATGACATCCAGCATGAGCTTTTCGAGCAGGCTGCGCAAGGCGCGGGCGCCGGTGCCCTTCTTGAGGGCCTGCGAGGCCAACTCCTTGAGGGCATCAGCGGAAAACTCGAGCTCCACCCCCTCCATCGCCAGGAGTTTGGCGTACTGCTTGATGAGGGCATTCTTGGTATCGCTGAGGATCGAAATAAGTTGGGGCTCGGTCAGTTCGCGCAGCACCGTCACCATCGGCAGGCGGCCGATAAACTCAGGAATGAAGCCGAAGTTAATCAGATCTTCCGGTTCGACGTACTGGAGGAGGTCTTCGCGATGGATGTCCGACGCCTTGGCGAGATCGTCCACCGCGCGGAAGCCAAGGACGTTCTTGCCGAGCCGGCGCTGGATCACGCGTTCGAGGCCGACGAACGCGCCGCCGCAAATGAACAGGATATTGGAGGTGTCAACGCGGATATATTCCTGCTGCGGGTGTTTGCGGCCGCCCTGCGGGGGAACGTTGCAGAGCGTCCCCTCCAGGATCTTGAGCAGGGCCTGCTGCACGCCCTCCCCCGAGACGTCGCGGGTGATGGAGACGTTTTCGGTCTTGCGGGCGATCTTATCGATTTCGTCGATGTAGATGATCCCATGTTGGGCGCGCTTGATGTCGTAATCCGCGTTTTGGAGCAGGCGGAGAACGATGTTCTCAACGTCCTCACC
>Ga0118677_10005133_pt1 | contig 23194 bp, 23 predicted proteins | sample AliMusrvi5mmetaG_FD_86154 | JGI IMG/M metagenome (GOLD analysis project Ga0118677, IMG submission 86154)
TGGCGTCAATTCTGCCCCGCCTGCTCCATGTGGCCGTCAGGGCTCCTGCCATGCCGCAGCCGCTTCTGAAACTCGCCTGGATGGGCCAAGCCGTTTAAGCTGAGGCTCGCCGATAATCAGAAAAAGAATTTAGCCGGGGATGGCCGGAGGTGAACGGGGATGCAAGAGCCTAAGAGAACGCCGTCAAGCGCTCAGGGCTCGGGCCCGCCGGGGACCATGGGGACGAAGGCCACCAGCATCACCGACTGGACATCCAGGCCGCCGGGGCCCTTGCGCAGCAGGCAGAGCTGCTGGGCCTGCCCCTGGGGGCCGAGGGGCAGGATCATGCGGCCACCCTCCCGCAGCTGGGCCACCAGGGCCGGGGGCACCTCCTCCGGGGCGCAGGTGACCAGGATGGCGTCGAAGGGGGCGCCCTCGGGCCAGCCCAGGAAGCCGTCGCCGCAGCGGACCCGCACGTTGGCACAGTGCAGGAGGGCCAGCTGGCTGCGGGCTCGCTCGGCCAGCTCCGGCACCCGCTCCAGGGTCCAGACCTCCGCCACCAGATCCGAGAGCACGGCGGCCTGGTAGCCGGAGCCGGTACCCACCTCCAGCACCCGCTCCCCGGGCTGCAGGGCCAGGGCCTCGGTCATGAAGGCTACGATGTAGGGCTGGGAGATGGTCTGACCCAGGCCGATGGGCAGGGGACCATCCTCGTAGGCCCGGGCCCGCAGGTGGGCTGGGACGAAGGCCTGACGGGGCACCGTGGCCAGGGCCGCCAGCACCCGCTCGTCCCGGATGCCCCGGAACCGCAGCTGCGCCTGGACCATGAGGGCCCGGGCCCGGACGAAGGCCAGTTCCTCGGCCGGGTTGGCCGGGGGTGCGGGATCAGGGGCAGAAAGGTCAGGAACACCAAGGGTGGACATCAGGGCAAGTCCCAGAGGCCAGCGCATGCCCCAAAGATAGGCCCCGGCGCGCGGGCCGGTATGGGCGGGCGCGCATTTTGGCCGGCGATGGAAGGGGATGAAGCACAGGGCTGCGCCATCTCCGTCCAGCTCCGGCTGATATTTAAATTAGTTGTGCCCGAGGACCCCGGTGCTGCCCAGCACCACCAGCACCAGGCCCATGCCCAGGCAGTAGATGGCGAAACCATTCAGCTTGGGCTTGCGGGTGAAGCGGTCCAGCAGCCCGATGGCGAAGTAGCCCGAGATGGCCGCGGCGGCGACGCCCACGATGCAGAGCATCAAGGGTGAGCTGGAGCCTGCTGGGAAGGCCATATCCGCCGGAAGCGGCAGGTGCTTCATGATGGGCTTGAGCAGGCCGCGCAGCTCCACGGCAGCCGCGGCGGCGATGGTAGGCATGCCCAGCAGGAAGCTGAAGCGGGTGGAAGCGGGCAGCTTCAGGCCCCGGAACACGCCCATGGCGATGGTGGAACCCGAGCGGGAGAGCCCGAAGCCGCCGCCGATGCCCTGGATGGTGCCCACGGCCAGGGCGTCCATGGGACGCAGGCCCTGGATATCCCGGCCCGCGAGGTCCTCGTTCTGCAGGTTCACCCGGTCCTGGCTCAGGCGGTTGGCCACGAAGAGCAGGGCGGAGGTGCAGAGCAGGCCGAGGCCGTAGACCCAGAGGTGCTCCTTGGCGGCCTCCTTGATGCCCTTGGTGGCCAGGCCGAAGATGCCCGTGGGGATCATGGCGACGAAGAGCCAGATGGCCAGGCGGCGCCCCTCCTTGTCCCGACCAAAGCAGCCCATGAAGATCTGGACCAGCTCCTGGCGGAAGTAGACGAACAGGGCCAGCAGCGTGCCCACATGGAGCAGCACGTCGAAGGCCAGGGGCATGGCGCGTCCGTGGAACATCAGGTGCTCCGCCAGCGTGAGGTGCGCCGTGGAGGACACCGGCAGGAATTCCGTCAGGCCCTGGATGAGACCCAGGAGGATGGCGTGGATGAGGTTCATCAGAGCTCCGACACAAACCACCAGTGTGCCAGAGAGCTCAGCGCTTGCCTTCCTAGGAGGACCGGATGCCCCACCACCAATCCCCACCTGGCATTTTTAAACCTACAAGTTTGCAGCGCAAACTTGTAGCTCAGCCCCGCCCTCAGCCCATGTTTGAATCTACCCATGCGACCCCTCGACTTCCGCTCTGACACAGTGACCCGGCCCACGCCGGAGATGCGCACGGCCATGGCCGCCGCCGAGGTGGGGGACGATGTCCTGGAACGCGACCCGACCATGGCCCGCCTGGAGGAGCGCGTGGCGGGCCTGCTGGGCCTGGAGGCGGCCATGTGGGTGCCCTCGGGCTGCATGGGCAACTTGATCGGCCTCATGCTGCACCTGCAGCGGGGGGACCGCTTCCTGGCCCCCCTGGCGGCCCACGTGCTGGGCTCCGAATTGGGCACTGGCGCCTGGCTGGCGGGGGGTATGCCCGAGGCCCTGGCCTGGGAGGGCGGCCTGGGGCGACCCACCCCCGCCCAGGTGACGAAGGCCGCGGGCTCGCCCGGGCCTTATTACACACTGCGCACCCGGCTGCTTTGCCTGGAGAACACCCACAACTTTGCCGGGGGCACCACCACCCCCGTGGCTGAGCACCGTGCCCTGGTGGCCGCGGCCAAGGCCGCTGGGCTGGCCGTGCATCTGGATGGGGCGAGGCTCTGGCACGCGGCGGCAGCCCTGGGTGTGTCGCTGTCCGACCTCGCCGCGGGCGTGGATACGGTTCAGGTTTGCCTGAGCAAGGGCCTGGGCGCGCCCATGGGCTCGCTGCTCTGTGGCTCGGCCCCGGCCATGGTGGAGGCCCGGCGCCTGCGCAAGATGCTGGGTGGCGGCGTGCGCCAGGGCGGCGTGGTGGCTGCTGCGGGCCTGGTGGCTCTGGACTACCTGCAGCGGCTTGGCGAGGACCACGCAAAAATCCAGCGGCTGGCCGAGGGTTTGAGAGCTTTCGGCGTCGCGGCACCGGTGCCCGAAACCAATATCCTGCTGGTGCCTGTGCCCGCCGTGGCCGATGCCCTGGCTGCCCTGGAGGCCGTCGGGGTGCGGGCCCTGCCCGTGGGCTCCGCCATCCGCTTCATCGCCCACCGCGATCTTGAGCCTGCCGATGTGGAGGCGGCGCTCCAGCGCCTGGAGCCCCTGGCCGACCTGCTGCGCGGAGCTTGATATGAAATGGGGCCTGGTCGCTGTTCTCGTGGCTGCCCTGCTGGGCGTGGCGGGCTACCTGGCCTATCAGGCGGGGCTGGTACCCGTGCCCCTGGCGGAGGGGCGGCAGCTCTACGTGCCGGCCACGCCTGAATTCGGCGAGGAGGCGGCCCGGTTGGAGGTGCTGATGCCCGCCAGTCTCGCACTGGAAACGCTGCTGGCCCACCAGGCGGAGCTGACGGTGCTGGACCGCAACGCCGAAGGCGCTTGGGCGGGTGTGCTCATCACGGGACTGCAGGCCTCGCGCCATCAGCGCCACTGGCAGCTCAAGCTGCGCCCGGGTTGGCGCCTGCAGGAGGGCGGCACCCTGGATGCGGCTCGCCTGGGCGCGGTCCTTGGCCCTGAGGTCGCCCGCCTGGGCGGCGAAGCCAAGGCTCAAGATGGCGAGACCTTGGATCTGCGCTTCCCCAGCCGTCAAGCGGATCTGCCGGAACGCCTGGCCCAGTGGCGGGTTCCGGGCACGGGCCCCTTCCGCCGCCAGGGCCTGGGCCTCAGCCGCTTCGAGGGCTTCACCTGGGGCCCAACCGGCGTGGCCGGATGGACGATCTCCTCGGACACTGGCCTGCTGGAAAGTCACGCCTGGGCCGAGGGCCTGGCCGCAGGGCGCTGGGCCTGGACCGTGTTTCCAGGCGACGTGGCCCCCGAGGAGATGGCTAAGGTGCGCATAGCCCCCTACGACGAGCTGCGCATGAAAGACGGCAGCGTGTGGTTCTTGTCCCGCAAGCTGCGCCGCCTCCGTCCCGATCAGGCCGACTGGTCCCGCACCCGCCTCTTCGGCGTGTGGAAAGGCGCCATGGACCTGCCCTTTGATCCGCTAGGGTTGTAGCATCGCCAACCGCCAAACCGCCAACCGCCGAGAACGCTGAGAACGCGGAGGAAAACCTCTTAACCGCAGAGGGCGCAGAGGGCGCAGAGAACTGCCCGCTTTTCTATGCGCTCTCTGCGTTCTCTGCGGTTAATCAATCGATGGATGATCCCAAATGCCGATTTGCTTACCCGAGGTTCGTGGCCTGCTCGCGGATCTGAGAGGGCGCAGAGACCTGCCTGCTTTTCTCTGCGCTCTCTGAGTTCTCTGCGGTTAAACAACCGATGGATGATCCCCAATGCCGGTTTGCCTACTCGAGGTTCGCGGCTTGCTCGCGGATCTGGTCGAGAACCCCCTTGGCTTCCATGACGGCGCGGGTCATGTCCAGGCGCTTGCACTTGCTGCCGGTGGTGTTCAGCTCGCGCAGGACTTCCTGGCACCAGACGTCCACGGCCTTGCCTTCGAGCTTTTCCTTGGCCAGGCGCTCAGCGAAGTCGTCCAGGTGGGCGGAGAGCCGGATGAGTTCTTCGCGGACGTCCTGTCGCTCTGCGAGCACACCGGCCTCAGCCAGAAGCCGCTCCGCAGGGAGTTGTCTCGCGAGGCGGGCGTCCTCCAGCAGCTGCTCAATGCGCTGGCGGTAGAGGCCGGGCAGGTCCGCGAGCTGAGCCTCGGCCTCAAGGGCGAGGCGGTCGCGCAGACCGCGCAGGCGGGCGAGGCCGTCCGCAAAGAAGGGGCGCAGCCGCTCGGCCTCGCGGTCGCGGCCCTGGTTCCAGGTGGCGAGCAGGGTCTTCAAGGCCTCGCGGATGGGCGTGGCCAGACGCTCCGCCAGGTCTGAGGTCGGCGACTGCAGGGCGCCGGGCAGACGGAAGAAGGCCTCGGCGCTGAGGGCTGGCAGGTCGAGCCACTCGGCGTCCTCCTTCCAGGCCTTGGCCACGGAGCGGAGCAGGGCGCGGTTGAGCTGAGGCTCCAGGGAGGGCTCGTCCAGCACCTCGATGCCCAGGTCCAGCTTGCCCCGCTGCGCGGACTCCCGCACCTGGGCCCGCAGCGAGGCCTCCAGGGGAAACAACGCTGGCGGCAGGCGCAGCGACAGGTCCAGGGCCTTGGCGTTCACACTGCGCAGCGTCAGCCGCAGCTGCCCCGCATCCAGAGGTTGCACCAGCTCAGCAAAGGCAGTCATCGACTTCATAAACGTCCCGGGAAGACCCCAAGCCTAGCAGATACGGGCATTGCGAATTGGACCTGAGAAAGGATCAACAGATCCACCACGAAGACACGAAGACGCAAAGTAAAAGCGGAAGAAAGAAGGTAGGAACAAAGGCAAGGCGCAGCGGACTGGCGAGGAAGAAGGGCCGGTGCACCCAGGCCCAATCCCATCTTTCCTCCTTGTTTACCTTCCTTTATTTCCTTCGTGTCTTTGCGTCTTCGTGGTGGATCAGTTTGCTTTTATAGCCAAGGGGTTTCGCGGCCGCGTTTGGCTTCGAAGGCTTCAATGGCGGCCAGGTTGGCGAGGCTCTTGCCGATCTCGTCCAGGCCTTCGACCAGAGTGGTCTTGCGACCGGGCTCGATGTCGAAGCGGTGCGTCACTCCGCCCGCAGTGACGGTCTGGGCCGGGAGATCCACGGTGACGGGATTTCCGACGGCGGCGATGGCTTCCACGGTTTCCAGCGGCAGCACCAGGGGGAGGATGCCGTTGGAGAAGCAATTGTTGTAGAAGATGTCCGCATAGCTGGGGGCGATGACACAGCGGATGCCGAAGTCCAGGAGGGCCCAGGGGGCGTGCTCGCGACTGGAGCCGCAACCGAAATTCGGCCCGCCCAGCAGGATGTTCGCTGCTCGGTAGGGTGGGCGGTTCAGCACGAAGTCTGGCTTCTCAGCGCCGGAATCGTCGTAGCGGATCTCCGCGAAGAGATGCTGGCCCAGGCCCGTGCGGACCAGGGTCTTGAGGTACTGCTTGGGGATGATGAGGTCCGTGTCCACGTTGGCGCGGAGGAGGGGGGCGGCGGTGCCGGTGAGGGTGGTGAAGGGCTGCATCTCAGGCTCCCAACAGGCGGCGGACATCGGTGAAGTGGCCCGTGACCGCGGCTGCGGCGGCCATCTGGGGGCTGACGAGGTGGGTTCTGCCACCGCGGCCCTGGCGTCCTTCGAAGTTTCGGTTGCTGGTGCTGGCGCTGCGCTGGCCGGGTTCCAGGTGATCGTCGTTCATGCCCAGGCACATGCTGCAACCGGGCTGGCGCCACTCGAAGCCCGCGTCCAGGAAGATGCGGTCCAGGCCTTCGGCCTCGGCCTGGCGCTTCACCAGGCCCGAGCCGGGAACCACCAGGGCGCGCACGCCCACCGCGACCTTGCGGCCCTTGGCCACCGCAGCGGCGGCGCGCAGATCCTCGATGCGGCCGTTGGTGCAGGAGCCGATGAACACGACATCCACGGGCACTTCCTCAAGGGGTGTGCCCGCCACCAGGCCCATGTATTTCAGGGCGCGGAGCATGGCCTCCTTGTCCGCGGGGGAGCCGGTCTGCTCGGGATCCGGCACGCGGCCCGTGACATCCAACACCGCCTCGGGGCTGGTGCCCCAGGTGACCTGTGGGGCCAGGCCATCCACCTGGATCACCACTTCCTTGTCGAAGTGGGCATCCACATCCGAAGGCAGGGCGCGCCAATAGGCCAGAGCCTGCTCCCACTGGGTCCCGGTGGGCGCCATGGGGCGGCCCTTGAGGTAGGCGAAAGTGGTCTCGTCCGGGGCCACGAGGCCCGAGCGGGCGCCCGCCTCGATGCTCATGTTGCAGAGGGTCATGCGAGCTTCCATGGACAGGGCCTTGACGGCTGACCCCGTGAACTCGATGACATGGCCCGTGCCACCGGCGGTGCCGATATGGCCGATGAGGCGCAGGGCCAGATCCTTGGCGCCCAGGCCCTCCGGCAGCTTGCCCTCGAAGTGGACACGCATGTTTTTCGAACGGCGCTGAGGCAGGGTCTCAGTGGCCATGACATGCTCCACCTCGCTGGTCCCGATGCCAAAGGCCAGGGCCCCGAAGGCGCCGTGGGTACTGGTGTGGCTGTCGCCGCAGACCACGGTACTGCCCGGCAGCGTGAAGCCCTGCTCAGGTCCGATGACGTGGACGATGCCCTGGCGGTCATCCAGCAGGGGGATGTAGGGAACGGCGAAGGCTTTCACGTTCTCTTCCAGGGCTTCCACCTGCAGGCGACTGGTCTCGTCGGCGATGCCGGCTTCACGGTTGGAAGTGGGCACGTTGTGGTCCGCCACCGAAAGGATGGCCGCGGGCTTGCGGAGGGGTCGCTGGGCCAGGCGCAGGCCCTCGAAGGCCTGGGGGCTCGTGACCTCGTGGACCAGGTGCCGGTCGATGTAGAGCAGACTGGTGCCGTCCTCGCGGGTGGCCACGAGATGGGCCTCCCAGATCTTGTCGTAGAGCGTGCGTGGGCTCATGGCTGCTTCCTCCGGGAGGGCGATGGGTTCTTGGCGAAATCGGTGGCGCGGACCAGCTTCAGGAAGGCCTTGGCCGCGTGGGAGAGGGCCTCCTCCCGGCGGGTGACGATGCGGATGAGCTTCTCGACCTGGAGATCCTTCACGACCACCTCCACGACCTTGCCCTGACGCAGGCTCTCCAGGACGGTCATGCGGGGCAGGATGGCCACGCCGGCCCCCAGGGAGACGAACTCCTGGATGGTGGACAGGGAGCCCAGCTCCATGGTGATCCGCAGGGGCAGTTGGCAGCGGGAGAAAAGGTCCATGATGGCGCTGCGGGTGGGGGTCACGGCGTTGTGGGCCACGAAGGTCTCGTTGGCCAGGTTCTCCAGCTTGATCTCCCGGCGCTTGGCGAAGCGGTGGCCCGGTGGCACCACCAGCACCATGTGATCCCGCAGGATGACCTCGCTCTGCAGTTCCGGGTGCATGGGGTCGTAGGACACGAAGCCGATGTCCAGGCGACGGTCCAGCACTTCCGTGGGGATGCGCTCAGAACTCTGCCGGTAGGCCTGGATGCGGATGGCCGGGTGGGTCTGCTGGTAGGCCAGTAGCACGCCGGGCAGCAGGTATTCGGAGACACTCTCGTTGGCCCCGATGTTGAGGCGGCCCTGCTGCAGTCCCTTGAGGGTGCCGAAGGTGTCACCGATCTGCTTGCGGAGGTCGAGCATGCGCTGGGCCAGGGGCAGGAGGGTCTCCCCGGCGTCCGTGAGGGTGCCCCCCTTGGTGGTGCGGTCCACCAGCACCTCGCCCAGTTCCTCCTCCAGGCGCTTGAGGGCCAGGCTCACCGCCGGCTGCGTCCTATAAAGACGCTCCGCCGCGCGGGAGAAGCTTTTTTCCCGTGCGATGGTGAGAAAGGTTTCCAACTGGCCGAGTTCCAAGATGCCTCCGGATCCAAGATTCTAACGACTTAACTAAAACTAATGGAATCATAAAAATTATTAACTATAATCATGGGTAGGTTCAGGTCATCTTGAATCGATCCGTCCGGCGCATGTCGGACTAGGGAGACCACCACGCCATGGGTGCTCAGCGGATCGCCATCTTCGACACCACTCTCCGCGACGGAGAGCAGTCCCCGGGTTGCAGCATGAACCTGGAAGAGAAGCTGCTGATGGCCCACCAGCTGGAGGCCCTGGAGGTGGACGTCATCGAGGCGGGCTTCCCCGTGGCCTCGGATGATGACTTCGCTGCAGTTCAGGCCATCGCCCGGGAGTGTCGGCGCCCCATCATCGCCGCCCTCTGCCGCGCCATCCCCAAGGACATCGACCGGGCCTGGGAGGCTCTCTCTGGCGCAGCCCGGCCGCGCATCCACACCTTTCTGGCCACATCGGACATCCACCTGGCCTACAAACTGCAGAAGACCCGGGCTGAAGCCCTGGACATGATCCGCGAGGGTGTCAGCCGGGCCAAGTCCTACACCGAGGATGTGGAGTTCTCCGCGGAGGATGCCACCCGCAGCGACTGGGACTTCCTGGTGGAGGTCTGCACCGTGGCCCTGGCCGCCGGAGCCACAGTCCTGAACATCCCCGACACCGTGGGCTACACGGTGCCCGATGAATACGGTCGCCTCATCACCTACCTGCGCGAGAAGGTGCCTGGCATCGAGAAGGCCACCATAAGCGTCCACTGTCACAACGACCTGGGTCTGGCTGCGGCCAACTCCCTGGCCGCCATCAATGCCGGTGCCCGGCAGGTGGAGTGCACCGTGAATGGCATCGGCGAGCGTGCGGGCAATGCGGCCCTCGAAGAGGTGGTCATGGCCCTCTCGGTGCGGCGCGATCAGCTGCCCTACGAGACCGGCATCCGCAAGGAGCTCATCTACCGCACCAGCCAGACCCTGGCCAACATCACGGGGCGGGAGGTGCAGCCCAACAAGGCCATCGTGGGCCGGAACGCCTTCGCCCACGAGAGCGGCATCCACCAGCACGGCATGCTGAGCCACAGCTCCACCTACGAGATCATGACGCCCGAGTCCGTGGGCGTGCGCCGCAGCAGCCTGGTGCTGGGCAAGCACTCGGGCCGCCACGCCCTGGCCAAGCGCTTCGAGGAGCTGGGTTACCCCCTGGACCGGAACGGGCTGGACAAGGCCTACAAGCTCTTCACCAAGCTCAGTGACCAGAAGAAGGAGATCTTCGACGAAGACCTGCTGGCCATCGTGCAGGACGGCATCACCAGCATCCCTGAGATCTACAAACTCAAGACCGTGCAGGCCATGGCCGGTACCGCCATGTTCTCCACGGCCCTGGTCACCCTGGGCACCGAGGCGGGCGAGGTTTCCGAGACGGCCCTGGGCGACGGCCCCGTGAACGCGGTCTTTGCGGCCGTGGACAAGCTGACGGGCCTTTCTGGCCGCCTGCTGGAGTTCCGCATCCACTCTGTGAGCCGCGGCGCCGACGCCGTGGGCGAGGTCTTCGTGCAGGTGGAATTCGACGGCCTGCCCCATGGAGGCAAGGGCGCCAGCACGGACATCGTGGACGCCAGCGTCCGGGCCTACCTGAACGCCGTCAACAAAGCGATCTTCGCTCGGCGTAATGGGAAGCACGCCACTGGCGGCACTCCGAAACCTACGGCCCAGGAAGCGGGGTCCTGATGCAGGCGCGCATCGTCGTTCTTCCCGGTGATGGCGTCGGTCCCGAAGTGACCCGCGAGGCGGTGGCCTGTCTGCGGGCCGTGGCCGAGGGCTTCGGCCACACGTTCACCTTCCAGGATTGCCTCATCGGCGGCGCCGCCGTGGATGCCTGCGGGGATCCCCTGCCGGAAGCCACCCTGGTGGCCTGCAAGGCCGCGGACGCCGTGCTCCTGGGCGCCGTGGGCGGTCCTGCTTGGGACAAGCACCCCCGTGCCCAACGCCCGGAATCGGGCCTGCTGCGCCTGCGCCAGGGCCTGGGTCTCTTCGCCAACCTCCGCCCCGTCAGCGTCCATCCGGCTCTGGAGGATGCCTCCCCCGTCAAGGCTGAGGTGGTACGGGGCACGGACATGATGATCGTCCGGGAACTGTCGGGCGGCCTCTACTTCGGCGAGCCCCGCTCCTACAGCCCCGAGCGGGCCCTGAACACGCTGCCCTATGACCGCACGGAAATCCTCCGCGTGGCCCACGCGGCCTTTGATCTGGCCCGAAATCGTCGCCAGAAGCTGGTCTCCGTGGACAAGGCCAATGTACTTGAGACCTCGCGGCTCTGGCGCGAGGTGGTCACTGAGCTGGGGGCGGAGTACCCCGAGGTGGCCCTCACCCACGCCTACGTGGACAGCTTCGCCATGTCGATTATCGCCCGGCCCCGGGATTTCGATGTGGTGCTCACAGAGAACCTCTTCGGGGACATCCTCAGTGATGAGGCCGCCGTGTTGGCGGGCTCCCTGGGCCTGCTGCCCTCCGCCAGCCTGGGCGGCACCGTGGGCCTCTACGAACCCATCCATGGCTCTGCCCCGGATATCGCCGGCCAGGACAAGGCCAACCCTGTGGGCACCATTCTTTCCGCAGCCATGCTGCTGCGCCACGCGCTGGGTCTCAAGGCGGAGGCGGAGGCCCTGGAGGCCGCCGTGGACCGTACGCTGCATGAGGGCCATGGCACTTCGGACCTCAAGGGCGCCAAGCATGCCCACGGCACGGCCTCCCTGGGCGCCACGATTCGCAAGGCCCTTGTGGCCAAAAAGGTTCTGGACGTGATTCTGCCCAGCTAGGGGCCACGATCGGAACTACCGACCTCGGCCCCGCACCTCAAGGCGGGGCCACCTTTCTACCTGCCAGACTATTGCCGCACCCTCGGAGTCGACCATGGAACAAACCGGAGCACAGATCATCTGGGAATGTCTGCTGAAGATGGGGGTGGACACCGTCTTCGGCTATCCGGGCGGCGCCATCCTGCCCACCTATGACGCCATGACCGGCTACCCCGTCCGCCACGTGCTGGTGCGCCATGAGCAGAGTGCCGTCCACATGGCGGATGGCTACTCCCGGGCCTCCGGTCGCACGGGGGTGGTGGTGGCCACCTCAGGACCCGGCGCCACCAACCTGGTGACGGGCCTGGCCACGGCCATGCTGGACTCCATCCCCCTGGTCGCCATCACGGGGCAGGTGGGCTCGGGCCTGCTGGGCACGGACGCCTTCCAGGAGGTGGACATCACGGGCATCACCCTGCCGGTCACCAAGCACAACTACCTGGTGACCCGGCCCGAGGACATCGCCCCGGCCATTCGCGAGGCCTTCGCCGTGGCCACCAGCGGGCGCCCTGGTCCCGTGCTGGTGGACATCACCAAGGATGCCCAGCAGGGCAAGGCCACCTTCGAGTGGGAGAAGGCGATGCCCACCCGGCATCTGCGCCACATCCCGCCCTTCCCGGCGGCTGCCGAACTCGAGCGCGCCGTGGCCATGATCAACGAGGCCAAGCGGCCGGTGATCCTCGCGGGCCATGGCATCCAGCTCTCCGGGGCCCGGGCCGAAGTGCTCACCCTAGCGGAGCGCGCGGACATCCCCTTTGCCATCACCCTCCTGGGCCTGGGCGCCGTGCCCGCGACCCACCCCCACAGCCTGGGCATGATGGGCATGCACGGCGAAGCCTGGGTGAACCAGGCCATCCAGGAGGCGGACCTGCTCATCGCCCTGGGCATGCGCTTCGACGACCGCGTGACGGGCCGCCTCAAGGCCTACGCGCCGGACGCCAAGAAGATCCACATCGATATCGACTTCAGCGAGTTCAACAAGAACGTCCCCGTGGATGTGGCCCTGGGTGGGGACCTGCTGCAGGTCCTGCGGGCCATCCTGCCCAAGGTCCAGTCCGCCCGCCACACGCCCTGGCTGGAGCGGATCAACAGCTGGCGCGGCGATTCGGCCGTGCGGGACATCAAGAACCTGCCTGATGACGGTCACCTCTACGCCGCCCATGTCATGCACGACCTTTGGAAACTCACCAAGGGCGCTGCGGTGGTGGTCACGGATGTGGGCCAGCACCAGATGTGGGAGGCCCAGTACTATCACCACGATGGTGAACGCAGCCTCATCACCAGCGGCGGCGCCGGCACCATGGGCTTCGCCCTGCCCGCGGCCATCGGCGCCAAGATGGCCTGTCCCGACGCTGAGGTCTGGGTGGTGGCTGGCGACGGCGGCTTCCAGATGACCTTCGCAGAGCTCATGACGGCCGTGCAGGAGGATGTGAAGGTGAACATCGCCATCATCAACAACGGCTTCCTGGGCATGGTCCGCCAGTGGCAGGAGCTGTTCTACGAGAGCCGCTACGCCGCCACGCCCATCCTGTCGCCGGACTTCGTGAAGCTGGCGGAGGCCTTCGGTGTCCACGGCCAGCGCGTCGACAAGCGGGCCGATGTGGCCTCCGCGGTGGCTGCGGCCCGAGCGGCCAAGGGCACCGCCCTGATTGAATTCCGCGTGGAGCAGGAGGACAGCGTCTATCCCATGGTGGCTGCCGGGGCCGCCCTTCACGACATGATCCGACGCCCCTCGCCCAGCCCCCTGGCCGAGACCGGCGCCGACCCGGTTTGATGGAGAAGCCCATGACTCATGTGCTAGTGGTCTATACCGACGATGAGCCCGGCGTCCTCACCCGGGTGGCCTCCCTGTTCCGGCGGCGGGGCTTCAACATCCACTCCCTCACGGTGGGCCCCACGGAGCGCCCCAGCGTGTCGCGCATGACCGTGGTGGTGGATACCGACGCGAACACCGCGCGCCGGGCTGTGGAGCACCTGCGCAAGCTGGTGAACGTCCTTGAGGTCCAGCAGCTGGGCCAGCATGCCAAGGTGGTTCGGGATCTGGCCCTCATCCGGGTCTCGGCCAACGCCACCCAGCGCTCGGAGGTGCTCCAGCTCGTGCAGGTCTTCCGCTCCAATGTGGTGGATATCGCTGAGGACAGCCTCGTCATCGAGTGCACCGGCAGCCTCGGCAAGATCGAGGCGCTGGTGGACACCCTCCGCCCCTTCGGCATCCTGGAGATGGGGCGCACCGGCGCCGTCGCCATGACGCGCGGCCTCCGCACCGACCCCTCCCTCGTCTCCTCCTCCGAGCCTGTCCGGGCGGAGTCATCCCAGAGCATGTCCGTCTAAGCCTTCCGCTCACCCTTCCGCCCCGACTCGATAAGGAGCCCACCATGGCCATCATCCACTACGAAGCCGACCTCGGTCTCATCCGCGCCCGCAAAGTCGCCATCCTCGGCTACGGCTCCCAGGGCCACGCCCACGCCCTGAACCTCAAGGACAGTGGCGTGCAGGTCCGCGTGGGTCTGCCTGCGGGTTCCGCCTCCCGCGCCAAGGCCGAGGCCGCGGGCCTCGTGGTGAACACCCCCGCCGAGGCCTCCGCCTGGGCTGACGTCATCATGGTCCTCACGCCGGATACGGGGCAGGGGGCTCTCTACCGGGAAGCCATCGCGCCGAACCTGACCCCCGGCAAGACCCTGATGTTCGCCCACGGCTTCAACATCCGTTATGGCTGGATCGAGCCCCCCACCGGCGTCGACGTGAGCCTGGTGGCCCCCAAGAGCCCCGGCCACCGCGTCCGCGAGGTCTTCGTGGAGGGTGGTGGCACGCCGGGCCTCGTGGCCATCCACCAGGACGCCAGCGGGCAGGCCAAGGCCATCGCCCTCTCCTACGCGGCGGCCATCGGCCTCACGCGCGCCGGCGTGCTGGAGACCACCTTCGCGGAAGAGACAGAGACCGACCTCTTCGGCGAGAAGGCTGTGCTCTGCGGCGGCGCCAGCGCCCTGGTGAAGGCCGGCTTCGAGACCCTTGTCGAAGCGGGCTACCAGCCTGAGATCGCCTACTTCGAGTGCCTCCACGAACTGAAGCTCATCGTGGATCTCATGTATCGCGGTGGCCTCAGCTACATGCGCTACAGCATCAGCGACACGGCGGAATACGGCGACTACACCGGCGGCCCCCGCCTCGTGACCGCCGAGACCAAGGCCGAGATGAAGAAGATCCTGGAAGAGATCCAGGACGGCCGTTACGCCAACGCCTGGATGGAAGAGAACCGCACGGGCCGCACCTGGTTCGAAGCCCAGCGCGCCGCCGATCACGACCACCCCATCGAAGTGGTGGGCCGCAAGCTGCGCGCCATGATGCCCTTCCTCGACGCCGCCGAAGCCCCTGCGCCTGTCAAGAAGGGCTGAGTCTCCCCAACGAAAGATAAAATTCACCACCAAGGCACCAAGGCACCAAGAACAGCTTTTCTTTCTTGGTGCCTTGGCGTCTTGGTGGTGATCAGTTCTGCTTTTCTTCTCAACATCAACAAAAACGGGAAAGAGTTGCCTACCCACAGGTAAAGAAGACTGATCCACAAAAATGTTGTTTGAGTCCACAATGGAGGGTGGTACGGATTCCTTTCCCGTACCTGGGAGCCATGCATGTCCGAGTCCTTTTTCAAGACCGCGACCGCGCCCACCCTCCAGGGTTGGCAGGCTCCAGGTTCCTTGGATTTCCAGGCGGCATTCCTGAAGGCTGGGGGCTGGGCGCTGCCCCGCACCGAGGCCTTCCCGGACGCCGCCCGCCTGCGGGAGCGCCTGCAGGAGCTGAAGGCCTCCATGCGCGAAGGCGCCAAGATCGGGCTGGATCTGCGCGGCCTGCGCGAGGGTGCCGATGGCGTCGTGGCCGCCGCCCGCGAGGCGGGCGTGGCCTTCCTGCTGCACACGGCCGAACTGCCGCCCTCTCTGGTCATGCTGCGCCACGCGAATCTGCCGCGCCTGGTGGTTGTTCAGAATGCTGAGGAAGCCGCCCAGGCCAAGGCCAATGGCGCTTCCGCCTTCCTGGCCCGCCCCGGCATCGTTGCGGCGCTGCAGTATCTTGGCCTGCCGGTCGTGGCCACTGCCGAAACGGACGCCGAAGCCCGTCAGGCCATGGCTGATGGCGCCATCGGCCTCCAGCCCAGCAACCCTTCGCTCCTCGATTCCAGCCCCCTGGCGGCCTTCCGCACGCGGCTCATGGCGGGCCTGGACTCCATGGCCCAGACCTTCATCCGCCGGGGCGCCTGCACCCTGCCGCGGCTGCGCATCCGCAACCTGGACCTGGCCTATCCCATTCAGCAGGGCGGGATGGGCGTAGGTGTGTCCTGGGAGGGTCTGGCGGGCGCTGTGGCCAGCACCGGCTGCGTGGGTCTGGTCTCCGCCATCGGCACCGGCTATCACAGTTCGGCCGATCCCAAGATGCGCCTGGGCCGTCCTGACGGCACCGAATCCCTGAACCCCCCCAAGGCACTGGAGTGGATCATCCGCGCTGCCCGGGAGCGGTCCGAAGGACGCGGTGCCGTGGGTGTGAACATCCTTTGTGCCATTGAGGGCTATGAGGCCGCCGTGCGGGCCTCCTTGGCCGGGGGCGCGCAGATGATCGTGTCGGGCGCTGGGCTGCCCCTGGCGCTGCCGGGCTATGTGGGCGATGCGGATGTGGCGCTGGTGCCCATCGTCTCCTCGGGCCGGGCGCTGAACGTCATCTGCAAGCAGTGGTCAAGGAAGTACAACCGCCTGCCGGATACCGTGGTGCTGGAAGGTCCCGAAAGCGGCGGCCACCAGGGCTTCAGCCACGATGGCTGTCTGGATCCGGCCCACACGCTGGAGAACATCCTCCCCGAGGTGCTGGCGGAGCGCGACAAGTGGGGTGACTTCCCGGTGCTGGTGGCCGGCGGTGTCTGGGACCACGCAGACATTCAGCGCTTCCTCACCCTGGGCGCGGGCGGCGTCCAGATGGGCACGCGCTTCATCGGCACCTTCGAGTGCGACGCCTCGCCCATCTTCAAAGAGGTCATCCTCCGAGCGAAGGCCGAGGACATTGGCCTCATGAAGTCCCCGGTGGGTCTGCCCGCCCGGGGCGTCCGCACCAGCCTCCAGCGCCACATAGAGGCCGGTACCGCCCCCCAGATCCGCTGCGTGAGCAACTGCCTGTCCCCCTGCGGCCACGGCAAGGGTGCCATGGCCGTGGGCTACTGCATCGCCGACCGGCTGGCCGACGCCATGCAGGGCAACGAGGAAAGCGGGCTCTTCTTCACGGGCAGCAATGGCGCCAAACTGCGCGACCTCATCAGCGTGCGGGACCTCATCGAGGAACTGACCCAGGATCCGGGCTTGCAGCGGTTATACGCGTAGGTTCCGGCCAGAGGGATGTCTACCTCTCAGCGCTGTGTGCTGAGAGGTAGAAAAGCTTTAGCTGGCGTTGGGGTGCCTCGCCAGGAGTTGGCGGAGCATGGGGTTGCGCTTGACGGTGTCCTGGCGCTGCAGATGGGCGATGAGCTGGGGTGGGGCGGCGCTCCAGCGGGCGATGTTCTGGATGAGCAGGGTGGAGGTGTAGGTGCGGCGGCAGAGGATCGACGTGGTGTGGCCGTCGATGGTGAGGCCCACCAGGGTGGCCAGGCAGCGACCCTCGGTCTGGAGAATCAGTTCGGCCCGCTCCTCGCCCTGGCGTTGGGTGAAGCTCATGCGGAGGAGATCCCGGGCCATGCTGCGAACCTGCTCTGGGGCCTCTCGGGAGATGGCCACGAGGTACTGCTCCTGGAGCCGCTTGGGGGACCAGAGGCGCCGGTAGATGGCCTGGGGCAGCAGGGGGTTCTGGAGCAGGGCCCGCCGGACCCCCGCGTCGCTGGTGAAGGCTGGACGGGCGCAGAGCGCTTCCAGGCCCGCACTGGTGCGGTGGTGGGTGGCCACGAGGCGGGCCTGAAGCAGGCCCATGCGTGGGTTCTCCAGGAGGGCCCGGATCACCTCGGCCGTGGGGTCGTAGCACCAGGCGCTGAGCTGGGGGTCCTGGGCCAGCCGGGCCATGGTCATCCGGGAGTCCACCGGCTGGGCGTGCAGCTGCTGCTCGAAGAGCTGCCGGTGGGTGGCGGAGTAGAGGGAGGCCTGGTCCTCAGGCGAGTCGGCGGCGGGGTCGGGGCTCGCATCCTCAGCCACCGCTCCCTCCACGGCCGGGTTCTCCCCGGGAGTCGGCACTTCCGTGGGCAGGGCTTGGGCAGGGAGCTCTGGACCGGCTTGGCTGGCGGATTCCTTGGAGGCCTCTTCAGGCTCAACGGCCCCCAGTCGCACCAGCTCTAGGACCATTCGGCGGGTGTACCCCTCGTCCACGTTTAGCATGGCCGCAAGGCTGGGCAGGTCCAGGCAGCCATCCAGGCGGGAGAGGAGGTAACCCTGTCGGGAATCGAGGGGCAGGGCGAGGGGGTCCAGGTCCGCCCGGGGACAGGGCCTCCAGGTCATGGGACGAGTCTAAGTCAGGCGGCCCACCCGTGCCGGTTTCTTATTCCTCAACCTTGCCTTTGAGCCAGGCCTTGCTACGCAGGCGCTCCACGCTGATCTCCGGGAACAGCTCCAGGGGGCTCTTGCCCTCCAGGCCCAGGCGGGGCACGGCGGCGCAGGTGAAGCCCAGACGGGCACCCTCCTGGAGGCGCAGGGGCAGTTGGGCCACGGGGCGCACCTCGCCCGTGAGACCCACCTCGCCCATGAAGAGGCACTTCTCCGCCAGGAGTCGGCCGCTACCGCTGCTGCAGAGGGCGGCGATGACGGCCAAGTCCGCCGCCGGATCCTCGATCTCCAGGCCGCCAGCCACGTTCAGGTACACATCCCGGTCATGAAGTTGGACGCCGCCCCGGCGCTCGGCCACTGCGCAGAGCATGGCCAGCCGCTGGCCATCGATGCCCAGGGCCGTGCGGCGGGGGATGCCCAGGCCCGCCGAGGCCACCAGGGCCTGGATCTCCACCACCATGGGCCGGGTGCCGCTGAGGACCACGGTGGCGGCGCAGCCCGGCCGGGGCTCTGCGTCCAGGAAGAAGGGGTTGCCTTCGGCGGCCACCAGGCCCCGCTCGGTCATGGCGAAGACGCCCAGCTCGAAGGCGGCTCCAAAGCGGTTCTTGAGGGCGCGCAGGAGGCGGTGGTGGTGGTGGCGATCGCCCTCGAAGGCCAGCACCGTGTCCACCAGGTGTTCGAGCACCTTGGGGCCCGCGAGGCTCCCGTCCTTGGTGACATGGCCGACCAGCACCAGGGGGGTGCCCGTGGTCTTGGCCCAGCGGGTGAGCAGGGCCGCGCAGCCGCGCACCTGGCTCACGCTGCCGGCGCTGCTTTCGAAATCAGGATCGAAGAGGGTCTGGATGCTGTCCACCAGGAGGAGGTCAGGCTTCATGCGCTCGGCCTCCTCGAGGATCCTGCGCACATCAGTTTCGGCCAGCAGGTGGATGCCGGGGTTCTCTGCGCCCAGGCGCTGGGCCCGCAGCTTGATCTGGCGCTCGCTCTCCTCGCCGCTGGCGTAGAGCACCCGGCCCGTGGTGGTGGCCGCCCACTGCAGCAGGAGGGTGGACTTGCCGATGCCGGGCTCGCCGCCCAGCAGGGCCACCATGCCTGGCACCACGCCACCGCCCAGCACCCGATCCAGCTCGGCGATGCCGGTGGGCTGGCGTTGGGCGTCGGTGACGATGACATCAGGCAGGGCCACGGGCCCCGTGTAGTGGCTCTGGGCATAGGCGGAGCCAGCCCGCTGGAGATCGCGCTTCAGGGTGCCGCGCACCTCCTGGACCGAATCCCAGGCGCCGCATCCCGTGCACTTGCCCATGGCCTTGGGATGGCGAGCGCCACAGGCTGTGCACTCGTACAGCGGGCTGCCTTTTGCCATCAGGCAGTGAGTGCCTTGTGCACGAAGGCCACGATGTCGTCGGTGTTGGTGCCGGGCTGGAAGATCTCCCGGATGCCCACGGCTTTGAGGCCAGGGATATCCTCGTCGGGGATGATGCCCCCGGCGAAGACCAGGACGTCATCGGCCCCTTGCTCTTTGAGCAGGCGCATGACCTCGGGGAAGATCTGGTTGTGGGCGCCGCTGAGGATGCTCATGCCGAGTACCCGGGCGTCCTCCTGCACCACGGCAGCCACGATCTGCTTGGCCGTCTGGCGGAGGCCGGTGTAGATGACTTCCATGCCTGAATCGCGCAGGGCTCGGGCTACGACTTTGGCGCCGCGGTCATGGCCGTCGAGGCCGGGCTTTGCGATGACGACACGGATGGGCGCTTCGTTCATATAAGCTCCTCGGTGATTACCAATTCTCAGTCTGTCTCAAGGCTTCGTAAAGCCCTATTGCTGCTGCCTGGGCTTGATTTAGGCTTCGATGGTGGTCCCCCAGCATGGGGATGCGAACCAAGTTGCTTGCATGGGTGCTGAGCAAGTCTTCGGGCAGGCCGGCGGTCTCGCGACCAAAAACAAGACCATCCCCATAGGCCCAGTCCACTTGCGTGTGACGGCGCGAACCCTTGGTCGTGAAAAACCAGAGTCGCATATCAGGATTGCGAGTTAAAAAATCGGCCCAGTCCTCGTAGTGGGTGGGATCCAGCTTCTCCCAATAATCCAGGCCTGCCCGACGCAGGTAGTAGTCCGTGGTCTCGAAGCCCAGGGGGTGGATCAGATGAAGCTTCGCCCCGTTGTTCACGCAGAGGCGACCGATGCTCCCGGTATTCTGGGGGATCTCAGGTTGATGCAGAATGATGTTGAACATGTGGTGGGGGGTCCAGAAATGAGCGATTGCCTGTTCTGCAAGATCGCACGAAAGGAGATCCCTTCGGCCATCGTGTATGAAGACGATACCCTGGTCGCCTTCAAAGATATCTCGCCCCAGGCTCCAGTCCACATATTGATCATCCCCAAGGCCCACTGCGAGGGGCTGGGGGATCTGAATCCAGAGACTGCCGCCGCCGCCGCACGGGTGACCCAGGTGGCCTCCCGGATCGCCGCTGACCACGGCGTCGAGGCCAGCGGCTGGCGCCTGCTCAGCAACTGCGGGCCTGATTCAGGCCAGACCGTGTACCACCTGCACTTCCACCTGCTGGGTGGGAAGCCGCTCGGCGGACGGCTCTGCCTCTAGCTAAGCCTTGCTCTTCATGAAATCGCCGAGGGCCTTGTCCTCGCTCATGATGTGCTTCACCAGCCAACCTTCCAGAAAGTCGAAGACCGCGCCCGTGAGCAGGGCCTTGCCCGCGTGGTAGTCCGTGACGAGGGCGGATACCTGCTGCACCAGGTCTGCGTGGGCGGCCAGGTGCCCAGGGGCAGCCGGGTAGCCGTGCTTCAGCATCATGGCCTCCTCGGTCTTGAAGTGGCTCTCGGTGTAGTCCTTGAGGAACACGAGGATCTGCCCGATCTCCTCCTTGCCCTTGCCCATCTTCATGGCCGCGTGAAGCCGGTTCAGGGCTTCCACCAGGGAGCGGTGCTCGCGATCGATCTGGTCGTGACCGACTTCCAGCGAGGAACGCCATTGCATGTAGGCCAACTCAAACCTCCCGGACCCCACTAACAGGGCAACTACCTGCTTCATCGGAACCTCCCACGCGGTCTGGAGCCTGGGAGGGGAAGCTGTGACCCGGATCATAAAAAACAGATATTTAGGTATTTTACTGGTTTTTCCCCAGGCTTTCGAAGTGTCGCCTTGCCGATGGTTTTCAGGCAGCCGTGGTCCACCGAGGCTGGATATGCCGTGAAATATTCGCTTGGCATTCTGCTCGACGGCGCTGAATGCCCGTCTCATATGGGAACCCGTCGATGTTTGCCCTGAAGGATGAAGGCCAGGCGTTTCGCTTTTCTTTTCGGCTTGTGGGGATTTGGCGCCTACCTAGACTTTGAAGTGGTTCTCAGTGGAGAAAAGTGGATTGAAGTGGGTGAAAGTGGTCTCACTTCGCGATCGGCTCTTTGCGAAGAAACCTTTTGAAAGGCAAGCCGGTGCTGCGACTTCGCGGTAATTCGCCGGCCACGGTGGACGAGAAGGGACGCCTCAAGCTCCCCTCATCCTTCAAGGCTGAGCTCGAATCCTTCGCCCAGGGCGAGGGGGGCGGAGCTCTGAAGCACTACCTCACTTCGCTGGATGGCCGCTCCGCCCGTCTCTACCCCATGCCCATCTGGGAGGCCATCGAAGCCCGCCTGGCGGCCCTGCCTTCCACCAGCCCCGCCAAGCGCAAGTTCCTGGAGACCACCGCCTACTTCGGCAGCGAGGTGGAGCCCGACGCCCAGGGCCGGTTTGTCATCTCCCCCATCCTGCGCGAAGCCGCCCAGCTGACGGGCGAAGTGGCCGTACTGGGCCAGATGGACCACCTGGCTCTGTGGAACAAGGCCGGCTTCCAGCGCCGTCTGGCGGCGGAGCCTCTGGGCGCCGACGACCTCGCTCAGCTCGCGGACTTGGGGATCTGATGATGACGACCCCCGCTCCCATCCATGTTCCTGTGCTCCTTCAGGAAGTGCTGGCCAACCTCGTGCTGCCCCCGGCAGCCCGGGTGCTGGACCTCACCCTGGGCCTGGGCGGCCACGCCGAGGCGCTGCTGGCCACCGCCGATGCAGAGACCCGTTACCTGGGCGTGGACCGGGATCCCGATGCCCGCGCCATCGCTCGCGAGCGTCTGGGCGCCGACGCCCGGCTCAGCGTCCTGGCCTGCGCCTATGAGGATGTCTGGGAGGATCCCCACTTCCTGGGCTGGCAGGCGGCCCAGGCCCCCCAAGGCTTCGACGCCATCCTGGCGGACCTGGGCGTCTCCACCCTGCAACTGCGCACCCCGGAGCGGGGCTTCAGCTTCCGGGATTCGGGCCCCCTGGATATGCGCATGGATCCTGAGCACGGCCTTTCGGCCCGGGCCTGGATCGCCGAGCAGACCGATGAAAGCCTGGCGGATGCCATCTACCAGTACGGCGAGGAGCGGGCCAGCCGCCCCATCGCCCGGGCCATCCTGCGGGCCTTGCACGAGGGCCGCCTGGACACCACTCACGACCTAGCCCGGGCCGTCTACACCGTGATCCCCCGCGAGCCTGCCAAGCGCAAGGGGCACAGCGATCCAGCCACCCGCACCTTCCAGGCCATCCGCATCGCCGTGAACGGCGAGCTGGACCGCCTGGCCGCCGCCCTGGAAGCCGCCGTGGGCCACCTTCGCATCGGCGGACGCCTGGCGGTGATCAGTTTCCACAGCCTGGAGGACCGCATCGTCAAGCAGACCCTGCGCCGCCTCGCGGGTATCTACGACGGACCCGGACGCACGGCCCCCATGGTCCTGCCCAAGGTCGTCAAGTTGATCCACTCCGGTGGCATCGCGCCCAGCGAGGCCGAAGCCGCCGCCAATCCTCCTTCACGGTCCGCCCGCCTCCGCGTGGCGGAACGGCTTCTCTGAGAACGGGGTCTCCCATGGTTGACGGAACGCTTTCGGGCTCCTCCTTTCCCACCCGCCGGGTGGAAAGCGAGGGCATCCTGCGCCTGCTCCTCCTGGTGCTGGCCCTGGCCATGCCCCTGGCCACCCTGGCCTACCTCAAGATCCAGAGCACCCGCATGAGCTACGCCATGGGTGAGATCAAAGAGCGCATCCACCAGGAGGAAGAACTGCAGCGCAAGCTCCTGCTGGAGCGCAGCCGCTTCCAGCGCGACGAGGAAGTTCAGGTCTATGCCACGAAGGTGGGCCTCGAACCCCGCAAGCAGGGTCTCCTCATCCGCCGCGCCTTCACCCCCGAGGACCAGCGCATCGCCAAGCTCAGGCCGGTCACGTCGGAGGGTCTGTAGACCAGGGTCTGGAATCCAGAGTCTGGGGTCGGGGGGCCGCTCGGGTTTGGCGGCCCTTTCCCGTTTAGGGCGATCTGATTATCGGCCACCCTCAGCCTAAAGAACAGATGCCTCTGCTCGGGCAACTCCGAGGTCTTTAACCATTTAGGCACAAGTGGACAGGATGTGTCGCATCCATGACGCGATGTTTTGGCGTGGAGGTGTGCCATGCCGAGATATGACATCCAGTTCCAGAAGGGCCTTTCCCTGCGGGAGTTCATGGCCCGATACGGG
>Ga0118677_10005135_pt1 | contig 23185 bp, 20 predicted proteins | sample AliMusrvi5mmetaG_FD_86154 | JGI IMG/M metagenome (GOLD analysis project Ga0118677, IMG submission 86154)
CGAGCCTACGGCTTCGTTGACTTCCAGTATTTCGTTCTCAAGATCCTTGATGCCACCGGCGCTCTGCCACCGCTATCCCAGGTGCCCAAAGTCACTCACCCACACTCGTGAAGAAAGAACCGTCTATCATACCAATCCGACAAACGCGAACTCCCGGCCCTATTCCGTATCTGGCACGATCACTTACACCGGCAGTCTCACGGGACCGGTCCGAATGATTGCGGTGACCTCCTCGAATTCATGGGTCGGCTGCATGGCAACCATGACCAACCTCGGCGCCTACACGAATAACAAAGTGGCGAGTGGCACGAGTTACTGGTTCAAGGCCTACCGGGACTGCAATTCAAACAAGGTCCGGGACTACGGCGAACCCTGGGGCATCTACAGCAACGTCTCGCTTCTGGTGACGAACAACCGGACCGGAATCAACATTGCCCTGACCGAGGACAATGACGAAGATGACGACGGCCTGCCCGATTGGTGGGAGTTGCAGTATTTCGGTAACATCTGGACTCAGAATGGCACCGACGATAACGATGGCGACGGGTTGTCAAACTCCACTGAGTTGAGCCTGGGTACGAACCCCGCCAATCCAGATACGGATAACGATCGTCTGACCGACTACGATGAGATCTACATTTACGGTACTTCGCCAACGAATTCTGACACAGACTGCGATAACATGGGCGACGGGACCGAGGTGGATAACGGCATGAGCCCAACGAATGCTAACGTGTACGCATCGTTGCCGTTCTTCGAGAGTTTCGATGTGCTCCAGTACACGAACCTCTGCGCGGCGAACTGCACCAATTTCGGGTCCTCGGTTGCGATCTGGAGCAATACATTGCTGGTGGGCTCACCAGGAACTGTGGACGCAGCGAATGGGCGGATCACGTTCTTCGAATGGGATGGTTCAAACTGGCTTTGCGCCACGAACATTCTGGCGCCGTCGGGTGCCACCAATTTCGGCATTTCCGTTGCGTTGGACGGCGATCGGGCTCTCGTGGGTGCCGACCAAGCCTTCGGGACAGGCCGGGCCTATGTGTTCAAGAAGCAACAAGGAATCTGGACGAGCGAGGCTGTGCTTTCCAACAGCGACGGAAATGCCGGTGCGGAGTTTGGCCATGCACTCGCGATCAACGGTTCGAACATCGTTGTGGGGGCATGGAAGCAGTCCAATTACGGCGGAGCCTATTTCTACTCGTTCAATGGAAGTGTCTGGACCCAAACGTGGTCCACGAGTGAATCATCGGGTCCGTATTACTTCTCTGGCTTCGGATGCTCGGTAGCAGTTGACGGCAATAGAGCCCTTATCGGCGCTCTCGGCAATGTTTGGGTGCCCGTGCCTGGACGAGTCTATTACTATGAACGACAGCAGAACGGCATCTGGCAACGCAACCAGACAATCTATGCCTCGGATTCGAGTTCCTGGTACGGTTATGGCAATGCACTGTGCATTTCAAGTAATACGTTGATCGTCGGTTCAAGTTGTCACGATTCGAGTGCCGATTACCCCAACGATAACTATGGGACGGCATACGTCTACACGTTCAGCGGAAACAACTGGACCAATGAACAAATGCTCGAAGCGAAGGACAAAGCAAACGGCAACCAGTTCGGCGTGTCGGTCGCGATGGCGAACGGCAGGATTCTCATAGGTTCGCACGGCAGTGATTGTAGGGGGGCAGATTCTGGTTGTGCGTATATCTTCGAGAACAAGGATAGCAGTTGGAAGCAAACAGGCCAGATCATTCCAAGCAGTACGGGCGCGGGTACGACTTTTGGGTATTCGGTGTCCGCCTGTGGTGACCGATGCGCCATCGGCGCACGCGGAACCCAGTGGCCCCTTAGCACGGGCAGCACATACGTTCTCTCACCGAGTAACGCCGTGGCAAGTGGTAACTTTGAGGAGGGAGCGTTGCTTTCGGACAAGGACGGCTGGTGCGTATACCCATCGGAGCTGGCATCATTGCAGAGTGGTGTTCGGCGCGATGGATCCGGATCGCTTGAATTGAGCGAGACCTATGGGGTTACAAAAGGGTACCGGCTATTTGCTGCACACGGCGCAACGAGCATCTGGGTTGACTGTTGGGCAAAACTCAACCCGACGAATTGCGCCCTTCTTGTAGAACACCCCGACATCAACTCCTACCCGGCTTGGCAGGCTTCTGTGTACGCGGTGAATGGCACCGGGCATTTGCTCGCCTATGACGGCGATTCTGGAGGCACTTGGAAAACAGCCACGAACTTTGCAGTGTCGGCTACCTGTTTTCACCGCTACACGGCCGAGCAGAATTATGTGGACAAGACATGGCAACTTTATCTCGACGGAACGAACGTATTCGGGGTCATGGGCTTCAATAATAAGAACATCGTGGAGTTTTCGCGGTTTTCTTTCAGGGGGCAGTGGAGGTCTCTTTCCTACTTGGATTCATTGTCGATCAGCACTAATCAACCGTCATTCTGAGAACCGCCATACACTTGTTAAGGAGGCTCGCACCATGAAATCTCTATCCCAGTGGAAAGTGCAGGCGCTAAGTATTCTTGCCGTGTTTCTTTGCCTAACGAAGACCGCGCAGTGTGCCGCAGAACAAACACCGGGAGAGGAAGCCGTTGACTTGCCTCTGCCAGTTGATCGCGTTCAGGTGAAAGAAGGCGCAGAAAGTGTCGCAACGTTCTCCGGCAAGGAGTTCGCGCTCGGGGCGGCAACCGGGGAGCCCGCGCTTCCGACTTATTGCCTGAAAGTGCTGCTCCCGCCGAACGCAGATCTCAAGAGCATCCGGGTGACTATCGTGTGCAGCGGATTTGAAGACATCCCCGGGCAACTCGATATGCTTCCCATGCCCGCAGCAATGTCCAGGGGGAAAGCGATCCAACCTGCGGGCCTCGTCCTGGTGAACGGCCGGTCGGCCGTTGCCTATGCTCGGGATGCGTTCAGGCCGGAATCGCCGTTGGGTCTGGTATTGCCTGGGCAGATGAGGGAATGGCGGTTCGTCGAGGTGGAAGTCCACCCCTATCAGTACAATCCTGTGAGCAAGTCTCTGCGGAAGCTCGCAAGCGGAAGTCTGCATGTGGGATTCAGGCGGACCGCTGAAGGCAGAAGCGTCCGGTCGAGGTCGCAGGAAATGGCGCTACTATGCGAGAGTCGTATTCGGCAGTCCGTGGTCAACTTCTCGGCCTTCTCATCGGAATACAAGAGTATCCAGGCGGAAAAACGATAGGGGCAGTGGAGGGGAAAGCAATGAAGATGTTCGCCAAATATGTTTTCATTATCGCGATTGGAACGGGTTTGACTTCATCGGCTGTGCTGGCCGAAGGCCCAGGCTACGTGATCATTACGACGACGAGTATCGTTCAACAGTCCACGCAACTGACCAATTACGTTGCGCATAAGCGTGCGATGGGTTTCGAGGTGACCGTGGTCAGCAACACAGCAACCACGCTTGGTGGTTGGGGCGGCGGGATTGGCAACGCGGCCGCGGAGAACATCCGCGCTTGGTTGCAGGGCCATCGCACGAACGCCCAAGCCGAGATCGTAATCGATTACGCCTTACTCCTCGGCAATCCAAATCCAACAAATGGCGATGTGCCGATGAAACTATGTTACCCGCGTTCGACGAACGAGGACGTTCCAACGGATTTCTATTATGCCGACCTTGTAGGGAACTGGGACATCAACAGCAATGGCTTCTATGGGGAATACGCTGACTACACGAATACCTGCGGTCCGAACCGTCACTATGAAGTGGCCGTCGGGCGCATCCCGTTCTATGGATCGATTCAGGATTTGGACGGTATTCAGAGAAAGATCATCCAATATGAGGCAGATTCACTCACCAACTCTAGTTGGCGGAAGGACGCATTGCTGCTTATGCCTAATCAAGACTACAGTACATGGGGGTATAGTGTAGGTCCGATAGCCGAGAGCCAAGTCTTCACGCCCGAGGGGTGGACCTATACATCCTTGTATAACTTTTTTAATGAGTCGGCGACGCTTGGTGCATGGACTAATCGACCGCATGGTGTTGTTATGTCGTGGGGCCATGGCAATAATGATGATCCGATTGGGACGGTATCGTGTGGCTATGATGGCTTGCTTTACTTGGTGTGCTACTTGAGTTTGGCCGTGGTAAATGAACTGGATGATTCACGGCCAGCGCACGTCTTTCTATGCGGATGCCAGCAGGCGCACCCCGAAACCACAAACAATCTCGCCTACGCATTGTTAAAGAGGGGTGCGATTACAGCGATTGGGGCCACTCGGGAGAGTTATTGTATTAACAATACCTTTGCGCAATACGAGGCCATATGGTTTGCGCACGGACAGAATCCCCGAATAATGCATGATTACGTGCAGTGTCTTGTGCGAGATGGCATGCCTTCCGGTAACGCACTCTATTCTTTGAAGGATGAGTATGCTCCGTCCTCGGACTACGGGCTCAACACGTGGGCGAATTACCTGGACTACAATCTCTACGGTTGTCCTGCGGTTAGTGTACTCTGTCCCTTTTCCGGAGCGTCATGGTCGTTTTGAGGTTACCAGGTTGGTAGTGCGGGGTGCAGCGAGACGAGACTGAGGAAGGAAGAGGCTAATGATACCCCTTGATAGATCGACTGCGGGCCTTGGATACAGCCGTTGGAAAGCATTTGGCGTGGCAACTGCGCTCTTCTTCGTGTGTGTGGCTTGCAGGTCCGTCTGTGCCGGAGAAGGAACCGTCCACTATGTTTCAGCGAATGGCCTTCACGTGTCCCCCTTCACGAATTGGCCCTGCGCCGCAACAAACATAGCGGATGCGCTAACCGTGGCTTCTGAGGGAGATACGGTCTGGGTCAGCAATGGGGTCTACACGGTCATTCCCCAACTGGTCGTTACTCAGGCGGTCTGCCTGCTGGGTGTCAACGGTTCGGGCACCACAGTCGTGGATGGCGCTGGTTCCAATCGATGCATTTGCATCAATAACGCCGGTGCGGTCGTGCGGGGGTTTACGTTTCGCAATGGACGGGCATCGGGGGTGGAACCCTATGGCGGGGGGGTCTTGTGTTGGTACGGCACAGTGAAGGAGTGTGTGATTGAACAAAACGTGGCGGAAGGAAATGAGGCCGACTGGACTGGTTCTGGCGGCGGTGTCGTAGTCGTGGGAGGATTGGTGGATTCCTGCATTGTGCGAAGCAATCAATGTCTTCACTACGGGGACGGGGGGGGGGCCTGGGTCGGCTATAACGGGACAATTGCCAATTCGCTCATTCAAGCGAATGCCGGTCACGACAACGGCGGTCTGCTTATCGGTTCCGGATCAACGGCAAGGTGTTGCCGTGTCATCGGCAACTTTGCGTCCTATGGCGGCGGGGGTGTTGGTATGTATAAGGATGCGGTTATCGAGAACTGCATCATCGTGAGCAATCGAGCAGCCTTCTACGATGGAGGCATTGAAGCGGTTGTTGACGGGCAGTCGTCAGGTGCAACGACAGGGATTCGCATCAGAAACACGACGGTGTGCGATAACAGCGCGCTGCAGTGCGGGGGACTAGCGATAACCGGATACGGGACTGGCAGAGTGGATGTCGTTAACTGTATCGTATACGCCAATCAGGGCGGGAATTACTCCAATTGGAATCCAGTTTGGAGTTACGCTTACACCTGCACCACTCCGTTGATTTCCGGAGTTGGCAACATCACGAATGCCCCGCAGTTCGCAGACGCGGCCGCCGGCGACTACCATCTGTCTCTCGGTTCGCCTTGTATCGACGCCGGTACTGCGATCAGCGCTCCAGACCGCGACCTGGAAGGAGTGCCGCGCCCCTTGGATGGCAACGGCGACGGCGTCGCAGCCGTGGATATGGGGGCATACGAGTTTTTGGACTGGGCAACCAACACCCACTATGTATCGCATTCGGGAACCCATCAGTGGCCCTATACCAACTGGATCACGGCTGCGACCGACATTCAGTCGGCAATCGATGCGGCATCCGGCGGGGAGACCGTGTTGGTGGCGGATGGCGTCTTTGCGGTCTCGTCGGAGATCATGGTCGACACGAACCTGGTCGTTCGGAGCGTGAACGGCGCGTCCGGGACCTCGGTCGATGGCGGACGGGCAACGCGGTGTTTCCGACTATCGTCGAACGCGGGATGCGTTCTGCAGGGATTCACGATCACCAACGGTGTTGCGCCCAATGACTGGGGCGGCGGCGTGTGGATGGGAGCGAGCAATGCGCTCAGGGACTGCACGATTGCTGTGTGCACGGCGAGAGGTGGGGGCGGCGTTTATGCAAATTTCAGCACGGTTTCCAACTGCACATTTGTTGGCAATGCGGCAACTCTTGCGGGCGGCGGACTGTGTTGCGAGGCTGGCAGTGTCGTCGATTGCGTCCTGTCCAGTAACACTGCCTCCATCGGGGGTGGCGCGAGCTGTGGCGCGGTTACGAACATAAGCGGTGTGACCAACATCGTCCCGATGCTCGTTGGGCTTACGAATGCAGTAGGGCAGGTGAACTTCCTAGGGCAGGCCCTGACAAATCTGCTCTCTCGACTGGGGCCAGCGCCGACCGGAATGGTAAGAGGAGCGACGCCAATCGTGAAGGACATCGTTCGTGCGAACCAGGCGCTACAGATGAGCACTCCACCTTTAGTTAGCATCCTGCGTTGCACTGTGGAGAAGAACGCCGCCGACCTTGGGGGCGGTCTCATCCTTGGCGATACGGTGGCCAGCAACTGCACTATTTGCGGCAATCATTCCATGATGGGCGGGGGGGTTCTTGCGCTGAACGCCCATGAACTGCGTAACGCTACCTTGACCGACAATGACGCATCATCCATTGGCGGGGGTGCCCTTGTCCTCGGCACGGGACTGTTTCGAAGTTGCAGCGTTGTCTCCAACCGCGCGACAATCGCGGGGGGCGGCATGATGACCATCGGGTCCTCGACCGTAGTAATCACCAATGTTGTGTCGCCGCTCATGATCGCGTATGAATCAGGTACACTCCCGCAGATCGAAGATTCCGTGTTCCTCTGCAATTCGGCTGGTTCGATCGGCGGCGGCCTGGTTCTATACGGTGGCGAGATCGACGGCAACACCTCGCTCAGTTCGAACTCAGCCGAGTGGGGCGGTGGCATGGCCATATGGGACGGTGATGTCCGTGATGCGCTTGTTTTCAACAACACGGCAACCTTCGGGGGTGGCATTTTTGCCTTGGGTGGTCGCATCTCCAACTGCACGGTCCAAGGGAACGCCGCCATATGGTTGGGCGGCGGTGTGATCGCCTTCCGGGCTGTGTCTGACGTTACGATCCAGGATGCCTTGGTATCTGACAATCGAGCGTTTGCCGGCGGGGGACTTGGGATCGCCGAATCCGTTCTGGTTCAAGGGTGCAGGATCAAGGGTAACAGTGGCTCCGAGTCAGGAGGTGGTGTCTTCTGTCTTGGAGGAGGACGCCTCCAAGACTCCCTTGTGAACCAGAACAGCGCGAATCACGGCGGAGGAGTCTGCTGCCTGGCAGGTGGAAATCTGGCCAACAATACGATCATCGCCAACATGGCTTCAAGCGAAGGGGGGGGGCTGGTTTTCGTAGGCAGCCCCACTGGCCCTGGTATTCCCGTCGCCGTGACAAACTCCACGATCCTCAACACCATCATCTACGGCAACACGGCCACCAATGCCGCGAATCTCCTCAACATCGGGACAAACGTGACCTATTCGTACTGCTGCACCTTTCCGGGGCCTGATGTCGGAGGCGTCGGCAACATCACGAACAACCCGCAGTTGACGCCTGACGGCCACCTCAAGGCCTCATCCCCGTGCATCGACGCGGGAACTGCCGCCGGTGCCCCGCCCACAGACATCGACGGCGAGGCGCGGTGGGATGATCCGCGGCACAGCAACATCGTTTCCATCGTGGACATCGGCGCAGACGAGTTCGTGGATACTGATCTTGACGGCATGGCGGACTACTGGGAATTGAACTACTTTGGGAGTTTCACCAACCGGGACGGCACAGGCGACAGGGATAATGATGGCCTGAGCGATCTGGCCGAATACGAGAACGGCACTAACCCAACCAATTCGGACACCGACGGCGATGGCATGCCCGATGGCTGGGAGGTCCGCTATTCACTCAATCCGCTGGTTGCCAATGGGGGCCAGGATGCGGACGGCGACGGGTTGAATAACCTTGCCGAGTACTATGCCGATACCGATCCGACTAATGCCGATTCGGTGCTGTCAATCTTGAGCGTTCGTCCGCAGTTCGCCGGTTTCCAAATCGATTGGAAGGGCGGCGTCCAAGCATGGCAATTCCTTGAGTGCCGGGAGGATCTGGCAAACACCAACGAACAATGGGTGCCAATCCTCGGGATCCCACCACCCACCCGTATCACCAACGCCGTGATTGACATGGGCGCGACGAACCGGGTGCTTTTCTACCGAATCAAGGCTGAGCGATAGTCATTGCCAGTGCAGGGCATTGATTGGGGTCTCCGAGCCGTCTGCAGTTCATCGTGAACGATTCACCGTGAACGGCAGCCAAGGGACTGGCAGCCCTACCCAGAGTCCTCCACATAACCGAGAGGTGTTGCCTTCGCCTTCCGAAGGTCAACCCGCCGCCGTACATGTTACTCGGCTCCGTAGCGTTTGAGCCAGGCGCGGGTTTCCTGTTCCTTGGCGGGGTCGCATCCCGTGAACAGGATGATGCCCTCGGGCGAACCGACCTGGTCGACAACCGTGTCCAGGACTTCCGGCGGGCCGAAGAGTTGCACGAGCTTGCCGGCCTTGCGGATGCGGCGGTACACGTCGGGCCAATGGCGCATGTCGGGTTTACCGTCGCCCGGAATCCACTGCACGCCCTTGAGCTCCGGGATGGACAGCAACGAGTCCAGGTGCGGGAGTTGGCCGACTCCATCAAGATGATAGAAGGGGTTGGTCAGTTTGCGGCAGGTGGCGGCCAGTTCGGGTTTGACAAACTCGTCGAACATATCCGGGCCGATCATGTAACAGAAGTCGCATTGCAGCATGTAGTACGGCTGCGCGGAGTAGATGGGAGTCCAGGTCGTATACCCTGGGTTGATAGGGCGGAGCACGCTGTTGAGTTCGTCGTAATAGCGCCACCAGAGATCGTGGGCTTCCCACGTGAGGCGTTTGACCTGGTCCGGCTGGTCGTACAGGTCGAGCAACAAGGCCTCGCTGGGGCGGAAAGTGGACACGATGTCGAGGTTGCCGCCCAGATCGGTCATGCCTACCTGAACCATGCCCTGCCAGCGGTCCAGCGAGAGCCGGCAGAGGGCTTTGACCCGTTCCAACCACGGGTTGTCGGGTTGGTAGGCTAACCGCAAGTCCCTGGGGGCTTTCATTTCGCGTGGAACGAACCACGACGAGTGGGGCGTATTCTCGATGTCGGCGCCCATGAACGCGGCGGCCACGCCCGGTCCGAAGTTGGGCCAGATGTTGGGAAAGCCGTCACCGAGCCAAGTCTGCTGCGAGAGCTGATAGTCCCACCGGTCCACGATGGCTTCGGGGGTGATGGAGCGTTCGTAGTGCGAGGTGAAGTGCTTGTAGGGCAGGGCGGGTTCCGGGCGACCGGGCGACCGTCCGCTCATGGTGACGTGGATCAATGGGCGCTTCAGTTTGCCGTCCCACCACAGTTGGTAGTCCTGTTTGATTTTGGCCCAACGATCGCTGTCGAATGCAATGCTCATAGTCGCGGTGCTCCTGAGAATCGGTACGGGTTGGCAAGGTAGCACACTGCGTCGCACGGTCACGAAGAAAAGCGGTCGCCCCCGGGGCGGCGCGCATGGGACTGGACTGACTGGACTGACTGACTGGACTGACTTGACCGGCGGCGCAGAAGCACGGATACTCACGCCCATTTCAGGAGGTTCCCCATGCCGCTTATCGATATGCCGCTTGACCAGTTGAAGACCTACCAGGGCCGGACCCCGTGTCCGGCCGATTTGGATGCCCAGTGGGACCGCGCATTGGAAGACATGCGCGCGCTGGATCCCCAGGTGGAACTTCAGTCGGCCGCATTCCGCGTCCCCAGCGTCGACTGTTTCGATTTGTACTTCACGGGCGTCGGGGGCGCACGGGTGCATGCCAAGTACCTGCGTCCGGCCGCGAAAGCCAAGACCAAGCCGCATCCCGCGGTCGTTCAGTTCCATGGCTACACGGGCAATGCCGGCGATTGGGGTGACAAGCTGAACTGGGTGGCCATGGGATATTCGATCGCGGCCCTGGACTGCCGCGGTCAGGGCGGCCTCTCGCAGGATCTGGGCGGTGTGACCGGCACGACGTTTCGCGGTCACATCATCCGCGGCCTGCAGGACGGACCCGAGCACCTGCTGTTTCGCAAGATTTACCTCGATACGGCCCAACTTGCCGGAATCGTCATGAACATGCCGGAGGTCGATCCGGCGCGGGTCGGCGCGTTGGGCGGTTCGCAGGGCGGCGGCCTTACCCTGGCCTGCGCCGCGCTCGAGCCGCGCATCAAGCGCGCGGCTCCAACGTTTCCCTTCCTGTGCGACTACAAACGCGTTTGGGAAATGGATCTGGCCAAGGATGCCTACGACGAGATCCGGACCTTCTTCCGCCAGTTCGATCCGCAGCACCAACGCGAAACGGAGATCTGGAACACGCTGGCGCACATTGACGTCCAGCATCTGGCCAAGCGAATCCGCGGCGAGGTGCTGATGGGGGTCGGCCTGATGGACACGGTGTGCCCGCCTTCGACGCAGTTTGCGGCCTTCAACCAGATCACGGCGCCAAAGCAGCTCGAGCTCTACCCCGACTTCGGGCACGAGGGGTTGCCGGGATTCGGCGACAAGGTGATCCAGTTCATGTTGGGGTTGTAGCCGACCGCAAAACGGAGCAGGAACTCACCCTCTCAGCAGGCGCAGACTCCAGAACACGACGATCAGGGAGGCGCCCATATCGGCGGCGATGGCCATCCATAGGGTCGCGTGGCCGGTGAGCGCGAGCACCATGACGGCGGCCTTGAGTCCCAGTGCGAAAACGATGTTTGTCTGGATGGTCAGCAGGACGCGCCGGGCGTGCCGGATCAGCCACGGCAGGCGCGTCAGGTCGTCGGCCATGAGCGCCACGTCGGCCGTTTCGAGGGCGGCGTCGGTGCCGGCGGCACCCATGGCGACACCGAGCGTGGCAGCGGCCATGGCCGGCGCGTCGTTCACTCCATCACCCACCATGGCGACATGCTGGAATTCCCGCACGAGGTCATGGACGGCCTTGAGTTTGTCTTCAGGCAGCAACTCGGCGCGGTAGGCGTCCACGCCTGCCGCGAGCGCGACGGCCCGGGCCGTGCCCTCGTTGTCCCCGGTCAGCATCACGACGCGCTGCACTCCGTGGCGCTTCAGATCCCGAACGGCCGGGGCCGCGGCTTCACGGAGCGTGTCGGTCGCGGTCAGGAGTCCGCAGACGTGATCGGCAGTGCCCAGGGCAATCACGGAGTGGCCGGCGTCTTCCAGGCGTTCCGCCTCGGCATGCAGCGCCGGCGTCTCGGCCCCGCGTTCATCCATGAGCCTGTGGCTACCGAGCCAGTAAAGTCGGCCTTTGACAAAGCCTTCGACGCCTTTGCCGGGGATGATTCGCAGGTCCCGAACCTCGGGGATCTGCACGCCGGCGGCGACTGCCTTGCGGCGGATGGCCCGGGCCAGGGGATGATCGTTGAGCGACTCAAGCGCCGCCGCGCCGGCCAGAACGTCCTCGCGACTATGCCCTTCTTGCGGCACGATATCCTGCACATCGGGTTGACCGCGCGTGAGCGTCCCGGTCTTGTCGATGGCTACGGCCTTCACCCGGGCCGCGGCCTCCAGGTAGACGCCGCCCTTGATCAGGACGCCCTTGCGCGCGGCAGCGGTCAGGCCGGCCACAATGCCGACCGGGGTCGAAATGACGAGCGCGCAGGGACACGCTATCACGAGCATCACAAGGGAGTCGTAAAACCAGGCGCCCCAGTGCCCGACCAATAGCGGGGGCACCACGGCCACGACCACGGCTACGGCCAGCATAGCCGGCGTGTAGTATCGGGCGAAGCGATCAACCCACTGCTCGAGCGGTGCGCGGCGGCTCTGAGCCTCCTCCACCATCCGGATAATGCGCGCAAGGGTCGTGTCGGTCGCCAACTTGGTCGCGCGAAATCGGAAAGCGCCTTCGTTGTTGATGGAGCCGGCGAAGACCTCGGCACCGGCGGCCTTGTCGACCGGTCGCGATTCGCCGGTGATGGGGGCTTCGTCCACCGTCGTGTGGCCGTCAAGTACCACACCATCGAGCGGGATCCGTTCACCGGGACCGACAATCACCGTGACGCCCACGGGCACCTCCGTTACCGGCTTTTCCAAGATGTCGCCGTCATGGGGGCAGAGGTAACGGGCTTGTGCGGGTGCAAGTGCGGTCAGCGCGCGAATGGCATGGCGGGCCTGTCCGACGCTCCAGGACTCCAGCAGCAGAGCCAGGGCGAACAGGAAAGCCACGGAAGCGGCTTCCAGCCATTGCCCGATGGCGGCGGCGCCCAGCACCGCGACGGTCATCAGCAGGTTCATGTCGGGCCGCCGGCTCACGAGCGCGGCCACGGCCTTGGGAATCACATGCCAGCCGCCCAGGATCATCGAGGTGAGGTAGGCGAGCAGGCTTATGGCGGGTACGGCTCCGCCGCCGGTTGCGTCGGCGGTCAGGACCGGCCTCAAGCTGCCGCAGGCGCCGACCTGTACGGCGAAACCCGTGGCCAGGGCCGTCGCGCTCGCCGCACACGTCAGGAACCGGCCCCGGCGTTGCCAAAAGGATTCCGGTAACGCGTCAGCGTTGGCACGTTGCGCCGTGAGGCCTGCGCGGCGCGCGGCTTCGTCAACGACCGCCGCTGTCACGGCCTCATCGGCGGTCACGGTCATCGTTCCGTTCAGCAGATTGAAATCCAGACGTTCAACGCCGGGCAGCCGTCCCACCGTGGCCTTGAGGGCTTCGACTTCCTCGGCGCAGTCCATGCCCCGCACCACGTAGATCTGAGTCAGAATCATACTTGCCGCCGTACTTGCCGAAAAGACCTGCTTTTTTCTTCCTCTCTGCCTATTATATCCCCGTTTGGGCTGGAGCGAGGGTTATTTCGGGGAGGCATCTGCATGGCGGAAGTCACACTCAAGAATGTGGACAAAGTGTATGCCGGCGGCGTCAAGGCGGTCTCGGATTTCAATATGGAGATCCGGGACGGCGAGTTCGTCGTGCTGGTCGGACCTTCCGGTTGCGGCAAGTCCACGACCCTTCGCATGGTGGCTGGCCTCGAGGAAATCAGCGCCGGGACCATCGCGATCGGAGGGCGGGTTGTCAACGACGTGCCGCCCAAGGATCGCGATATTGCCATGGTGTTCCAGAACTACGCGCTCTACCCCCACATGTCCGTTTACGAGAACATGGCGTTCGGCCTCAAATTACGGCGTTATCCGAAGAAGGAGATCGACGCGCGCATCCAGGATGCGGCCCGCATCCTGGGATTGCAGGACATGCTGCAGCGCCGCCCCAAAGCGTTGTCGGGCGGCCAGCGGCAGCGGGTTGCCGTCGGGCGCGCGATCGTGCGCAAGCCCGCGGTCTTTCTGTTCGACGAACCGCTGTCCAACCTGGACGCCAAGCTCAGGGTCCAGATGCGCGTGGAGATCAGCCGGTTGCATGGCGCGATCGGCTCCACGATGATCTACGTGACGCACGACCAGATCGAGGCCATGACGATGGGCGAGCGCATCGTGGTGATGAAGGACGGCTTCATCCAGCAGATCGCCGACCCGCTCACGCTTTACGATTTCCCGGTCAACCGCTTCGTCGCCGGCTTTATCGGCACGCCGCCGATGAACTTTTTTGACGGAACGGTCAAAGGGACCGGGAATGTCCTGACGTTCGAAGGGCCGGGCGGCATGAGCCTGGCTTTGACCGACAAGCAGCGCGCCGGGCTGGCGGCTTACCGGGACAAGCCCGTGATTCTGGGCTTGCGGCCCGAGGATATCGGGTCACCGGCCGCCGAGCGGGTCGCCAATGCCCCGCATATCCGGGCGCTGGTTGACGTGGTGGAGCCCATGGGCGCCGAGTCCTACATCTATCACAAGCTCGGCCCGGCGACCTTCGTTAGCCGCGTGGATGCCCACCAACGGCTGAAGGAAGGGCAGGGCGTGGAGCCCGCGGTGTTCATGGACAAGGCGCACTTCTTCGACCCTGCCAATGACGCGCGGATCGGCTGATATGAGCGAAGAAGGCCTGCCTGAGGGTGTTGCGCCCGGCCGCGTGTCTCCCGTGCGCCTGGGCGTGCTCGGCGGGGCGTTCAATCCCATACACATGGGGCATTTGATCATGGCGCAGGACGCCATGGAACTCTTCGAGCTATCGCAGGTTCTTTTTGTCCCGTGTGCCCGGCCTCCGCATAAGCCGGCAACCGATTTGGCTCCCGCCGAGCATCGTCTGGCCATGATCCAGGCGGCCTTGGAAGGGGAATGGCGGTTTGAAGTGTCGGATCTCGAACTGCAGCGTGGCGACATCTCATGGTCGGTGGATACGGCGCGCGAACTGCGGAATCTATATCCGACGGCCGAACTTGTTTTCATCATCGGCGCGGATATGCTCCCGGAATTGCATCTCTGGCGCGAGATCCGGACCCTGCTGGAACTCTGCCGGTTTGTGACGCTGGCCAGGCCGGGCACGGACCTGACGGCCTTGCAGCAGGCCGACCTTAAGCTCGAGCCGCCCTGGCCGGAACGGCTGAAGCAACAGATCCGGATGGGCCATCTCGTGAACCTTTCGTCGACGGATATTCGTTATCGGATCGCCGAAGGGCTTAGTATTCGTTATCTTGTGCACCCGGCCGTGGACATGTACATTGCCGAGCACCGTCTGTATAGGAAGTGAGACCCGTTATGGAGTCGTTGGACATAGCATATCGCGCCCGGGAAGCCTTGCTGTCGAAGAAGGGCACCGACATTCTGATTGTCGATGTCCGGGGGACTTCGCCGGTGACCGATTATTTCATCCTCGCGACGGGGGCGACGGCTCCGCAACTCAAGGCGATGTCGAGCGCGGTCGTCGCGGAGCTCAGGCAGGACGACCTGGCGTGCTACCGCCGCTCAGGCGGTCCGGACGATGGCTGGATGGTGCTCGACTACCTGGACGTAGTCATACACATCTTTCAGACAGAAGTTCGGGCGTACTATGCCATTGAAGAGTTGTGGGCTGACGCCCCTCGAGTCGGCTGACGTCGTCGACGGGCTCCTCCGCCACGTCCGCATTTAGCCCCTCAAGAATGAGGAGCTGGCGCGCGAAGCCCTGCAAGTCGCCCTTGATCATCGCGGCGTGCGCGTCAGCGGCGTCTTGGTCGGGTTCCATCAGCATCCCGAGTAGCGACGACACCTCGACAAGCCTTGCGGCGCCAGTCTGGATGGGCGTCGTATCCGCTGGGCGTAGCACGGTCAGCCTCGCGAACCCGACCATGATGACCAGGGCGGCGGCGGCGGCCAGGGCGGCGCGCCAGACAGGGAACGGGATGAGCGGCCGGTTGGGCCGTTCGGAAGCTGCCACGGCCAGCACTCGGGCAACGAGCGCGTCCGAGGGCGTCCCGCTGCCGTTCGTCGAGCGGACAAACCGCGACCACCGGGCCAGTTCATTCCGGCGGATCTGGCAGGCGGCGCAGGTCATCACATGACGTTCCAAGGCCATTCGCCGGGCGGCCGACAGTTCGTCGGATCCTTCGAGGAGCAATTGATGTTCAATTTCACGGCAGTTCATGGCACTTCCCTCCACGTCTCGTATTCCGCTCTGAGCGCGGTTCTCATCTTTTCCAGCGCATACTGCATTCGGGCCAGGGCCGTATTGATCGAAACCCGCTGCAGTTTGGCGATTTCTTTGAAAGACACATCGCCTTCCATCCGCAGGAGGAACACCTCCCGCTGTTCGGGCGGGAGGGCCGCCACGGCCTTCCCGATTCGGGTTCCCAGGTCCCGTCCCTCCACCGCCTGATCCGGGGTCAGCCCTGGGGCCGCGAGGCGATCGCCCAAGGTGCGGTCGCTCTCTTCTCCCGTCACTTCGTCGAGGCTTGTGTTGTGTTTCCGGCCTCGCGCCCGATCGATCAGTAGGTTGTGCGCGATCCTGAAGACCCAACCCCGGAACCGGTCCCTTCGGTAGTCAACGGCCTTGCGTATGACCCTCACCCAGACATCCTGAAAGACTTCGTCGGCATCGGCGGGCGTCGAAACCATACGCAGGATGAAGCTATACAGCGGCCTCCGGTACCGTTCGACCAGTTCGGCCAGCGAGTCGTTGCTCCCGCCTACGTATTGCTCGAGGAGTTCCTCGTCGGTCGCCGCCATGCGTTGGATTCCTCAGGCCCATCGTAACCTCTACCCCGCAAAACGCCGGGCGGCCGGTTTTATTGTCCGGAAAATACCGGTTGACTTGGATGGGTTGGCCGCTATTATGACCCAGTTTTTTTCGACAGCAAGGACAAGCATCTGAAGGATCATCGTTATGCCGAATATTAAGAGTGCCGCCAAGCGGGCCCGTCAGGCGGAAGTACGCCGGTTGGCCAACCGGAGTACCAAGAGCGCCATCCTGACGGCGCGTCGTCAGTTTCTGCAGGCCGTGGAGTCGAAGGATAAGCCCAAAGCATTGGCGCAATTCAATGCGTTTTGTTCGGTCTTGGACACGTCGGCCAAGCGCGGCATCATCATGACGAACAACGCCGATCGACGCAAGTCACGGGCTTCCGCGATTTTGGCGAAGATGACCTGAGCGAACACGGGTCCAATCAATGAAAACGCCGACGGGTGACCGTCGGCGTTTTTCCTTTTTTGGGGCACGTCGACCAGCTTAGCGCGACGGCGTCAGCAGGCAGGTCACCAGTACTCGGTGATCTCGCGGATGATCTTGTGAGCAAGATCGGTCGCCGTGGCCGGCAGGGCGACCTTGCGGGCGCTCGGCAGATCGACCAGCGCCTGGACATCCGTAAAGCCCGTGATCCCTTTCCCTTGGGAGAGTATCTCATTGCCGGGCAATTTCTTCAGGACAAAGTCCGCGGTCAGGTCGAGGCGGAATTCCTGTGCGGTGGTCGTCTGGTCACGGCGATAGCGCAAGGGATTCATTTTGTAGGAGCGAAGGGTGACTTCGAGTATGCAGTCGGCCTCTTCGCGCGCGGCGACCTTGAGCGACCCGTCCTTCTGGATCTCTGCGATCGCGGCGCTGGTGGTGGGATTCTCCAGTCCGGGTTCGCCGGTGTCATTCACGAACACGGGCACGAATACCTTCCGGATATTGGCCGGCAGGTTGCTCCCCAGCCGGTAACCGACACAGCCGGTCTGCGGTATGGTGAGGATCAGGGCAAGGGTCAAGGCAATCGGCAGCGCGCGCACATTAAGGGGTGTCATCGGTTTTCACTTCCTTTTGCAGGGTTTGGATGCGTGCCCGGGCCTGCTCGGTCAGCGCAGAATTCGGGAAACGTTTCACGAAGTCGCGGTAGGAGATGAGGGCGGCGGCGGGGCGCTTGGCAATCCGGTCATAATAGCGCGCTCGTTCGTAAACGAGCGTGGCGAAGCGGTCGTTGAGGGCGTTCAGGCGTACGCGAGCCTCCGGCACGTCGGCGCCCGTTGGGTAGCTGCGGATGAACCGCACCAGCGCCGCCCGGGCCGCGTTGCAGGCATTTTCGTCGTTGGGCCGGTGCTTGGAGTCCTCATACAGGCAGCAGGCTGCATGAAACCCGGCGGGTTCGGCCCACGGACTCGTCTCATAGCGGTTTTGCAGGATTTCATAGGCCGTGTTGGCCTCGGCCCAGTCGCCGCTCTTCTCGTGAATCTGGCCGATGTAGAACTGGGCCAGCGGCGCCTTGTCCCAAGATGGCGCATTATCGATAATCTTTTCAAAGAACGGCAGCGCGCGTTCGGGCGCCTCGAATCCGGGGAAGAAGAGGAATTTGCCTCGCCGGGTCGTCATCAGGTGGTTGGCGATGCCGAACTGTTTGTCGAGCACGGCGTGATAGTCGAACTGGCCGGTGTAACGGTCGATCAAGTACTGGTACTCGTCAAAAGCCTTTGGGTAGTCGCGGCGTTCCTCGGAGACTTCAGCGCAGGCGACCTGGGCGGTGACGGCCTGCGCCGTGTCCGGCCAGGCGTAGACGAGCGCGTTGTACGCGCGGTAGGCGGCGCGCAGGCGGCCTTCCAAGCGAAGTCCCTGGGCATAGACCAACTGTTCTGCTGCCGTTGCTTTCTGGGGTCTGACCATCCAGGTGGTCCCGCGCTTGATGGTGACGCTCTTCTTGGCGGGTACGCCGCTGCCCGCGGCCGGAGGGGCAGCCATGCCATTGTCAAACGTCTGAGCCCAAACGCCGGTACACGCGGCTAGAAAAAGGAGAACTGCACACCAAGATCGCATAAGTGGACTACTCTAGGGGCGGGGGTAAGGTGGGTCAAGAGCAGAGTAACCCAACCCTCGGGCAATTGAACAAGCATGCTGGTAGCCCTACCGCAGCAGGCGGTTGGCCAGATCCAGCATGCGAGCAGGCAGGTCCTCAAAGCCGCCCACGCGGAAGACATCGCCCTTGCCGGCATTGGCCAGGCGCTGGCAAAGCGCAACATCCATGCGGTGATCCTCGGTCAGGAGCACGAAGAGTTGCGGAAAGCGCGCGGCAAGCGGAGTTGGGTCCGCGCCGACGGTGTAGACCCCGTCAGTGATGAGTAGACCCGCCCGTCGCCGGTCCTGCCCGCGTTTAATCTCGCGGCATCCAGCCTCCAGGGCTGCCTGCAAGTTGGTAAAACCGCGGGCGGGCTGGCATAGGAGTGCCCTGACCACATCCTCCACCTGGTTGGGTTCATTCAGGCGCGTCAGGACGCGGGCTGTGCTATCGAACGCCACCACCGACAAGTCCTCAGGCGGGAGTTTCAGGGCCAGCACCGCGCCGGCGAGCGCGGCCAGGGCGAGGTTCCGTCCGGACATGGATAGCGAGACGTCCATCATCAGCACGACCTGCTGATGCTTGTTCTCGCGCCGTTCGACCACCCAATCCTGCCGGTCCGGCCACGGCTTGCCGGCCATGGCCTCCACCGTCCGCTCGACGTTCAACTCGCCGCGGTAGGGTTCGGCCATGGGCTCGTACACCATGCGGCGGGCGGGCCGGATCGGTCCGACCAGGCGATGCGCGCGCTGCAGGACAGCCTTGACGGCAAGTTTACGCGCCTCCTCCCGCAAGGCGGGATCGGCGATTTCGGCGCCCACGGCCGACAACGCCTCGGCCACAAGCCAGCCGTCGAGCGCGTTCTCGGCCACCTTGTAGTGGCGGGCCAGGGCTGGGGCGATGTGCAAGGGATGAAGGCTGGCGCGGGCGCTACGCTGTCCCGCGTCTTCGGCCTCGCGGGCGTGTTCGCCCGGGGCCGCCGCCTCACGGCTTACTTTTTTTTTAGACCGTCGAGAATTTCGGCCAGCACGGTGTCGAGCGACGTCTCGGCATCGTCACGGAGTTCAACGCGGGTGGTCAGCGCGGCCACGGCGGCGCGGCGCACGGCATCGGGACCGGACAAACGCCGGGCGATCGCGACCAGGGCGATGGCAGCCCGCACGGAAGCCCCCTTGCGGAACTTCGGGTGCACGCGCGTCTCGCGGACAATGGCCACGGCTTCCCGCACCAGATCGCCCTCGGCTTCGCCGCTCTGCGCCGCCACGATGGCGCGTTCTTCGTCGGCTGACTGGTAGGCCAGGGCGACGTGTTCGAAGCGGTCTTTCAGGGCTTCCGACAGGTGACCGGTGGCGACGTACTCGACCGGGTTCTGGGTGGCCAGAACCTGGAAGCCGGGCGCGGCGCGCACCTCCCCGACTTGCGGCAGGATCAGGTAGCGTTCGTCGAGGGCGGGCAGGAGCACGTTCTGGACGGACTCCGGCATGCGGTTCAGTTCATTGATAAAGAGCACGGCGCCGCGGCGCATGGCCTGCACGATCGGGCCTTCGATGAAGGCGGCGGGTTGGTACCCCTGCTTCAGCACCAGCGCCGGGTCGAACCAGCCGGTCAGTTTGCTCTCGGTGTAACGGTCGTCGCCGTCCACGCGGATGGTCGGGCGGCCGAGGTGCCGGCAGACCGCCAGGGCCACGGTCGTCTTTCCGACCCCGACGGGGCCTTCGAGCAGCAGGTGACGATCCGCCTGCAGCACGGCCAGGGCCAGCGTCAGTTCGACCTCGCGCCCGACGATGCCGTGTTCCTGTTGAATCTTGCGGAAGGGACTCATCTGATGCGTGTGCTTGTAGGGTGGCGGGGCCGTGGCGTCAAGCGCGGGAATTCCGCACCTATAGACGTTGCCAGGCTTAGTAAGTGCTAATTAGTCGCTACCCGCAGAATGGACACAAACGGGATGTTGCTTCGACGGGCGGTATCGCGGAGTTGGAATAAAGCCGGGCTTGACGCTCAGGACCGCGTCTGGTAACTCCGCCCGCCATGCATACGGGGGGAGAGAGCCTCTCGATCACGGCCCCGGCCAAGGTCAATCTGTTCCTCGACGTTCTCGGCAGGCGCTCCGACGGCTATCATGACCTGCGAAGTCTGGTGGTGCCGGTGTCGCTTGTTGACGAGTTGAGGTTGGAAAAGACCGACGGGGTCATCGAGGCGGTTTGTGACGGTGCGGAGTTGCCCGAAGGGCACGCCGGGCTGGTGCCGGGGTCTGCCGACAACCTGGCGGCCCGGGCCGCGCAACGGCTTCGGGAGGTCACCGGCTACCGGGGCGGCGTGCGCATCCATATCCGCAAGCGCATTCCGGTCGGCTGCGGCATGGGCGGCGGGAGTGCCGATGCGGCGGCCGCACTGGTGGGAGTCAATACCTTGTGGGGCACAGGGCTTGACCGGGCGGCACTGATGACCCTGGGCGCCGAGTTGGGCAGCGATATCCCGGCGCTGGTCCGGGGTGGTGCGGTTTGCATGGAAGGGCGGGGCGAACGGGTGTCGCCGATCGACTGCCGGTGGCCGGCTGGGACCGAGTGGTGGCTGCTGCTGGTCAACCCGGGGTTCAGCGTTCCGACGGCGGATGTTTACCGGCGCTTCAGAACGGGGTTGACTTCACCCGACGAAACCTTTACTAATGCGAAGTTTGCGCTGGAAAGAGGAGCGGTGACACTGGCTGCCGCCAGCCTCCACAACGCCTTGGAGCGGGTGGTTTTTGTCAAATACCCGCTGTTGCGGCTCGTTGCGGAACGGCTGAAGGCGGCCGGTGCGCTTGGGGTGTTGCTGTCGGGCAGCGGCGCATCAGTATTTGCGCTGGCGGCCGATCGGCGCCACGCAGAGCAGATGGAGAATGAGATCGGGCGCGACACGGGTTGTCCGTTGTGGACACGGGTCGCGCGGGTATTGCCCGATGGTGTAATGGCAGCACACGGCCCTTTGGAGGCTAGAGCCTAGGTTCGAATCCTAGTCGGGCAACCAGGCCAAGGTACGGATGAGCGGACGCGGACTATGAAGATTTTTTCGGGAACATCCAACCCGCAGTTGACGCAGCGGATTGCGGACTACCTGGGGATCCCCCTGGGCAAGGCCCAGATTACGCGTTTCCCCGATGGCGAAACGTGGGTGAAGATTCTCGAGAACGTCCGCGGCAAGGATGTCTTCGTGGTGCAGTCGACCTGCAACCCGGCCAACGAGCATCTGATGGAGCTCCTGATCATGATCGACGCGCTGCGGCGCGCGTCGGCCGCGCGCATCACCGCCGTAATCCCTTTCTATGGGTATGCCCGGCAGGATCGTAAAGACCAGCCGCGCGTCCCGATCACGGCCAAACTCGTGGCGAACCTGATCGTTTCGGCCGGCACGAACCGGTTGCTAACGGTCGACCTGCATGCGCAGCAACTGCAGGGCTTCTTCGACATTCCCGTCGATCACCTGTACGCCTCGCCTGTGATCGGCAAGTATTTGATGGAAAAGAAGCTGGAGAAGCAGGTGGTGGTGTCGCCGGATACCGGCGGGCTCAAGATGGCCCACGGTTATTCGGAGATGCTCGGCGCCGGGCTCGCCTTGGTCGCCAAGCAGCGCAAGGGGCCAACGGACGTCGAGGCTCTGACCATGGTGGGCGACGTGATGGGCGCCAACTGCGTGCTTGTCGATGACTTGTGCACAACGGCGGGGACACTCACGACCGCGGCGCGGATCATCAAGGACAACGGGGCGGCGCGCGTCTATGCGGCCGTGTCGCACGCCGTGCTCACGCCCATGGGTTTTGATCGGCTGCGCGCGTCGGCGATCGAGGAGTTGGTGGTGACGGATACGGTGCCGCTGAAGGAAACGGCGGGTCTGCCGATTACGGTGCTGTCGGTGGCGGGGCTGTTGGGCGAGGCGATTTTGCGGATTCACGACAATCAGTCGGTGTCGTCGCTGTTCAGGATCTAGGCAAGGAACATAAAGAGGGTAGCGGTATGGCGAAGGAAATCAAACTGTCGGCAGTCAAGCGTGCGACCTCCGGGACGTCCGCTGCCAAAGCGTTGCGCAGGAAGGGCTGGATGCCCGCCGTCGTGTACGGCGAGAAAGGCGTGCGGTCGATCCAGATCGAAAACCGTAACTTCGACGTGATGCTCCGGCATCACACCGGGGAAAACCTGATCGTCGACCTCGACATCGAGGGCGAAGGCCAGGTCAAGGCACTCATGCGCGAGGTTCAGCACGAAGCCGTTTATGGTGGCGTGCTGCATGCGGACTTCATCGAAATTTCGCTCACAAAGAAGATGCGCGTATCCATTCCGCTCGTGTTCAAGGGCGAGCCCGTGGGTGTCTCGCAGCAGGGCGGCATCCTGGAGCACGTATTGCGTTCCCTGGAGGTGGAGTGCCTGCCGTTGGATCTGGTCGACGAGTTCGACGTGGACGTGACGGGCCTGAACCTCGGCAAGACGTTGATGGTGCGCGATCTGACCATCGACCCGAAATTCACCGTGTTGACGCCGGGCGGTGTGGCCGTGGCCACCGTCGTGGCGCCGCGCGAAGAGAAGGAAGAGACGCCCGAAGCGGCTGCCGAAGGCACGGCGGCGACGCCCGAAGTTATTGGCAAGAAGAAGGAAGAGGAAGGCGAAGGCGCGGAAGGCGCGAAGGGCGCTGCTCCGGCCAAAGGCGCGGCCCCGGCCAAGGGAGCCCCGGCCAAGGACGAGAAGAAGGAAGCCAAGCCCGCCAAGAAGGCCTAGTGCTTTTTACGGGTTGGTCGGGCGAGGTTCAGGTC